>Ga0049083_10000451_pt1 | contig 14506 bp, 11 predicted proteins | sample GreLakmeMI27MSRF_FD_66719 | JGI IMG/M metagenome (GOLD analysis project Ga0049083, IMG submission 66719) | Freshwater lentic microbial communities from great Laurentian Lakes, MI, USA - Great Lakes metaG MI27MSRF | ecosystem: Environmental > Aquatic > Freshwater > Lake | place: Great Lakes...
GGAGAGATAGCCAACGTCGACCGCCTGAGCTGAGCAGAGCGGCAGCACCCTTCGCACGCACACACACGCACCACCGCGCTACCCTTGGCCACGCAGCGGATTGAATGAAAGCCTCCCAAGTTCGGCAGGCGTAACCCATAAACTGGCGAGAGCAAACAAGCTGCCGTCGGTGCTCGAGTGATGCGCTGCTGGTTGCAGCTCGCGCTGCTGTGCTCAGCAGCAGCAGCAGAGACTGGCAGAGACTGGCAGAGGGGCGATGAGACGCTCGCAGGCCCCTGCGACGTGGAAACTCGGCCGTGGCACACGCTGTCCGCTTCAGATTTCCATGTACGGTATCAGGACAAGCTGCCAGTGCTGCTCACCGAGCTGCCTGCCAACGCGGTGTTCGAGCGGCTCACACAACGGGAGCGCCTGCTTGCTGACTGGGGAGCGCACAACGTGACGCTGGCAACGGCAAACACATACAGCTATGGCCGACGGCGCTCGACGCTGCGCCAGTATGTGGAGGCGCTGACGCCGCAGGAGGAGGACGCTCTTGGCCTGCACACACTCTACATGTTTGGAGACCACGCCGGCAGCTGGGACGACCTGCTCTCCGCCTACGCCTTACCGCCCTTTGTTTCAAGAGAGACCGACGAGGTGAGTCTGTCCTGGGGCATCGGCGCTCCTGGCTCTGGCGTGCCCTTTCACATTCACGGCGCCGGCTTCTCCGAGGTGGTGCATGGCCGCAAGCGATGGCTCCTCTTTGCACCGCATCGGAGACCGCCCTTCAATCCAAACGCCTCCTCGCTCTCCTGGTTTCGAGCATGGCAGGCGGGCGAGCCGGCGCTTCTGGCGCACGGCGCGCCGCTGGATTGCACCATCGAGCCCGGCAGCGCATTGTACTTCCCAGCGGACTGGTGGCATGCGACTCTCAACGTGGGTGACTGCGTCTTCATGTCCACATTCGTCAACTGGAGAACTCCGCCCGCAGATACAGAGCTGCGGTGACCGTGCTATCACACGAGATGATGTGCTTCCATAGAGTCAGCTGTGTGATTAAGACTCGTCACGGCTCGCCAGGCACCACCTCCTCCTGAATCTCCTGCTCTACGGCGGGCGCATCTACAACAGGCTGCGCCTCTGGCTCTGGAGCCGCCTCATCATCGACGGCCTCCGTGGCCGCCGCCTCCTCAGCCTCGTCAGGCAGCTCGGCATCGGGCAGCTCGGCAGGCAGCGGCCGCACGTCCTCAACCTCGGCTGGAGCCTCTTCCGGCGGCGGCTCCTGCTCCACAGTGCCCGCGTCCGTCTCCTCCTGGAGCGACTGGTCTCCGCCCTGCAGCTGGAAGCACTTGCGGAAGGCGTCCAGCACGCGACCGCGCGTCTGCGCAACGTCAGGCACAGGCGGCTCTGCAGCCAACACCAGCCGCTCACCGTGCCAGGTGCTGGACGCGTGGTCCTCACTGTCCGTGCAGCGCTGCGCGTGCCCCAACCAACAGTATTCCAGCCGGTGCGAGTGGCCACGGTACTGCCAGGCGGTGCACGTGTCGGGCCCCATGGCGCAGCACAGCTGCTTGCACTCCGTGGGCTCCAGCCCCAGGATGGGCGACGGGCGCATGCCGCCGCACGTGCGTGGGCCCAGCTTCTTGCGCTCCCCCTGACGCCAAGGCGAGCTGTCCGAGCAGGCCCAGTAGTCTGCGCCGCTTGCATCGCGTTCGTAATGGGCTGGGCGGAGCGAGAAGGCTGCGCCAAACTTGCGCGCGAAGAGGAACTCGCTGGCACAGAGGCCCTCCAGCAGCAGCTCCTCCGTCATCGCCTGCGGGCCCAGCTCCTGGGGGTGATACAAAGGGGCCCAGAAGCGGTCCACATGCTGCTCAAGCAGCGCCTCAACCTCGCTGGGCTCAGAGACGCTGCGGCGCTCGGCAAAGAGCTGCAGCGGCCGAAAGGAGGGCTCGCGCTGCGCGTCGTTGGGGTAATCGTCCCACCAATGCCACGTCGTGCACACGCCCCGGTTGGTCTGGTCCTCGTCGCGCACGCTCACGGCGCCGCCGTTGACGCCCGGCGTGGCCAGGGTTTCCTGCACCGGCCCACCGAAGAACTCCTCGCCAGCAGCCTCCTCCTCTTGCAGCGCGGCCTGGTGCGCCTCATCGGGGCCGCCCGCCGCGGATGGGTGCGCTTCCAGCCAATCAGAGCCCATCGCGGTTGCACTCACCTTCCCAACGATGGCGGCCATCACTAACTCCTCGCTCGTCGCAGGATAGCATTGACGCCACGACCCGCCGCACATTTGGTCCACCGCAGCCACCGCGTTGCCCTGTGACAGGTCCGCGAAGCGCTGCGCGTGCTGGCGTGCCAAGATGAACCATTGCGCGTGCTTTGGGAAGACCGCGCTTGGATCCGCGTGGCTGCGCACCCACGCGCGAGGGTTGCTGAGGCAGAAGCTGCTGCTCTGGCTGACGGCCATCAGCGACTGGTACACCCGGGTGAACGACTTTACGGGCAGCGTGGTGGCGCTGACGTAGACAAATGACTGGCTGTTCGGGTCGTCCAGCGCCGCAGCCGCCAGGCTGCGGGACGCCGCAATCAGCTGCCCCCACGCAGTGCCCTCCGCGTACGCGGCCAGCCGCGCGCGGCCGCGGCAGGCGAGCATGAAGGCGTCGGAAGCAGGCGTGGACCCCGTGCTGTTGTCGGAGCGGTGCACGATGACGCTGTACTGCAGCTCGTCCGAGGCGCCCGCAAAGAACTCGGCCCAGACCTCCGGGAAGGAGACACTGCCGTCGATGGTGAAGAAGAGAAAGGCGACAGCGGGAGGGCCGTTAGGGGCAAGCTCGGCCGTCGGAATGGGCGCTAAACTGGCATCGCTCACCGGTGCAGGCGCAGTTGCAGCCTCCAGCAACGTATCAGCAGCCTCCTCTAGCGGCTGCAGCGGCAGCGCAACTTCAGAGAAGGCTTCGGTACTGTTGGTACTGGTGTTCGCCGCGGCAATGACCGAGGTGAGCGCCGGGGCAGCCTCGGTGGCCAACTTGAGCTCCGGTGCAGCCTCCGCTGCAGCTGTAGCCTCCTCGCGCACCACCACGCCGCGCTGCGAGAAGGGCAGCCGAGGCTGTGAGCTCAACAGGCCAGCATCCTTAACGGAGCTCAGCGCAACAAATCCCACCGCGCCGGCGAACAAGGCGACCACGACGATGCGCCACCATCGTGAGGACCCGGTGCGCAGGATGGGCGGCATCGGCGGGAGCGGCGTGTGAGACCTTGGGGAGGGTTGTCCGAGGGTTGCGTCGGCGAGGGTCTTGTTGGAGCAAGGTCCCACCTCAGCTGTCACGCATGCTGCGCATCCTCATCTACCCGTTCCTCCTCCTCCAACTCGCGCATGTACTTCTCCTGAACCTCCATGAGCACTTCCGACGCCCACTCTGGCTGTGTGGCAGTGTACCTGCGCCGCACAGGTCAGCGGAAAGAGGTGAGCAGCGCTCTGGTGCGCCCGCCCGCACATGTGTGGCATGGCAAGGCCGCCTTTGGACGCAGCCTCGCGCTCCAGGCCGGCAAAGACGTATCCGTTGGTCTTGTCGACAGCGGCCACCAGCCTGCGCATGGACTTTTCGTTCTGCACGTCCAGCGTGCTGAACGAAACCAGCCCGTAGTCCTGCACCAGCTCGCACAGGTTGCGCGTCAGCTTGGCGTAGCGCTGCAGACCCGGCTGCGCGCAGATGGCGTCTGCCAGGCGGCTCAGATCTCCATCGCCCGTGTAGAAGTTTAGACCGAACGTCAGGGGGCCGTACGAGTCGATGAGGTCAACCTTGGAGAGCACATTGACGTGCGGCAGGCCCAGGTGCAGCATCGTGGTCAGCGACACCAGCACCGCCGCCAGATATTTCGCCGGGTCTGCGCACAGGTGGCTGTCCACCAGGTGTACGGAGGTGAGCCTGCGCAGGTGAGCTGGGTGAGTCCAGGCGGAGAACGGAGAGCGGGGAGGAAGGATGCATGCCTGATGTGTAGCGCGCTGCCCGTGAGGAAGGCGACCACCTTCTGCAGCGCGTCGTGGACGTTGAAGAGCTCCACCTGGCCAGGGCAGTCGAAGAGGAGGTAGGTGTTGGCTTCGAGCAGCGGTCGCAGACGCTCAGCGAGCCAGTCTGTGTTGGCCGCCAAATACTCCATGCAATACACCAGCCCGCCGTTGGGACCCAGGTCCAGGTCGCGCTGCACCGCCTGGAGCGTGACCAGCTCCGACACGTTCACCGCGCACTGCGAGCAACACGCACGGCCGCCGGGCTCAGTCTCAGGCCGTGTAAGCCTTGAGCTACACACGGCTGCGCCTGCGCGCACCTCATATGGTAACAGGTCGTTGGCCGGGTCCAAGTTCACCACCGCAGCTTTGCGGCCTGCCGCGCGGACGAGCTGAGAGTCATGCGACGCCTCTGCGCCCTGCACCACGCACCGCTCAGCGTCAAATAGTGAAGCATGCCGTTGCAGTAGGTGGTCTTGCCCGAGCCCGCGGGGCCGAGCACGAGCTGCCCAAACGACATTGCACCGTGCGGAAAGTGAGCGTGTCAATCACACGTGTGGCGCTGCTGAGACTTCACGAGGCGAGCCAGGTGACAGGGAACGGGAGGACAGGATTTGTGATTTGTTCGAACGTTCGCGCTCGTCTGAGCTCACGCAAATTCTGCTGCGCCGAGCTCTGTATCATCAGCATCTCGAAAGAGCGGCGACGGAGGAGCGATCGTGATCACGGCGAACGAGAGCTGGGGCAGCTGGATGACCATCCCGGGCGAGTATGCCGGTACGTCAGCATCGTGCGTGGTCACGCGGTTTGGCTCCGCAGGCGTGTTCTCCTCGCCCGGCTCCTCGGTGCGGCCGCGCAGCACGCGCAGGTGCACGGCGTGGTCTCCATCCGGCGGCGGGTCCAAATCCAAGGTGATGTTCATCGCCGTGTTCCAGTTTGCGAGGCGCACCACCACAGTGCGCCCGTCCTCAGAGCCCACCGCAAGCGCGTCCACGCCATCTGTGCCCTGCCATCGCTCGTTGGTGGCGAGAACGCGCGGCTGCCAGCTTTCGGAGATCATGGTGATGGCGTGATAGGCAGCCTGCCCGAAGGTTGTGTTTCCCAGCACAAACAGCTGACCCTGTGGGAATTGCTGCTCCACGTCCATGCCCTGCCAGTGCTGCAGCGCATTCGCATAGCCCAGCACGGTCACCAGCGCGGCGCAGCGTTGCGCCATGTTGCTAAACGCGCCGTGTCCGATGCCGCGCGCAAGCCCGTGATCAAAGGGCGATGCCGGCCATGCGTTGGTCTCCAGCACCATGACACGCATGGTGGAGTTGTGCATCTCCACCACCGCGCCAAACGAGTCCAACACGCCGCCCCAGCCGGCCGCTGCCTCTGCGAAAGCCTCTGTGTGGAAGTCCATGAAGATGCGCTCTCCTAGAAAGCGGGTCGACTCGATGCACGAATCCAGGGCCACGCGACGCGCGGTGCTCTCAGCAACATCCTCTGGCCAGACGTTGTAGCCGATGACAAACTCGAAGAGTGGTGCGCCAATCTCGATGGACCGCTGGTCCATGGCGTGCACGATGGGCACCAGAAGCGAAGGGCAGAGATCACCCAGGCGGTCCACTTCGTTGCCGATCTCCACCGTGTGCACGCGGTACGGCTGCGGGTGGCCGTCTGCGATGCGGAGCGCACCCCATTTGGTTGAACTGTTGCCCCACGAGTACTCCACAAAGTCAGCCATGTCCTCCGGCGACTCCAGCGCATTCAGAGTGATGATTGGCACGCAGCGAATAGCGGTGCAGAGGTCAACCACCTCGAACATGCCGAACCCGCGCGTCTGCGTCATGCCCTTTTCCTCGTACCAGTAACCGCTATATGGCTGTCGCTCTTCACGCGGCCCCCGGAAGAACTTCCACCGGTAGCCCTCCACGTTGCACATTGTGCCGCCCATGCGTAGGACGCCCAGGTGCTGGCGCTTGAGCGCATCTGCCACATCGCGGCGCGCGGGCAGCCCGAGCGTGCCCGCCCACGGCGCCGGCTCCAGGCCCCACGCTCCCGGCGCCAGAAACGTCAGGTCGATGTCTAGCGTTGCGCCGGGCGTGTCGTGCGTGATCGTCAGGCGGCCAGAGCAGGAGGCGAGATCGCTGCGGATGCCCCAGGCTGTCGAGGCTGTCATCGCTCCACAAGTGGTGCTTCGATTGGCCACGAACCGCAGTGGCACGCGCGTCCAGTTGCTCGCGGGCTGCAGCTCGACGGAGATCGAAGCCAAGGTCACATCCTCCACCCAGTCGTGCAGAGAGATGGACAAGAGGAGCGCAGAAGAAGAGCGAACGAAGCTGAATCCGTCGTATGGCTTGCCCTCCTGGATGGTCATGCCGTGCTGGCAGTTCAATCCGTAGTTGGCTACACCCACAGCTCCTTTGCCCGCGATGTGCGTCACAGACTGGAACTGCTCGCCGTGTGCGGCATCGTCGCCGACGGTGTCCAGCGAGAAGTGCGCGAAAGCCCCAGGGTCGGTGATTGGCAACCACATCTTGGAAACCTCCGGGTAAGGCGGCGAGAGTCGCGCGGCGCAGGACTCAATCCCTACGTCAGAGGGCGGCGGAGCGTAGCGCAAGCGGGGCTCGTCCGACAGCGCAGCCTCTTCGAAGCTCTCGCCGAACACCATCTGCGCATACAGCCCGCCGTAGATTTCGTGGTTGAGGAACTCGATACCGACGGCCGCGTTGCGCGTGGGCACCACGAACTGCGAGCGCTGCGAGGTAAAGACGGTGAGCCCGCGCTGGCTCAGCACGGGTCTCGACGTCGCAGTCAGCAGGAGGAATGGCAGCAGCAGCGCTGCGACACGCGGGAGAGCAGTCGCCATGGTCCGCATGGAACGAAAGAGCGGCCACGAGCGAGCGGAGCGAGGAAAAGGAGTGAACACAGGGCAATCCTGTCAGTGCGATGCAAGGATGCGTCCTCGGTTGTCACTGTGCGCCGCAGTCCAGCAGCTCTCTCAGCGTGCTGTATTGCTCTGTCGTGAAGCCCGCCTCGTGCACCAGCGCGCGCACGCCCCGGTGTGCCTGCTCAGTGGCAAAGTCGGCTCGCAGCGCGGGCAGCCTCGCGCTTCCCAAAGGCTCCACCAGCAGCAGCAGCATTAGCGCCCACCGCGCGGGCGTCTGCGCGGGAGAGCGCCAGTCAGCGCGTGCGCGTGCGCGTGCTGCGGGGCGCACCAGCGAGGGCGCAGCTCTCCTGAAGGAGAAGGTGCGCAGCAGCGCCCGCAGCGCCGCGTCCAGCTGGCCCGGCTGCACGCGCAGGCCCAGCGCGGCGCGCAGGCGAGGCAGCGATGCCTCCAGGTGGGTGCACAGCGCGCGGAGCACGTCCTGGGCGTCGCTGCCGGGCAGCGCGGGGGCGCGCCGACACCCCGCGGCCGCCTCCTCCGCGGAGGCTGCACCCCTGGGGGGCAGCACCCCCACCCCTGCCGGGGATGCCACGCCAGGGGTGCCGGGCGTCCCGCCTGGCGCCGCCAGGTGCTCCAGCGTGGCGGGGCTCACCCAGTCCTCCAGGCTGCTCCACACCGTCAGGAACGGCGACAGCGCCGGCTGAGCACCACGCCCGGGCGCCGCGTACAGCGGATGCGCGCGCATGCCGCACGACAGCTGCGGCTCCGCCTCGTCTTCGTCGTCGTCGCACTCGCTGTCGCTCTGCTCTGCTGGCCACGCGCGCCCCTCCGCCTCCTCCGCCTCCTCGTCCAGCATGCAGGCGGGCTGCTCCTGCTCATCCGCGCGGCTGTCCGTGTCTGCGTCGCTCCCGTCCTCCCCCTCCCCCTGCTCCTCCTGCTCGTCGTGCGCCACGTCGTGCACGCAGGTGAGGCGGCCGTAGCTGAACTTGCCCATGTTGCTGAGGCCCCGCTCGCCCTGGGGGTCGTCGGCAGAGTCGCCCCGCACGCCGCCGGGGCCGAAGGCCCCCTCTGACAGCGTGTCGAAGTAGAACACAGCCTCCTCCACCTTCGGCGGCGCGCTCGGAGGCGCCGCGCAGGCAGCCGCCGCATCGGCCTTGGCGCGCTCCTCCGCAGCCATCAGCGCGCGGTCAACCCTGCTCTGGTAGTCGCTGGCAAGCAGACGCTGCGGCATGTCATACGAAAGCGAAGCAGCCACGTCCACGTGTGCCACCGCAGGGCGAGATGCGGCCGCGGAGCGAACGGGCATCAACAGCGGCTCATCATCGCTGTCGTCCTCCATCTCTTCAAAGCACTCCTCCTCCTCCTCCTCCAACGCAGCATCCTCATCCTCGTCCTGCCAGTGCACATGCTTGTGCGCCTCAGCCGCCCGCGGCGCCTCGACAGGCTTGGCGGCTGCGCGCGGCAGGAATCCCTCCACGGCGGATGCTGCTCCGCCCCCGGCCGTGGGGGGTGTCACCGAGTCAGGGTCAGGACTGTGCTCCACGATGCTGCCCGTCATGGTCACCACGCCCGCGCCGCCGCGCGCGCCCGGCGTTGGCATGGGCTTTTGCGGCATCTGCGCGGCGTCTGCGGCTGGCTGGGGCTGGACGGGGTCTGTGGGCAGCGAGGCTTGGATGGTGTGCGCGCACATCGCGCAGGCGGCGGAGCAGAACAGCGGCTCTTCGGAGCGGTACACTAGCTGCTTGCTGAGCGAGACGCGCAGGCAACCAAGGTCGGGAGGGCGCGGCAGCGGCGCGGCGCACAGCGGCGAGCCGCACAGCCCCGTCAGCGCGCGCTCCCGCTGCGCCTCCAGGAACTCGGAGCCGGTGAGCACCTGCAGCGCCGCTGAGCGTAGCTCAGCCTCGCTGCTCGCCGTGTGCTCCACCATCCACTCAACCGCGTTCAGAGCGGCGCTTGCTCGCGCCTGCCGCGCGCGCTGCGACGCCTCCACGGAGGCGCGACGCGCGGCGGCAGCCACGCGCGCGCTCTCAGCTGCGGCAGCCTCAGCCGCAAGCGCCGCTGCATCCTTGGGCTTGGGGGCCTGTGGGCAGCGCTTCAACGCCGGCTTCACGCCGACTCTGCCGGCGCCGCTCGTGGCTGAGGCTGGCGCGGTGGCGGGCGTGGCGGACGGGGCCCCAGCAGTCGGCTCGCTGAGGTCGACGGCTGAGAAACGGCGCAGCACGCTGTCCAGCACCGAGGTGGAGACACCGGCGATGGTGCTCGCGGGCGGCGCAGCCTGGGAGTGCGCTGCGGAACCCTCCTCCTCCTCCTCAGCCTCCTCAGCCAGCTCCGCCTCCTCGGCAGCCTCCTGAGCGCCGTAGTCCAGCACAGGCAGAAAGCTCATGGCGCTGAGATGATACCACTGCAAACTCGCCGCGACCACTGCAACGAGTGTGCAACGAGTGGCACTTAAAGCCTGCAGCTGTGCGCGCTGAGACCGTCGACGCCGCGGCGCAGGGGGCCCAGAAATTCTGTCACTCCGTTGATCGAAGCTCGAACGCGCGGCAGCGCTCGAGCAAGTATGTATGTGATCAGCACTCCTCGCCCCCTTTCCGCGCGCGTGCAGCCATGGAGGATATCAAGCACAAGAAGGGTGCGCTGAGCGGTTGGGTCTCTCGGTCGCTGCTCTGACACCGCTCCTCTGCAGTCCTGATGGTTGGTGCGGGCGGCATAGGCTGCGAGCTGTTGAAGACGCTGGTGCTGACTGGGTTCGACGATATCGAGATGGCGCGCTGAAAGCGCATGCATGCGCCGCGAGTGTCTTTTGCCGCCTTGACTGACGCTCCCGGCTCTTCAGATTGACATGGACACGATCGAAACGAGCAACCTGAATCGCCAGTTCCTGTTCCGCAAGCGCCACGTGGGCTCGAGCAAGGCGCAGGTGCGTGGGTCTCCGCGCACTGTTAGCAAGCCCTGAGCTCGCCCTCTGCTCAGGTGGCTCTGGAGTCGGTGCAGCGCTTCCGTCCGGAGGCTCGCATCGTGGCCCACTTTGACAACGTGAAGAGCGGCGTGTTTGACCCGGACTTCTTCAAGCGCTTCGACGTCGTGCTCAACGGACTGGACAACCTGGACGCGCGCCGCCACGTGAACCGCCTCTGCCTCGCCGCCGAGGTGCCGCTGGTCGAGTCCGGCACCGCGGGATACCTGGGCCAGGCGCGACGCGCACAGCGCACAGAGCACAGCCGGGCTGGCCCCTCACTGCGGCCGCGCGCAGGTTTCCGTACACATCAAAGGCGTCTCGCAGTGCTTCGAGTGCGAGCCCAAAGCTGTGCCCAAGACCTTCCCCGTGTGCACCATCCGCAACACGCCCGAGAAGGCGCGCCTTGGCCGCTGACTCGCGCACAGCCCAACCTCACGGTGAGTTTCCTCCCGCTCTCGCAGCCAATCCACTGCATCGTGTGGGCCAAGGACATGCTATTCGCCACTCTGTTCGGTCCAAAGGGCGCCAGCGAGCTGGAAGAGGAGGACCTGCCAGCTGGCGTCACCACAGAGGAAGAGGATGCCACCAAAGAGACAACTGAGGTGCGTCACTGCTGCGCCGCGCGTATCGCCGAGTGCCACGACTGACGCGCGTGCGGCAGCAACTGGCTGAGCGCGCCGCGTTCTTCGTACGTCGCGAGGGGGAGGGTGCTGCGGCGTTTGCGGCGCGCATCTACAGCCGCGCCTTCGGGGCAGACATCGAGCGCCTGCTGCGCATCACCAGCCTGTGGGAGAAGCCGGGTCGCGTGGCGCCCACGGCGTTGCCGGCCGCGGACGCGGGCGTGGCTGCGCGAGTGGGCGAGCTGCTCTCAGTCAGCGCAGCCTCCTCCGGCGCGTGCGCCAGCCTGGGCCTGTGCAACCAGAACGCGCTGTGGAGCCGCGACGAGGCGCAGGCCGTCTTCCTGCTCGCCCTGGCGCGCCTGGCGATGCTGCAGCAGAGCCACGCAGGTGCGCCGCTCACCTTCGACAAGGACGATGCGCTCGCCGTCGAGTTTGTTGCCGCAGCCGCGCTGCTGCGCGGCCAAAACTACGGCATCCCGGGGCAGAGCCTGTTTGCTGCCAAGGGCATGGCGGGCAACATCATCCACGCCATTGCAACCACCAACGCGATCATCAGCGGCCTCATCGTGCTGCAGGCCATCAAGGTGCTTCGCGGCCAGCTGGCGGCCACGCGCAACGTGTACCTGTGGCAGTTCCCGTCGGTGCAGCGCAAGGGCACTCGGCTGCTGCTTCCAGAGCCGCCTCAGGCGCCCACTCCGAGCTGCTACGTGTGCGAGCGGGCGCGCATGCAGGTGTCGCTGGACCTGGGGTCGTGGACGCTGGGCGCTTTCTGCGAGAAGGTGCTCGCCCCAAAGTTCGGCGTCCTCCAGCCCTGCCTCATCCACGGCCAGGCCTTCTACTTCGAGCACGGCGAGGAGGGCATGGAGGAGGACGAGCTCGCCGCCAACGCTGCGCTGCGGGCCAAGCTGCTGCGCGACGTGCCCGGCGGGCTCAAGGACGGAGACATCCTGGCCGTGAGCGACCAGGCCACCAGCCTGCGCTTCGAGCTCAAGCTCATGCAGCGCACGCAGTGGGATGCGGACACGGATAACGAGGGCTTCCTGGTGCAGGGAGAGGTGTGCAAGCCCGTCGCTCAGGATGCGGGGCCGGCTGAGCCTGCGGAGCCTGCGCCTGCGCCAGAGGACGACCACGCCTTCCAGATGCTGGACGAGGCGCCCGCGGAGGCTGCTGGCGCCAAGCGCAAGCGCAGCACCGAGGCGCAGGAAGGTGCGCACGCGGCAAACAAAAAGGGCAAGGCTGCTGGCGCTGCGGAGGAAGACGACGGCTTCGTCATGCTGGACTGAGATCAGAATGTGGGTATGTCGTTACAGCGCGCGTCGTTGCACCCTCGCTAGTTCGACCTCGGTGACCGCCTGCGAGCGTAGGGCTTCACTTCTTGGGCTTCTGGAAGACGCACAGGAACATGGGGGTGAAGACGCCCAGCTGGCCCGACTCCTCCAGGTCCAGCGCCGCGTTGATGAGCATCTTGTGCACAGCCGCGGTGCCCTTTGGCGCCCAGCCCACAAACTCGAGCACCGTGGTCAGCACGTGCGTCAGGTAGCTCCCCATGCGCGCGCTCTTCATGGCTGCGTGCCACGGGATTTGGCCGGTCAGCGCCGCGTCGCTGCAGTTGACAACCTCGAAGCCAGCTTCCTTGGCGGCGGCGATGACGTCGTCCAGGTCGCGCACGTCCGGCAGCGCGTTGCCCTCCGCCACGCCGTCCACCACGCGCACGTGGTCCGCGTTTTTGGGGTCGTACATTGGCGTCTTGAGCCACTCGTAGCTTCCAAACTTAGCGCCGGGCTTCAGCACCTTGAACACCTGCTTGTACAGCTCCACCAGCTTGGGCGCGTGGCAGGCGGCCTCGATGCAGTAGGCTGCGTCGAAGCTGTCCGCGGGGAAAGGCAGCTCCAGGAAGTTGCCCTGGACCACACTGCACTGCTTCTCAAGACCCGCAGCCTGGTTGTGCCCGCGCGCACGCTTCACCTGAGTGCACAGTCAGCAAAGCCGTGGCTGACGCAAAAGGCGCACACACGCGCCTGGTACTCGTTGATGGTGATGCCCGTCACATGAGCACCGCTCGCCTTAGCGATAGCGCGCATGGGCCCGCCCACGCCGCAGCCGCAGTCGATGGCACGCATGCCCGGCGCCAGGTCGATCGCCTTTGCGATGTTCACCTCGTAGCGCTTGATCGAGTCCTGTGCAGCCCAGTGGAGCGTGAGCGTTGCACGGCATGTGCTCCCAAACGCAGTCACGCACGTCGAAGCTCTCCCCCCTGTTGCGTGGTGCGAAGTGGAAGGACTGGCCCCAGCCGTACTCGTAGAAGTCGGTGATCATGCTGCGCGGCGGCAAAAAGCGCGAGTCAGACGCTGCGCACTGCGGGCTCGTGAGCCGTGCAAATGGAGCCACCGGGGCGCCGTCCGCCGGCGTGCGACAGACAGAGACGCGCGCCCGAGTGCCTGGCCGCAGCACAGCCAGGCGCCTTGGTGCGGCCTGATCATCAAATCGGGAGGCTGGTAGACTAAGGCCCCCGACTGCGCCCGCGAGCACCGGGCACAAGCGTCCTCGCGCCCGGGGAGGCTGCCGAGCCGCGGCGCGCTGCGAGAGCGCGCCACCGGGAGCCGGCAGGCGAGCAGGCGGAGTCGGCAGCTGTGCAAGGTACTGTGTGCCGGCAGCCTCTGCTGCGGCCCTTGCTGCGGCCTGCGAGTGCCTGCGCGCCTGTAGAACTTGTCCACGAACTCGGGCGTGTTGCTCTTCGCCTTGCCTGCAACCTGGTTGGCCTGGATGCCCTGCCCAGCCTTCTGGTCGAAGAACTTCTCATAGTCCTCGATGCTGCGCCCAATCTCGTCCGCGGTCAGCGCGCCGGTGCGCCCGAACTTGAACGGGTTGCTCTTGTAGAACTTGCGGGTGCACGCGCGAAGCGTCAGCAGCGCCAGGCTGCCGCCCGCCACGTAAACGATGGTGGTGCTATGCGCCTTCAGCTCAGCAGGCAGCACCGCCTCCAGTTCCGCCGAGGCGGTAGCCACAGCCTTAGCCACCTTCTCCATTGGACCGGCGGGGGCGTCACGGTACTCTGCTGCTGCAGGCGGGGCTACCTGCTGCAGCAGCAGCAGGTCTCCTGCGTCCTGCCTCCTCTCCACGCCTGGGCCCCTCGCTGAACGCATCTCGTGAGTCGGTGCAGAACAAATGGAGGAGGTTTACATCTGCGGCGCAGCACGCACGCCCGTCGGCGCGCTCAACGGCACACTGGCAGCGCTGTCCGCTGTTGCCCTGGGCTCCGTGGCGGCCAAGGAGGCTCTGCGGAGGGCGCACGTGCCCGCCGAGGCGGTGCAGGAGTGCTACTTCGGCTGCGTGCTGTCGGCGGGCATCGGTCAAGCACCGGCGCGACAGGTAGCTCTCGCGGCTGGCTGCAAGCAATCAACCGTCTGCACCACCGTGAACAAGGTGTGCGCCTCGGGCACCAAGGCTATCATCCTCGCCGCACAGTCCATCCAGCTGGGCAACTGCGACGTGGCTCTCGTAGGTGGCTGCGAGTCCATGAGCCAAGCGCCATACTTGTTGCCCAAGGCGCGGCAAGGCCTGCGCATGGGCCACGCGCAGCTGGTGGACTCTGTGATCAAAGACGGACTGTGGGACGTCTCTACAGATCAGCACATGGGTCTCTGCGCGGAGCTATGCGCCCGAGAGCACGGCATCGGGCGAGCTGCACAGGACGAGCACGCTGCCAGCAGCTTCGCACGCGCCCGCGCGGCTGTGGCTGCAGGCCACTTTGCGGCTGAGATAGTGGCAGTGGAAGTGCCCGGAGCTCGCTCAGGCTCCGCCAGCGTACGGGTAACTGCGGACGAGAGCCTGAGCAAGGGCGGGGACACGGCATCGCTGGCGAAGCTACAGCCTGCGTTTCAGAGGGACGGCAACGGCACCGTGACAGCTGGCAACAGCTCTGGCGTCTCAGACGGTGCCGCTGCTCTGGTGCTCGCCTCCGCATCCGCCGTGCGCCGCCTGGGCCTCACTCCTCTGGCGCGTATCCGCGGCTGGGGCGAGGCGGCGCAGGCGCCGCAGCGCTTCACGACGGCTCCCGCGCTCGCTATACCCCT
>Ga0049083_10000455_pt1 | contig 14414 bp, 12 predicted proteins | sample GreLakmeMI27MSRF_FD_66719 | JGI IMG/M metagenome (GOLD analysis project Ga0049083, IMG submission 66719) | Freshwater lentic microbial communities from great Laurentian Lakes, MI, USA - Great Lakes metaG MI27MSRF | ecosystem: Environmental > Aquatic > Freshwater > Lake | place: Great Lakes...
CCAAAAAAAGCACCACTCAAATGCGCAATATGCCCCCCTGTATTCTCCAATTTTAATTGCAACAAATCTAGCAATAATATAACAGCAGTTATATGCCACAACTTTACAGTTCCAACTAACAACAAGCGAATTTCCATCAAAGGTTGATAGGTAGTGGTAGCAACTAAAATAGCCATTATTGCTGCTGATGCGCCAACTAGTAATGAAAGTTCGTTCATTAAATAAAAGCTAGCACAAAAACACATTCCAGCAAAAATTGAACTCAAGAGATATAACGCAAGATATTGTTTTTGTGTAAAAAAAGTTAAAAACAATCGACTTGAAAAGTTTAAAACCATCATATTAAAAAACAAATGAAGAAATCCATTATGAAAAAAAGCATAGGTTAGTAGCGTCCAAACGCTATATAAAACAACTGAAGGATCGGAAGATAAGCCTATCCAACTCGGATAATAAAAAACAGCCGTTTTAAAACTATAGAAAAATAAAATCGATAAAAGAAATATACCAACATTCCAATAAATCATTTTATTAGCAATGCCGCCTATTTTATACTGAAACTTTAAATCCTCAATAATACTATTCATAATTAGTCCCATCGGTTTTTATTAAACTGATTCTTTTTCCAATACCACATCATTAATAAACCTGTTAAAGCGCCACCAACGTGAGCAAAATGAGCAACTCCAGTACCTCCTGCGCCAAAAAGTGAGCTTCCTTTAAATCCTAAAAATAAATCAACTGCAATAATTCCCGGCACAAAATATTTTGCTTTAATCGGGATTGGGATAAACATTATTCCCAATTCGGCCATTGGAAACATAAAAGCAAAGGCTGCAAGCAATCCGTAAATAGCGCCGGATGCACCAACCGCAGTGGATTTATAGGTTTGAATTGCAGACTGCAAAGTTTCAAATTGATCTTGTGAACAGTTGGAACTATCAAGTATCGTCTTTACTTTTGATGAAATCATATGACCAGAACCATCAAAAACAGCACTATAATCAGCATTTAAAAGAATTTGAATATTTGTTTCTGATAAATGTAAACTCGAAAGCTGGTCTAAGACATTTTGAATCTGAAAATAATTAACAGCAGTATGCAATGCTGCCGCACCTAAACCACAAGAAATATAGAAAAAAATAAATTTTTTAGCACCCCAAAATTGCTCTAGAGCACTACCAAAAGAAACTAACGCAAACATATTAAAAACCAAATGAAAAAAATTAGGCATTGGAGCGTGCATGAACATACTCGTAAGGGGTTGCCATATTTTGAAATCTGGATTTTCTATATAGTACATTGATAGCATGGGATATGCCTGAACTACAAATTGGGATCCTACGAAAAAAATTATATTTATTATTAATAACTGTTTGACAGTATCGGTCATGTTCATCATGTGCTAAATTTTTTGTCAATATCACTCACGCTCATCGTAATAAATGTTGGTTTTTGGGAGGGAGATACATTGGGTTCTTTACATGCAAAAAGGTTGTGAACTAAATTCTCTTGCTCTTTCTCGGTTAAATAAGTACCCGTTTTAACAGCTAAGCTTTTAGCAATGGATTTGGCAATAGTGTCATTTTGACAAAAACTACTCGCCGGAATTCCATGTTGTAAGTCGCTTAATAATTCATCAACAACAAGTGCAATTTGGCTTTCTGCAACAGTTAAGGGAATTCCAGAAATTACAACGGCAGCATCCTGAATGGCATCAAAAATAAATCCCATACTCTCTAGGGATGTCCTTAATTCAGTTAGTAATTGTATTTCAGTCTTTGAAAAAGTTAATTCTAATGGAAATAACATTTTTTGACTTGAAGCTTGTTGAACTGTCATACTTCGCAAGTATTCTTCATACAAAATTCGCTCATGCGCCCTTTTTTGGTTGATTATAACCATACCCGACTTTATTGGACTTACAATATACTTTTTCTGAATTTGATAGGTACGTTTAACCTCTTGCTCAATTTCGTTTTCCTCAAATAATGAAGAGGTAACCGCATCATTTTCAAATGTCATTTCAGTTATTTCTTGTCCCGATTGCTGAACTCCCACATACAAACTTTCCCAACTTGGAAGAATCTCTGATTTTTTATAATTGTTCGAAGAAGAAAATCCATCAACTGACTTTCTTTCATGCTGATTAACTCCCACTTCATCCGAGAATGGATTATACCTACTATCAACTTGTATTGTTGGAAAATCTACTGTTTTATTTTGATATTCATAAGGAGTATCTAAATTGGGATCTCTATCAAAATCTAGAACGGGAGACACATTAAATTGTCCCAAACTATGTTTAATTGATGACCGTAAAATGGCATACAAAGCGTGTTCGTCATCAAACTTAATTTCAGTTTTGGTTGGATGAATATTAATATCAATGGAATGAGGTGGGACATCCAAATATATAAAATAACTAGGCTGGGCGCCATCTTTTAGCAAGCCTTCATATCCTGCCATCACAGCATGATGCAAATAACCACTTTTGATATACCTATTATTCACAAAAAAGAATTGTTCTCCTCTATTTTTTTTTGAAAACTCGGGTTTACCTATAAAGCCATGCAAATTAACTATTTCGGTTTCTTCAGCAATAGGCACTAATTTTTCATTTGTTTTTCCAGAAAAAATAGCAACAATTCGTTGTCTAAAATTTGATGTTGGCAAATTAAACATCTCACTCCCATTATGATACATTGTGAAATGAATAGCAGGATGTGCCAAGGCAACACGTTGAAATTCATCAACAATATGGCGATATTCAACAGTATCCGATTTTAAAAAATTACGACGGGCCGGAATATTGAAAAATAAATTTTTAACTAAGAAGGATGTGCCTTTGGGCATTACAGCCGGATCTTGGGACATAAACTTACTACCCTCTACAATACAGTGGGTTCCCAACTCATCTTGCTCCTGCTTGGTTTTCATCTCTACATGTGCAATCGCAGCAATAGATGCAAGCGCCTCTCCCCTAAAACCTTTGGTATAAAGTGAAAATAAATCCTCGGCTTGTCTAATTTTTGAAGTAGCATGCCGCTCAAAGCACAATCTAGAATCGGTTATACTCATCCCAATACCATTATCAACTACCTGAATAAGTGATTTTCCTGCATCTTTAATTATCAATTTTATGTCGGTTGCTTTTGCATCAACTGCATTTTCAAGTAACTCTTTAACCACAGAGGCAGGACGCTGCACAACTTCGCCAGCCGCAATTTGGTTGGCAACATGATCAGGAAGTAATTGAATTATACTAGACATTTAATTAAAATTATAAATAAATTAAGGTATACAAATTTAAACAAAATCTTGTGTTGATTTTCTATTAAACTCCCAAAAATATGAAGATGAATAAAGCGGAGTTATTATAAAAAACAGCTAAAAAAAAGGTCATTATGCTTCTTCTGTAGTTCTTCTGAGATGTGCCATTTTAATTGCCGCTATTGCTGCTTCTGTGCCTTTGTTTCCGTGAATACCTCCACTTCTATCTCGAGATTGTTGTTCATTATTATCTGTTAGCACGCAAAAAATTACTGGAGTGTCAGTTTGTACATTCAAATCTTTAATCCCCTGGGTAACGCCATCACAAACAAATTCAAAATGCATCGTCTCGCCTTTAATAACACATCCAATAACAATCACAACATCTACCTCTTGAGTCACAATCATTCTTTGTGCCCCATATACCAATTCGAAACTTCCTGGAACATTCCAACGAATAATATTTTCTGATTTAGCACCACAGTCTAACAAGGCCAATTCGGCTCCCAAAAACATACCATTGGTAATTTCTTCATTCCATTCTGAAATAACAATCCCAAACCGAAATTCATTCGCATTTGGGATTGTACTTTTATCGTAATTGGATAATTTTTTATTTGCAGTAGCCATAATAATCGGTATTAATTATACGCTCTTGTGATTGTACACAAAGGAGGAGGTGCTACACTAAGGAACAAACTCTTCTATTGAGCTAAACCAATAAGACCATCAACAGCTTGAGCTTCTGGCGTATTATCGTAATTGTCTTTGATGTCATTAAAGTACTTTAATGCGTCAACTTTATTTCCTAAAACTAAAGCTGTCTTCCCCGCTTTTAATAGATATACCGGACGCGTTAATTGATTTTTATTTGCATCAGCGGCTTTAATATAATAAGACAAAGCTTCCGTTTGCTTATTCAGTTGGGAATACGCATCTCCGATAACACCAGTAGCAAGCGTACTTAACATGATGTCATTTGAACTAAATTTTTCTAGACTTGAAATTGCTTCTGAATATTTTTTTGTATTTAAATATGCAATTCCAGCATAATAATTTGCTAGATTTCCTGCATCAGTACCTGAAAATTCAGCGGCTATTTTAACAACACCAAATTTACCATCAGAGCCTTTTAAAACTAAATTATACAAAGAATCTGCTTTTGTACCCGTGGCATCAACTGCCTTTTGAAAATTCTGTTGTGGAACAAATAACTCCGATGCAGCTTCAACTTCATTTGGCTCGGAAACAAATTTTCCGTACAATAAATAGGAAACTGTAAGTAAAGCAGCAACTGTTAAAAATCCTAAAATATATTTTTGATTTTTTGCTATAAAATCCTCTGCTCTTGAAGCCGATTGGTCCAAACTGTCAAAAGCTTTTGCAGTTGCACTATCTTTAGCATCAACATTTACATCCTCTATATAGTTGTTATCGAATTTCTCACCTTTCTCTTTTGGTGATTTAAATCCTCTTTTATTATAAGTTGCCATTTCTGTTATTTTAGTGTGCGCAAAAATAAAATTTTTATTCATATTTAATAGCTATTTTTATCGATATTTTTGAATAATTTGCAGCATTCAAGTTTACAACTCGTGTTTAAACCAATTATTAGACTTGATTTGTATTAGAAATAAGAACTCTTGGTATTAATTTTAAGTAAAAACTAACTTGTTTTTAAAACGTATTTCGCTACTCAATTATAAAAATTTTTCGGAGTCGACCTTCGAATTAGATGCCAAAATAAATTGTTTTGTAGGTAAAAATGGTATTGGCAAAACAAACATTTTGGATGCTATTTATCATCTTGCTAATGGTAAAAGTTATTTCAATCCGTTATCTGTTCAAAACATCAAGCATGAAGCAGACTTTTTCGTAATTGATGGGACTTTTGAAAAAGACAATCGGGCTGAACAAATATTATGTAGTCTTAAGAAAGGTCAAAAAAAAATACTAAAACGAAACGGAAAGGTCTATGAAAAGTTCTCCGATCATGTGGGATTAATTCCCTTAGTAATAATATCTCCTTCAGATAGTGACTTAATAATTGAGGGCAGTGAAACCAGACGCAAATTTATTGATAGTGTAATTTCTCAATTGGATTCAACTTATCTTCAAAAATTAATTCAATATCAAAAAATTATTAGCCAAAGAAATGCTTTGCTAAAATACTTTGCTTTAAATCATGTTTTTGAAGAAGAAACTTTAGTAATCTATAATGATCAACTAAATGATCTCGGACAATTTATTTTTGAGAAAAGAAGTGCTTTTTTAAAAGATTTTGTTCCTGTTTTTAACTACTACTACCAAGAAATTTCCGATGCCTCAGAAGAAGTGCAATTGGTTTATCAGAGTGATTTGTTTGAAAAAAATACAAAAACACTACTTGAAGAAAATATTAGTAAAGACCGAGCACTACATTATACTTCAGTAGGGGTTCATAAAGATGATTTGCTATTTGAAATTAAAAATTATCCCATAAAGAAGTTTGGGTCTCAAGGACAGCAAAAATCATTTTTAATTGCATTAAAATTGGCTCAATTCGATTTTGTTAAAAAACAGAACGGAGTAAAACCCTTACTTTTATTTGATGATATTTTTGATAAACTAGATGAATATAGAGTGAGTAAAATTATTGAAATGGTAAATAATGAAGAATTTGGACAATTATTTATTTCCGATACGCACTCAGATAGAACTGAAAATATTGTAAAGACCACGCATCAGAGTTATAAAATTTTTAATCTTTAAAAAATCGGGAGTAAATTTGCGCAAAAACAATAAACTATGAAATCAAAATTGTCTTCCCTCCTTGCTTTATTTTTCTTACTTGAAAGTTGTATGGGACAACCGGATAAATCAATACAAAATCTAGACGTAAAAGCTTTTGAAGCTAAATTGAATAGTGTTAAAAAACTTCAACTACTAGACGTAAGAACCCCTGAAGAATTTGCCTCAGGTTCTATTGATGGTGCTATAAACGTAGATTGGAATGGCACTGATTTTAGTAAAAATGTAAGTACGTATGACAAATCGCAACCCATATTTGTTTTTTGCAAAGTTGGTGGTAGAAGTTCACAATCAGCAGCTAAATTGGCTGAATTGGGGTTCAAGGAGATTTATAATTTAGAGGGAGGTATTATGAAATGGAATGCCTCTGGTCATGCGGTAGCAAGTGATAAAGTTATTGGTATTTGTGATCAAGAATATAAAGAATTAATCAATTCCAGCGATCGGGTTTTAATTGACTTTAATGCAAAATGGTGTGCGCCATGCAAAAAAATGAATCCCTATATTTTGAAATTTCAAACTGAGATGAAAGCTAGAATTAAAATCGTGCAATTAGATGCAGACGAAAACAAAACCATTGTATATCAAATGAGACTAGAAGGATTACCAACTCTCATTATTTATGAAAAAGGAATAGAAGTATGGCGAAATGTAGGATTCATCTCGGAAGAAGATTTAAAAAAGAACTTGTAATATGATTACCCAGGAAGCGCTCTCTTTTCTTGATGATCTGGCATCTAACAACTCTACCGTATGGATGCATGCCAATATAAAAAGGTATGAAAATTATAAAAAGGACTATTACAATTATATAGCATCCATTTTATTTGAAATGAAACCTTTTGACAAAACATTGGAGCCCTTGGAAGTAAAAAACTGCACGTTTAGAATTAATCGTGATATACGATTTACAAAAGATAAAGTTCCTTACAAAACCAATATGGGTGTTTGGCTTTCGCAAAATAAAAATTCAAAAAACAGTCCGGGTTATTACCTCCATTATGAAAAAGGGAAGTCATTCATAGCGGGTGGAGTTTGGTGTCCTGAACCAATAGATTTGAAAAAGATTAGAAAAGAGATTGCATTTTTTTATGAGGATTTAGATACGATACTCAATGAAAAAAAATTCAAATCAGAATTTGGTGGATTTACTTTTGAAGAAAAAAATACACTAAAAAAAGCACCAAAAGACTTTGACACCAATCATCCTGCCATCACATTTTTAAAACTTAAGAGTTACACGGCATCAACAAGCATTGAAGACAAGCTATTTTTAGAGCCTAATTTTAGTAGCCTAGTCGCAAAAAAACTATTACTTTTAAAACCAATGAATGATTTCTTGACGCGAGCGCTTGAAACCGAAGACTAGATATGTGATATGGCTAAAAAGAAAATTTTATTTTTGGGTGAAACCTATAGAGCCGATGCAATTACTTGGATGAACGGCCTGAAAGAATTTGGTGATTTTGAAATTGTAACTTGGGAACTTAAAAATAGCAGCAATGGACTCCATAGGGTTAAAAGATTGATTGAAATTTTAACAGCCCTATTAACGATCAAAAGCATCGTAAAAAAGTTCAGTCCCGATATGGTTATTGCCGAACGCACAACGAGCTACGGTTTTCTAGCATCCATTTGTGGCATAAAACCAATAGCAATTGCCCAACAAGGAATAACTGATTTGTGGCCACCTAATTCACCTTTAGTATTTCTAAAAAAAATAATGCAAAATCACGCTTTCAAAAAAGCGGACTTAATCCATGCTTGGGGAGTCGCTATGGCTGTAAATATCGAAAAAAACGAAGTTGATATGTCAAAAGTGTTGGTTTTACCCAAAGGAATAAACCTAGCTACCTTCCGATTCGAGACAACCAACGATACCAACAAAATAAACGCTGTGGTAACCCGCTCTCTTGAGCCCGAGTACAAACATGATTTGATTTTAAAAGCATTTTCAACCCTAAAAAAACGAAACATCCCATTTCAACTTACAATAGTAGGCGATGGTACACAATTAAAAAATCTAAAAACACTCACGAAGAACTTAAACATTGAAAATGAAGTTGTATTTACGGGAAGAGTTTGCAATAATCAAATCCCAGATTTTTTAGCAGCCGCTAATTTTTATATAAGCACGCCTGAGACAGAAGGCGCATCTGCTTCTTTATTTGAGGCAATGGCCTGTGGCTGTTTTCCTATTGTTAGTGATTTACCTGGAAATAGAAGTTGGATTCAACAACAAGAAAATGGAATTCTGGTAGAAATTCTAGACGAATCTAGTTTGGTTAATGCTTTGGAATGGAGTTTTAAAGAAAGTGAATTTACAAAAAAAGCAATTCTTCAAAATCGAAAATTTATTGAAGAAAATGTCAATTACAAAATTAACATGACCAAAATAGCCATGGCCTACCACGAATTAATTTCGTCAAAAAAACAAATTTCATAAAAAATGTGCGGAATTAACGGAATCTTACATTTCAATAATAAACAAGTTAATGCCAATCAGCTTGAGAAAATGCGTGATGTTTTAGCACACAGAGGGCCAGACAGTAAAGGCATTTATATAAACAACTCTCTTGGAATGGGCCACAGAAGGCTGTCAATAATTGATACCTCCGAAGGTGGAAATCAACCTTTTTTATCTGATGATGGAAGATATGCGCTTGTATTTAACGGTGAAATTTATAATTATCAGTCTTTTTATCCCGAATTAAAAAGCAAAGGAATTGTACTTAAAACAGGATCAGACACTGAAGTCCTTTTAAAACTATATGAATTATATGGTCTAGAAATGCTTTCTAAACTCAACGGCATGTTCGCCTTTGCGATTTGGGATACAAAAGAAAAAAAATTAACACTCTGCCGTGACAGAATGGGCGTAAAACCATTATATTATAGTTTATACCAAAATACCTTATATTTTGCCTCCGAACAAAAAGCAATTTTTGCCGCAGGTGTTCCCATTAAAATAGATGAATTTGGTTTAGAAGAATACTTTTATAATCGATTTGTGGCAGGCGAGAATAGTTTATTTAATGATGTTAAGAAAGTACTTCCAGGGCATTTTATGGTTATTGATGAAAATGGAAAAAGCACCACGACCCGTTGGTGGAACTTAAAACATGAAATTGAAAATCATGTCCCCATACAAAATCCGAAGAAATGGTTTGAGGAAACCTTATTTGATTCGGTAAAACTAAGAATGGTTAGTGATGTTCCTGTGGGTGTCTTATTGAGTGGTGGATTAGATTCGTGTTCTATTTTATCTTGTTTACACGAATTAAATTATAAAAATGTTGAAACCTATAATATTAGTTTTTCCGAAACAGAACATAACGAGGATTATTTAGCAAAAAAAATCACAAATAATCTCAATTATTCCTTTAACCATATTGAGCTAGATAACGAAAATTTATTTCAAAATTTGATTGAAAGTTCTATTTGGCAAGACGAACCGATAATGCATTTAAACGAACCCCATTTATTGGCGATTTCTAAATTGGCAAAATCAAAAGTTAAGGTGCTGCTTTCTGGTGAGGGAGCCGACGAAATAATGGGTGGCTATGTGCGTTATAAAGCATTAAAAAATCCGACACTCTTACACCTGATTTCGAAATTATCCCATATTGGGATGTTTAATAAAAATCCACGTTACGACAAACTGATTCGCTATTCAAAAATGAGAGATACGGGTGAATTAGTACTTTATAATGGTTGTAATATATATCCAAATAATGTAACTAGTTTTTATGGTAAGGATCAAAAACCCTTGAATGAATACCGATATCAAATCTTGAAAGAAGCTCGTGAACTATATCCAAAAAACTTACAACGACAGGCACTCTACTTTGACCAACACACTTATTTATGTTCTCTTTTAGATAGAAACGATAGATGCAGTATGGGGTCGTCAATTGAATGCCGAGAACCATTTCTAGACCAAAGATTAATCGCCGGACTAGGTACACTTGAAAACAAATGGTTGTTTACGGGGAAAAAAGGGAAATTTATTTTAAAAAATAGTATGGAAAATAGACTGCCTAAAGAAATTATTAACTTCAGGAAAATTGGCCTTAGTGCGCCATGGGGAAGTTATCTTTTAAATATGCCGAGTTGTAAAGAAGAGATGGATCATTTTGCTAAAAGTGAAATTTTCGAACTACCCTTTTTGGAAAATATCAATGGAAAGAAACTAGTGGATACATTTAGAAAAGGAGATATGAAAATCCTTCCCTATATGCTACCCCTTTTCATGCTTCATATTTGGAAAAAAAATTATTGTCAATCGATTGTTTAGAAGTCTTTTAATTTATTTTTGTCAGATGAAAATCCAAAACAACTTCCCACTCAAAAATTACAACTCATTCGGAATTGATGCTTATGCCGAGAAGTTTGTTGCTGTTCAGACTGTAGATGAATTAAAATCTATTTTAAAAGCTACAAAAAATGAACCTAAATTTATACTAGGAGGCGGAAGTAACATGCTTCTTACAAAGGACATAGAGGCACTTGTAATTCATATTGATTTAAAAGGAAAAAAAATAATCAATCAAAATGATGATTATGTATGGGTTGAAAGTCAGGCCGGAGAAAATTGGCACGAATTTGTACTTTGGACTATTGAGCAAGATTTTGGCGGATTAGAAAACATGTCTCTTATCCCTGGAAATGTTGGCACAACTCCCATACAAAACATTGGCGCTTATGGAGCTGAAATAAAAGATACGTTTGAATCATGTAGCGCAATTCATAGTAATACCCTTAAAACAGAGCGTTTTTCTAATGAAGCGTGTCATTTTGGTTACCGGGAGAGTATTTTTAAGAATCATGTAAAAGATCAGTATATCATTACATCAGTCATTTTTAAACTTTCGAAACGCAATCACAAAATCAATACTTCTTATGGGGATATTACAAAAGAACTAGAAAAAAATAACATCAAAATACCAACGCTAAAAAATGTATCCGATGCAGTAATAGCCATACGAAAGCAAAAATTACCCGATCCGAAAGAAATAGGCAATAGCGGTAGCTTCTTTAAAAACCCTATAATTTCTAAAACACAATTCGAAGAAATTTTGATTTCATTTCCCGAAATTCCGCATTATCATATTTCAGAAACAGCGGTAAAAATTCCTGCAGGTTGGCTTATAGAAAAAACAGGTTTCAAAGGAAAAAGATTTGGTGATGCTGGAATACATAAAAATCAAGCGCTCGTACTTGTAAATTATGGCGGTGCCTCTGGTACTGAAATTCTCAATATTTCCAAAGAAATACAGGCCACTATATGGAGCCAATTTGGAATTCAAATTGAAACCGAAGTAAATGTCATTTAACGCAAATAATAGTATAAATTAAAATTTGCGTGAAGTAAAACGCCCCTGTTAATTCGAAAAATATTGCTTTAAAACTAAATTTTTCGCCTCACTACAACTCAAAATCATAATACAATTTTGTACATTTGCTAACCTTTTTTAAAAGTTCAAGTAAGTACTATGTTGTTAATTTTATTCTCGCTATTTATTGCTGTTGTCGTGTTTCAATTTGTATATTATATAATAGTATTCGGTAAATTTTCTTTTTTAAAACCACAAAATAAAACACTCAAGAGAATTCCAATTTCAATAATTGTGTGTGCAAAAAACGAAGAAGAAAACATACGATCATTAGTCCCGCTATTAGTAGAACAGGAATACCCCCAATTTGAGATTGTATTAATTGATGATGCTTCAAATGATGGTACCTTAGAAGTGTTTGAAGAATTTGAAAAACAACATGCAAACATAAAGCTTGTTAAGGTTGAAAACAATGAAGCTTTCTGGGGAAATAAAAAATACGCATTGACTTTAGGAATTAAAGCGGCAAAAAATGAATATTTATTATTTACAGATGCCGATTGTATTCCGGCTTCTAAAAATTGGTTAGCGACAATGAGTGCTGAGTTTACCGCAACTAAAACTATTGTTTTAGGCTATGGAGCTTATGAAAAAATTAAAGGATCACTGATAAATAAAATTATACGTTTTGAAACGTTACTAACAGCCACACAATATTTATCTTGGGCAAAAATTGGTAAACCTTATATGGGAATTGGTCGAAATATGGCTTACAAACGTGAAGAATTTTTTAATGTCCGTGGATTCATGGACCATATGCATGTGAGGTCGGGTGATGATGATTTATTTATCAACCAAGCAGCAAAAGAAAAAAATACGACTATATGTTATGATCTTGATGGCTTTACCTATTCAAAACCAAAAACAACTTTCAAAGAATGGTTTATTCAAAAACGTCGTCATGTATCAACAGCCAAGTATTATAAATCCTTCGACAAAAGTCAATTGGGCTTATTCTATTGCACACAACTTCTTTTTTTTATCATCCCGATAATTTTGTTAGCATTTAAATATCAATGGATTGCAGTACTTAGCATTATTCTTTTTCGGTATATTTTTACATGGATTTCTTTGGGATTTGCCGCCGGTAAACTAAAAGAGAAAGACGTAATGTATTGGTTTCCTCTTATAGAAATAATTTTAATTGTAACCCAGCTTAATGTTTTTATTACCAATGCTTTTTCAAAACCAGTAAATTGGAAATAATTTTATATATAGAAAAAGCTAAAACTGGCGATCAGGTTGCCTTTACCTATTTGCTTGACCATTACTGGAATGAAGTATATGGTTTCATGCTCAAAAGAACAGAAAACGAAACCGATACTGAAGACATAACCATAGAAACTTTTTCTAAAGCTTTTGACAAAATAGCAACGTATAACCCCGAATTTCAATTTAATACCTGGTTAATTGCAATAGCCAAAAATGTTCATATTGATATGCTCAGGAAAAAAAAATCAACTTTTTTCGTTGAAATCACAGATGAACAAAATCAGCGTGCATACAATATTGCCGACACCACGCCCTCTATTGAAGATGCCTTGATTATAGAACAAAATTTATCAAGACTCTTAGAGTTTATTAAAGAATTAAAGCCCCGATACCAAGAAGTTATTCAATTACGTTATTTTCAAGAAATGAGTTATCAAGATATTTCGGAGCAACTTAATGAGCCCCTGAGTAACGTTAAAATTAAACTACTTCGCGCAAAAAAACTACTGGCTGAAATTATAAAAAATAAGAATTAGTTAAATACGCTTTGACTTCATTTCCAATTTTAACAAAGTATCTATTTGTATATTTTATATTCTATTTTGTAAAAAATTAGAAATCAATTTCTCTTAATAAAACGGTTAATAATTTTATAATTTAATTTTAATCCTCTCTAATTTAATCGGTATAATTGCATAGATTTATTTTTATGAAGTTTGCGATTCTACCATTTTTATTCACAATTTTTTATTTGTCTGGACCACGAATTGCCCAAGGCAATTCATTTGGTAATTATTCGTATGACAACTTATATATCCATTCCACTTATCCAGTAAAAATGGGGAAAGTATCTGATGAATACTTTTACACCATGAGGCAAGAAATAGATTCATTTTATACTGATAGTATCAATTGTAAGGAATATAGCGGTGGGTTTATTGTAGTAAAGAATGGAAGGGTAATTTATGAGGACTACCAGGGATTTTCTGACGCAGCCGCTGGAAAAAAAATTGATGCTTTTACACCAATACACTTAGCCTCAATTAGTAAAGTTTTAACAACAAGTGCCATCTTGCGGTTAGTACAACAAGATAATTTACTCCTAGACCAAAAAGTAACAGATTGGCTTTCAAAATTTCCCTATCCAGAAACTACAATCCGAACACTACTAAATCACCGAAGTGGAATTCAACATTATTCCAAATTCCCAACACTGTTAAAGAAAAAATGGGATAAGAAAAAAATAGTAACTAATGAAGATGTTTTTAATTTTATTGTTGAAAATAAGATTGGCTTAAAATATCCAAATGACACTCACTTTGAATATTGTAATACCAATTATATCATATTAGCGCTAATAATTGAAAAAGCTACGGGCCTAAGTTATCAGAAAGCCATGCAGGAACTTGTATTTAAGCCATTAGGAATGACAAACAGTTATGTGTTTAATTATTACACCGATATTGAAACTGCTTCAAAATCATACAAAGGAAATTCTATTTATCCTTGGAATCAGTTTGATGCCTTATATGGTGATAAAAATATATATTCGACACCAAGAGATATGGTGAAATTTGATTTGGCAACCTACTCACCCGATTATATCAAACATGAGCTTTTGGAGGAAGCCTACAAGGGATATAGTTCATTCAATATTGTAAATCCGACAAGCGATTACGGATTAGGAATGCGCATGAAGTTTCTACCCCCAAATGGTGAAAAAATGATATATCACAACGGTTG
>Ga0049083_10000456_pt1 | contig 14413 bp, 8 predicted proteins | sample GreLakmeMI27MSRF_FD_66719 | JGI IMG/M metagenome (GOLD analysis project Ga0049083, IMG submission 66719) | Freshwater lentic microbial communities from great Laurentian Lakes, MI, USA - Great Lakes metaG MI27MSRF | ecosystem: Environmental > Aquatic > Freshwater > Lake | place: Great Lakes...
CCATCAATACTTCCTATTCGCAATCGATGAGAACCAATTGTGCTAGTTGAATTAGAATTTAATAATGGAACAGCAATAGTACCTGTCAAGGTTGTAGGAATACTAATGGCAGAAGTACCACTATATACTAACTCTCCAGCATCATCAAAGTCTCCATCATTGTTCCAATCTACCCAAATATTGGTATCATAGGTAAACCCTGTTCTCAAAGTAACACTAAATGGGATGGTAGCACCAATAAAAACATTAGTACTTATGCTGGTGTAGTTACCATAATTATTAGTTTCTATAACTGTAGTGTTATTGATTGTAGCCATAGTAAAGTTAGTAATCCCCGATGGATCTTGTGGAAATGTAGCACCACTAGGTGTACAATAAGTAAGCCCCAAAGTAGTTGCGATTTCAAAACCAGAACTTGGTCCAGAACAAGTGCCGTTAAAAGCTCTTACTCTATAATAATAAGTAGTAGCTGGATTTAAACCAGTGACTGAAAAGGTCAACACATTCCCAACAGACCGGTTATCGTAATTAGTAACAAAGGAGGTAAACCCTGAGTCAGTAGCCACATCCAAGAAGTAACCTGTTGCTCCTCCTACGGCATTCCAATTGGCAGAAAATGAATTTGAAGTTGGTAAAGTAGCCGCAGTGGCAGTAGGCGCGACTGGTACTGACAAAATCGTAACCGTAGCAGAACCTTGTGGTCCCCAACATCCTGCAGCCGATCTAGCTCTAAAATAATAAGTACCTGACAAAGATATCACTTGACTTGCTGTTGGCGCTAAGGTGAACGTACCGCCCGAAACTGTTGATTGAAAATACATAGTACCACTACCACCATTGGTAGCCGTTAATGTTGTATTAGTACAATAAGTTCCCGATGCACTTACGGTTACAGCTGCAGGCAATGCATTAACCGTGATACCGCCCGAAACAGCACTGGTTACACTACTATTACAAGGTGCTCCATTAGAAACCACACAATAATAATAGGTAGTAGCCATAGCTACTGCATTAGAAGGAGGATAAGTTGAAGAAGTTGCACTACCAATTAAAGTAGCTCCAATGGTAGAATTAGTACTATTAGAATACCATTGATAACTCAAACCGCCACCTGTTGCAGTAACAGAAAGAGGAGTTATTGCAGAACCAACACAAACCGTTTGAGTGGCAGTTGAAGGGGGTGCCGTAATACTAACAGAAGCATTCACGGTAATAGCACCAGTAAAAGCACTGGTTACAGGACAAGCATTACTATTAGTCACTACAACATAATAATATAACGTTCCTACCGAAGCCGTAGAAGGGGTATAAGTATCTGTAGTTGCGGCTGATGAATTGGTAGCTACCAAAGTAGCACCAGTTGTACTCGCCGATGTATTGCTATACCATTGATAGGTAGTAATAGTTCCACTACCCGCTGCTGCCGTTACCGACAAAGGAGTTGCCGAACCACCAACACACAAGGTTTCAGTGCCACTGGATGGTGGTGAGGAAATGGTTGGAATAGCATTAACAGTATAAGTACCTACACTAGTTACAGTACCACCGGGATTAACAACGGTAACTGTACCTGATGACCCAACTGCAGGCGTAACTATTAATGAAGTACTCGTATTGGCTCCAATTGAAGAAACCGGAGTTCCTCCTATACTAACTGAAGTAGCTCCCGATAAATTAGTACCTGAAATAGTCATTGTACTTCCAAGACATCCTGCTGATGAACTTAAACTAGTAATTGTAGGAGCAGCCACACATTTTACATTAAACTGAAAACCTGTATTAGTTGTTGCCAATGTAGTTAAACCGTTATAGGTTGCAATAACTACGGTAATATAACCGTTTGCTGCTGTTGAAGTATATACTTGACCAGAAGCTGAACTAGCATTAGTCAAAGTAGCGAGAATATTGGGAGCTGTTAAAGTTGTCCCATTATAAATGGTTACAGAAGTACTAACAGTAGGTGAAACTGTAAGTATATTATCTAAACCTAATGATGAAAGGGTAAATTGGACTTTTTCTCCAGCTGTTGTTGGAGCAAAATATAATGTTTGATTTTGCGATCTTGAATATATATCACTTGCTCCTCCTTGATCATAAAAGTTATAAGTTATATTAGAGGCTGCTGATGGAACCGTTACAGCATTACAATTAGTAGCGGCTCCTAATTCGGGCACTATGATTGTATTCTGCGATGTAGTTCTTGAAGTCCATGAAAAATCATCAAGCCATAAAACACCTGAAACTCCATTAAAACCATAGATTTGACCCGTAGTAGGCTTAACTGTTATGTTGTTTGTTACAGTAAATTTACTTCCAGCAGCACCTACTGCTAAAGTATTTAATGAATAATATTCGCCTATATTTCCAGTGATCCCAACAGATGCTCCACCTGCTGCTGTATCAACTGTTCCTGATTCATTTCTGTAAACAAACTCCACCCTGCCGCTAGCTTCATAAAATTTCACTTGAAATGAAATTACCGGAGTATTAGCTGCTGCACCCCATTCCCAATTTAACCATTCAAAAGTAAATATTCTAGTTCCAACCGCTCCCGTAGTAGTAGAATAGGAAGCAGTTCCAGAAGTTCCATCTAAATCATCCCATAGAGGAGCAACCAATGGAAGCTGGGAGGCTCCAGGATTACTTAAATCATTAGTGGGACTAGATGTTGACGATGGATTAAAACTCAAAAATCCATTAGAGCTAGCATATACATTATTATATACATTACCATTATATGCAAATGGGAATCCAATTGGTATGGCACCCGACATTGCATTATCTGAATTGATAGCTACTGTGGTCCCACCTGACAAAGAAGTAAAACCTGTTCCTGTAGTAAGCGCAGTATTTATTATAGGTGTATTTCCAGCAGATCTCAATCTAACATAAATATTGCTGTAAGAAGATAAATCAATTAATCCAGAAGAAACATAAGTTGTGCTATTCGTTGTATAAGATGTCAAAAAAGTTGTTGCAGCAGCTGGAAAGGTATTATCAGTTGAACATTCTATTATAAAAGTAACAAAATTGGTTGCGTTAAAACTTTTGTAATAAAATTGAAATTTGTCAGGATTTGCCATTAAGGGGGTAGTAATCGACTGGCCTGGTGAAGGTATCTGCATCCAATAAATACCTGTCCTAGGATTGGCAATATTTGAAGCTGAAACAGCACTAGTAGAAAATATCCAACCGTCATTAACCATAGTATTTGGGGTTCCAATTGCACCTTTAGTTCTGATACTCTCAAAAACTTGATACGGCCCAATACATTGCGCATTAATTTTACTCGTAATTCCAAAATTCAACACAAACACTAGGGTCAGCACTAAAGTATATGACTTTGTTATAAAGGAGGTAAACAAACTACTAATTTTGGGCAATAAATTTCTATTCATAATATTTTTAATGTTATAACTATATACAAAAAATTATATTCAAATTCTAAAAATGATCATAAAAGCTATTTTACTTAAAAGTACTATATAAAATAAAAAACATTACTTTAAAAAATTACATCTTTTTTAAGTAACAATAGCATAACCACAAAGAAAAAAAACACGATAACCAAAGCTATCTGTAAGGCTACTATTTTAGGTAAACAAGGGGGGCATAAAGTTACATAAAAAATTAATTAATTATCAATACATTGTAAAGAAATTAAAAAAACCAACAAAAAACCAATAAAAAACATAATGTATGATAATAATTATTATAAAAATACTCTGCGTTCTTTGCATAAAAAACTTTGCTCTCCCTGGACCTCGGGATACGTTAGAAACAAAAAAACTAAAGCTATGTATTGAAAACAATGCATAGCAAACTAAAATTTCAAAAAAATATTTCTTTAAAAAAATAATAACATCAAAAAAAACTGTAACACCCTAATAATGAAATCAATTTTTATGATATTCTTAAAATTTGAAGCGTTTTTTAAAATTATTTAAAAATTTAACACCATACTAATATTGAAATCATAAAATAATATTAATTTTGAAAGCTTATTAAACCGAAAAATAAATCAAAATACGTAGTTACCAATATCTAAACACATTACCCAATAATCTTATATTGCTTAACCTAATATCAAATTATGAAAACAATTTTTTCTAAAAAAATTAAAGCTCTTTACATTCTCCCAATTATATTATTTACCTGCATTGTATCCTTTTTAACTGCATGTTATAATTTTAATAAAAACAAATCAGAAGTTGCAAATACAGATCAATCTTTGGCATGTAATTATAACTTAAAAAGATTAGAAGGCTATAAATTCATTAAGCCATTATTATTTGTTGATGATGATTGCGAAGGAGATAATCTTGCTATTTCAAAACAAGAAATAAATAATATAATTGAAAATTACAAAGCTACTCAAGGTGTTATTTCAGCATCGGTATATATTAAAGAGTATCAGTATAACTCCTGGACAGCAATAAATGAAGAATTAGAATATGAGCCTGGATCATTATTTAAAGTTCCCATTTTGATGGCCTATTTAAAATTAAGTGAAAAAAAACCGAACGTACTTGAAAAGGAGTTAATATTTGACACACCATTTGCCATTAATAAAAATGTAGCTTATCAATCTAAACAAATTAAATTAGGTTCTAAATACACTGTAAGACAGTTACTAACTTATATGATAAGCTATTCTGACAATAATGCAACTGCACTTCTTAATAATAATTTAGAAGCTGATGTGTTATACAAATTATTTGCAGATTTAAATTTGGTTATCCCAGATATAAAAGCACAGCATTATTATTTTACAGTTACTGATTATTCTTTGTTTTTACGTACATTATATAACGCCACTTACTTGTCTGTAGCAAATTCTGAATACGCGATGGAATTACTGGGAAAGTGTGAATTTAAAGGCGGAATCGTAAACGGCTTGCCCTCTGATGTTCGTGTGGTTCACAAATTTGGAGAATCGGGGACCCCAGTAGAAATGCAATTACATGAATCTGCTATAATTTACGACAAAGACAAAACCTATTTACTAACTGTAATGACTAAAGGAAAGGATAACAAATCATTATCAAGTTTAATTAGTAAAATTTCTGAATTGGTACATAAAAACATAATGAATGTTAATTCTGTTTCAATGGCCAGTTTACAACCCTAGGTGATAGATCAAAAAATTAAGAAAGTAGTTTAAGCTCACCGGTATGTTTACATTTTTTTTATAATTAACAATTTCGTTTCTCTATAACAAAAAAGACAAATATGAATGAAAATAGCATCCTAGACGCCCGAGAAATCAATCATAAAATTGAGCGAATTGCCTATCAAATTTATGAAACATTTGCTGCGGAAAAAGAAATTATATTGGCGGGTATTTCAGGAAATGGCTTTGTTTTTGCAAAAAAAATAGAACATAAGTTGAAGACTATTTCAACTATAAAAGTATTACTTTGTGAAGTACAAATAGACAAGCAAAATCCTTTTAATGAAATTACTACATCGCTAGCTAAAGAGCAATACGAAAACAAAAATATTGTACTTGTAGATGATGTGCTCAATTCTGGCACGACGCTCATATATGGAGTTAAACATTTTTTAGAGACATCAGTAAAAAAAATAAAAACTGCAATTTTAATCGATCGAAACCATAAAAAATTTCCTGTAAAAGCTGATTTTAAAGGCATCTCATTATCTACATCACTTAAAGAACACGTACATGTAGTTTTCGATGAGCACAACACCCATGCTTATTTAATTTAAAAGCTCAATTATTTCTTGTGAAATCATATCGGCATTTTTGTTGTCGGTGTCAAGAACATAGGTAGCTTGATTATAAAAATAACTTCTCTCAAACAATTGTTTTGCAACAAATTCCGTCAATTCTTCGTTAGCTAAAGAGGCCACTAGTGGCCTTTTATTCTTTTCTAATTTCAATCTCTCAACGAGTATTGGAAGTGAGGCTTTTAAATAGATCGACAGCGTATTTTTAGAATTTAATCTCAAATGATTGTCCGAATAACAGGGTGTTCCACCGCCGGTACTAATGATTAATCTTTGTTCATTTTCTAGCAATTGTGTGAAAATTTCGTGTTCAATTTTTCTAAAATAAATCTCCCCTTTATTTTTAAATATTTGATCTATATTTAAATTGCATTTCTTTTCAATTAGATCATCTAATTCCACAAATTTGATTCCTGTTTTTAAGGATAATACCTTCGCAACAGTTGACTTCCCTACAGCCATATAACCGATCAAAATTACTTTATTCATAGCATTAAAACCTTAGTTGTGAAGCGATTAACCCCTTAGGGCAAAAAAAGGCAAATTTATAATAAAATTGCTTTGAAATATGAATAATAAGGCCTTATATTTGCACCCGCATTAAAGAAAAGAAAAAGACTCGATAGCTCAGTTGGTAGAGCACATCACTTTTAATGATGGGGTCCTGGGTTCGAGCCCCAGTCGGGTCACACTTTATCTTTAATTCTTTAGACTCGATAGCTCAGTTGGTAGAGCACATCACTTTTAATGATGGGGTCCTGGGTTCGAGCCCCAGTCGGGTCACAGTGAGACGTTGCAGTGCAACGTCTTTACTTTTTTAGGCCACGTGGAGAAACGGTAGACTTGCCATCTTGAGGGGGTGGTGCTCGTAAGAGCGTGTGGGTTCAAATCCCACCGTGGTCACGAATGAATACTAAAAAAAGAGAAAAACACCAAGCTTGCTTGCGTGTTTTTTTTCGTTTTTAGTGTTCTCAAAGCGGAGCTTTTGGGATAATGCGAAGCAAAATCCCTTGTTCAACAAAGCGGAGCTTTTGGGATAATGCGAAGCAAAATCCCTTTTTCAACAAAGCGGAGCTTTTGGGATAATGCGAAGCAAAATCCCTTTTTCAACAAAGCGGAGCTTTTGGGATAATGCGGAGCAAAATCCCTTGTTCAACAAAGCGGAGCTTTTGGGATAATGCGAAGCAAAATCCCTTGTTCAACAAAGCGGAGCTTTCTTTGAAGAAAAAAGTAAAAACTCCCCGCGATTGTATATGTAATGGTCAATACATTTGACAATGAATGGAGCAGTTCGCATAACAATGATAAAAAGAATAAATAAATTCATTTTTTTTAAGTTTGTTACGGATATTGTATTATTTTTGTTTAATATTTTTATAAAAAAGATGAACAATATTAAAAGTACATTTAGTATTAAAGATTTAGAAAATCTATCAGGGATTATGGCACACACCATAAGGATTTGGGAAAAAAGGTACAATATTCTTGAACCTATGCGAACCAACACCAACATAAGAACGTATGATATGCATAACCTGCAGAAGTTATTAAACATTACTCTTCTTCACAATCATGGTTATAAAATTTCACGTATTTCAAAACTTCCTAAAGAGCGTATCCCAGAGATTGTTAATGAAATTATAACTGAAAAAAGTTTTAAAAGTCATGCTATTAGTTCTTTTAAGATGGCTATGATGAATTTTGATCAAAATCTTTTTATAAAGACCTATGATAATTTGCTTTCGGAGAAGTCGTTTAGGGAAGTGTTTTTTGATGTTTTTATTCCAATGATACAAGAAATTGGGTATTTATGGCAAACAAACACCATATCCATTGCACATGAGCATTTCTTGAGTTACCTAATAAAACAAAAATTATTAGTTAATACAGAAAAACTTCAAATGCAGGAACCTACAAAGCATGATAGAGTTTTTGTATTGTATTTGCCCGACAATGAAATACACGAGCTAGGCATTATGTATTTAAATTATGAAATTCAATTTAATGGTTACAAAACAATATATCTTGGTGAAAGTGTTCCTATTGATAGCTTAAAAGATGTGAAAAATTACTTTGATAATATAACATACATTTGTTACATGACTGTTGAACCTGAAAAATCGCTAGTTAATGCATATATTGAAACAATTAAAAAAGATTTGTTAGATGACAATTCAGAATTTTGGGTAATTGGTAGAATGGTCGAAAATATTAATAAAGATTTATGTGGCCACAACATTTTAACGTTCAACACAATTAACGAACTTGCAGCCAATATCTAATAAAAACATTACAAGATTTACTTTTCCAAAAAATATGAAAAAAGAAATTAGAATAATTGGCTCAGGCTTTTCTTCGCTTGCAGCCTCTTGTTATTTAGCAAAACAAGGGCATAGCGTTTCCATTTTTGAAAAAAATCCAACTATTGGAGGGCGTGCAAGACAATTAATTAAAGATGGATTCACTTTTGATATTGGTCCAACATGGTATTGGATGCCTGATGTTTTTGAGCGTTTTTTTGGTGATTTTGATAAAAAACCATCTGATTACTATCAATTAGAAAAGCTTTCACCTGCCTATCAAGTTTATTTCGGAATTAATGATTTTGTCACGATTGCAGACAACTTAGAAACCATAATTACAACTTTTGAGTCTATTGAAGTGGGCAGTGGCAAAAAACTAGCTTCATTTATGAGAGAAGCTCAGAGTAATTATAATATTGCTATTAAAGATTTAGTTTATCGCCCTGGAGTTTCTCCTCTGGAATTAGTAACCATTGAAACAGCTAAAAAAGTAAATCAGTTTTTTGGAAATATCTCGACAGACATTAGAAAAAGGTTCAAAAATCCTAAATTGATACAAATCTTAGAATTTCCTGTGCTTTTTTTAGGTGCAAAGCCATCTGACACCCCTTCGTTTTATAGTTTTATGAATTTTGCCGATTTTGGTTTAGGAACTTGGCACCCAAAAAATGGTATGTACAGCGTAATTTTAGCGATGGAAAAATTGGCTAAAGAACTTGGTGTTGAAATTACAACCAATGCCAATATAGAAAAAATAAATATCACAAATGGAGTTGCTGATGGAATTGTTGTTAATGGTGAAACTATCCATGGCGACATTATTTTGAGTGGAGCTGATTACCATCATTCAGAAAGTTTATTGGATAAAAAATATCGTGCCTACTCAGAAAAATATTGGGAAAACCGAACATTCGCTCCATCTTCCCTACTCTTTTATGTGGGATTTGATAAAAAAATAGAAAATGTAGAACATCATACTCTATTTTTTGATGTCGACTTTGATACCCATGCAAGAGATATTTATGATACTGCTAAATGGCCTGAAAACCCTCTTTTTTATGCAAGTTTCCCATCAAAAACTGATTCAAATTGTGCGCCTGCAGGTAAAGAAAGTGGCATATTTTTAATACCATTAGCACCCGGATTAAATGATAGTCCCGAATTAAGAACTACCTATTTTCAAAAAATTATTACTAGATTTGAAAAATTAACACAACAATCAGTTCAAAAAAATATTATATTTCAAGAATCTTTTTGTGTTAATGATTTTATAAAAGATTATAATTCATATAAAGGAAATGCATATGGTTTGGCCAACACTTTGTTGCAAACCGCTTTCCTAAGGCCAAAATTGAAAAGTAAAAAAGTTAAAAATCTATTTTTTACGGGTCAATTAACTGTGCCTGGACCAGGAGTCCCTCCAGCGCTAATTTCAGGAAAATTAGTATCGGAACTAATTGAAAAAAATAGGTAATTAAGAATACAACATGAAATCTCTTTTCGATAAAATATCATTTGATTGCAGTCTTAATGTGACTAAAAGTTATAGCACTTCATTTTCTTCTGCAGTAAAAATGTTAGCGCCCAGCATTCGTCAAGACATTTACAATATTTATGGTTTTGTGCGATTGGCAGATGAAATAGTTGATACTTTTCATGACTATGACAAAGAAAAACTATTCAGTATGTTTGAAAACGATTTAGATGCTGCTTTGTCCAACAAGATTAGTTTGAACCCTGTTCTAAATTCGTTTCAATATACCGTTCATAAATATTCAATTCCTACTACTTTGATTGATGCTTTCATGAAAAGCATGAAATTAGACTTACATAAAAAAGAATATACGACCCTATCTGAATATAATGAATATATATATGGTTCTGCGGATGTAGTTGGATTAATGTGTTTAAAGGTATTTGTAAATGGAGACGATTCTAAATTTTCTGAATTAGAGCATTCCGCTATGCGACTGGGATCTGCTTTCCAAAAAGTAAATTTCTTGCGAGATTTAAAATCAGATTTTGAAGATTTAAGCAGAACTTACTTTCCTAATACAGATTTATCCCGATTAGATGAATCGTCTAAAGACTTAATTATTAAAGAAATAGAAGCTGATTTTGCAGCTGGATTTCAAGGAATTGTGTTACTCCCTATTGAAGCCAAATTTGGTGTATATACCGCCTATATATACTATAAAAAATTATTATCAAAATTAAAGAAGACGCCTTCTTTGGAAATAAAAAATACTCGAATTCGAGTTCCCGATTATCAAAAATTTGGCTTATTGGCAAAATGTTATGTTAATTATCGCTTGAAGTTATTATAAAATATTTTAGTTTTCATTTTCCACATTTTGTATTATGGAATTTATGACTTGGTTTGGTCATAATTATATTGCGAATGGCTTCTTTAGAATTTACGTGCCGATCATCACAAAGAAGACCACAACTCTTGGTTTGAGATAAAAGGCTTTTTTCCTTTTTTGTGTTGTTTTAAGTGTTTGTTCTTTTTTATTGAGGCAATATGACAGTATGCTTAAAATACTTTAAGAAAAAATAATAAGTAGCGACAATTATTTAGAACCCTTGTTGGTTTTTGCTGCTTTTTTCAAATCTGCCCCACCAGGTAATTTCATTTTATCTGTTAAGATTGAGAGCTCGTCCAAATTAAAATCGCCAGTTAGTGACATTAATACTGTTTCTTTATTTTCTTGACCATCAATAAACATCAACATCTCCTTTATTTGATCTTCAGTTGAACCAGACTTAACATATACCTTTACAACTCTATCTTTTTCGTTTATTTTAATTAATTCATCAAGCATAGCAGACTTGATATAATTGTCGGAAACTAATTTCATATCACTTGCTTTTTTACTACTTTGTGTTACATAAACTTTAAGGTTTTCCAACTTTCTAATCAAAGAAACATACTGTTCCGATTCTTTGTCCTTGACTTCCATCTTACTCAAAAGCGAGAACATTTTTTTATTTACTACTACGGCCGTAATACCCTCTTGACCATCAAACTTATCAAAAACGCTCTGTGCTAAAATTGTATTGACACTTAACGCGAATAGAACACTTAAGATTATTTTTTTCATGGATGTTTATTTTTGGATTGCTAAATTTATTTGTTTGTAATCGTTTTAACAAATAAACCACTGCATTTTGATTAAAATAAAATCTGCCAAATGTAGTTATGGTTAAAACTGCTTGAAGAAGGTGTCTAATATTATGCCAAAATTTTATTTCAACCCATCAGCCAAGTAAATTTAATAACCGCTATCAGATTAGAACCAGTAATAATATTAGTTGTGAACTCATTTCTATAATCTTAGCTACTTTAGTGATAGTTAAAAGTGATAAACAAATTTAAATTTTAAAATAATAATTACTCTAAACTTAGTAAATTTACAACTATAAAAAAACCACCATGAAAAAAAGCCTTATAGCCGGTCTTCTTGTTTTACTTTTTTTCATCCCTTTGGGTTGTTCCGACATGGATGACAATGCAGTCCCTTCAAACCTGCAAGTAAAAGATTTTGTATGGAAAGGTTTGAATCTTTATTATTTATGGCAAGCAGATGTTCCAAATTTAGCTGATAATCGGTTTGCAAATCAATCTGAATTAAATGAATTCCTAACGACCTACTCCACTCCCGAAGACCTATTTAATGGATTACGAGTTCCAAATACTATTGATAAGTATAGCGTAATATTTAACGATTACAGTGTTTTAGAAGGACTGCTTTCTGGAAATACCTTAAATAACGGAATGGATTATGTTTTGCCATATAAAACCGGAAGCACTACAGATATTTATGGTTGGGTTCGCTATATTATTCCAAATTCTGATGCTTCAACTAAAGCAATTTCTAGAGGAAATATTTTTTATGCTATAAATGGAACTCCATTAACAATTGATAATTACAAAACACTTTTATCCAATAATACCTATACTGTAAATTTCGCAAATTATAATGGAGGTGCAATTACACCAAACGGGCAATCAATTACTTTAACCAAAACTAATTTAGCTGAAAACCCAATATTATTAAGTACAGTTATTAACCAAGGCACACACAATATTGGCTACTTGATGTATAACGGCTTTTATGCTAGTTATGACAATCAGTTAAATTCAACATTTGGTTCATTCCAATCTCAAAATGTTACTGATTTGGTAATCGATTTACGCTATAATTCGGGTGGTTCTATAAACACTGCAACAAAACTAGCGAGTATGATTACGGGGCAATTTACAGGGCAAGTATTTGCCAAACAACAATGGAATGCCAAAGCACAATCCTATTATTTGTCTAATAATCCTGGGTCATTAGAGAATAAATTTATGGGAGGACTAAATAGCTTACAACTCAACAAGGTTTATATATTAACATCCAAATCATCGGCATCAGCGAGCGAATTACTAATTAATTGCTTAAAACCATTCATTAACGTTGTTCAAATTGGGGATGTTACAACAGGCAAAAATGTAGGATCAATTACCCTTTATGATTCACCTAATTTTGGAAAATCAAATGCAAATCCAAGTCATAAATATGCCATGCAGCCTATAGTATTGAAAATAGTAAATAAAGATAACTTTGGCGATTACACTACTGGTATTTCACCCACAACCCTGTTTCAAGAAGACGCAAGTAGTTTAGGAGTATTGGGAAATAGCGATGAGCCATTACTTAATATTGCCATCAACCAAATTACAGGTAGTGGAAAATTATCCTCACAAGTTCCCTTACCAACGGCACGGGTTTTTTCAGATGCTAAATCGATAAATCCGTTGCTAAGTGAAATGTATCTGGATAACAAATAGAAAGAAAAAGCCACAACCCACATTGAATATTAGTTGTAAAAAACTAAAGGTTCATATTTATTCCTAGTCTAAAATTTCTACCCCTAGTAGAATATCCAATGTTTTCTATAAATGCTGTATTAAATAAATTTGTTACCGCTCCAAAAATTGTCATTCGGGATTTAATTAATTCATATTTTATTGAGGTATTTACCAGTTGGTAGGAACCCAATTTAGTAGTTAGTACCGCAAAAGTATTTCCATCAAAAAAAGCATCGTTTCTAGCATTAAAATACTGATAGTCTATGTTTAGAAATGTTCTTGTTGTTGGCTGAAAACCGATACTTGCATTGGCTTTGTGTTTTGGGATTAACCTGTCTAAAGATTTGTCAACTTGCGTGAACGTATAATTTCCATTTAGCTGCAATATTGATGTAAACGCAATATTCAACGAAGTCTCAACACCTTTTACTTTGGTTGCTCCGTTTACATTTACATAAAAGGCATCAAAAGTAACCGGGTCAAAATAAAAATCGATGGCATTGGTTTGATCACGGTAAAAAGCTACTGCATTTAGTTTCACTTTTTTGTTTACCAATTCAGTTTCAAAACCCGCTTCAAAGGTTACATTTTTCTCAGGTGTTAAATCAGAATTTCCATATTCTGAGTACAATTGATACAAACTTGGCGTTACAAAAGCAGTACTATAAGAAGCCAAAACCTTTAACGGAAAAGAAGTTTTAAAATTGAAAGACGGGTTAAAATTATAAACAAAATTATTTCCATAGGCACTGTGATTATTTAATCGAGCACCTGCATTACTATTCAAACCAAAATCTGAATTATATACCAATGTGGCATACCCATCGATTATATTAAACTTGGTGATTTCATTTTCTATTGTACTAAATGGCGTATTGCTTTTCATGTCATTAAACTGATAATTAGTTCCCAATATCACTAAAAACTCTTTGCTTAGGTTGTACTTATTAAACCCATCAATTACGACACTTCTCGAATCATAAGCCAAATAATCTACGGTATTTGAAAACGTATTCAAATCATTATAATCACGAGAGATTTTGGCAAAACCGGAATTCAACACAAATTCACCTTTGTTATATTTGTATTTTGGAGAAAACCCAAAACGCACTTGTTCCGATGTCGTAACATTGACATCAGTATCATTAAAACCCGTATTGTCAAAAATTCCGTCGTAATTATTTTTAATTCTGTCATAATTCCCAAAAAAATCCAATCTTAATTTATTAGATACTTTATAACCAAATTTAGTCAATAGATTTTGTCTAGAAAAAAAATCATTTTCATAGTTTGAAGCTAAATTGGGTTCGGCAATCTGAGACATTCCTTTCGTCTCTGTGCTATTGAAACCCGCAAAATAATTTACTTTCTTAAAGTCACCACTCACGGAAAGTCCTTGATTAAAATCTTGCCCATTGTATTTGTGATTATCCGCAGTATTATTGGAACCAATATTTACATAAGCATTTCCTTGAATTTCTTTTTTGGATGCTTTTTTCAG
>Ga0049083_10000457_pt1 | contig 14370 bp, 13 predicted proteins | sample GreLakmeMI27MSRF_FD_66719 | JGI IMG/M metagenome (GOLD analysis project Ga0049083, IMG submission 66719) | Freshwater lentic microbial communities from great Laurentian Lakes, MI, USA - Great Lakes metaG MI27MSRF | ecosystem: Environmental > Aquatic > Freshwater > Lake | place: Great Lakes...
GGCGGTCGGTCAAGCGCTCAGTCAACCCTGAGTCCCCTCCGTTTCTGCTTGGCACCGCGCATCTGCGTGTCGCAGCTGTGGAGTGAGCGGTGCCATGCGCCGCGCCGCGAGGCGCGTGGCGAGTGCGCTGAGCAGCTGCGCGTGGGCGTCATCGCTTGCTGGAGCCGCTCACGTGACGCCTGTCGCGTCCCGCACCGCGCCGCTGCCCCTGGCCGCCTGTGCTGTGGCGCGCAGCGCCGTGCGCTCGTTGCTGCCGCCCGCCGCCGGTGGGCTCCGGAGTCCGGCGGACGGGCCGTCCCGCCGGCTCGCCTCCGCCTCCGCCTCGCCCGCGCAGCCGCCCGCGCTGCCGGCGTGCTACACGCGGCTGGACGCGCGCGTGGAGGCCCCCTTCCAGCTGGCCCCGCGCGACGTGTTTGCCGTCGTGCAGGCGGGCTCTCACCAGTTCAAGGTGACGCTGGACGACCTCGTCTACGTGGAGCGTGTGCCGCAGCTGGACATCAACGACACGGCGCGTTCTCAAGTTGGAGGGGGTTTGCATCCTCGCTGACTGACGTCCTTCTCCGCTCTCTCGCTCTTAGGTCTCCCTGTCGCGCGTCCTCCTGCTGGGCTCCACCAGCCGCACCGTGCTGGGTCGACCCTTCGTGCCTGGCGCCAGCGTGACGTGCGTGTGCGAGGAGCAGGTGCGTGACGCCAAGCTGATAGTCTTCAAGAAGCGGCGCCGTAAGAACAGCCGCCGCACAAACGGGCACCGACAGCAACTCACCGCGCTGCGGGTCATCGCCATTGACGAGGCGCCTTTGAGCGTGTTGTTATGACACGCGTGTGCACTGTGCAGCCCTCCTACGCACGCTGCTCGCGCTGGTAGTTGTCACGGCGGGGCGGCCGGTCACCCCCCTGCTTGAACCCGCCGCCGCCGCCCTGCGCGGGTGTCTGCTGCAGCACCAGGCCCGGCAGCTGCGCGCAGTTGAGGGCGCGCAGCATGTCCATGCTATCTCTGTCTACCTCGATCACCTCGGTGTTGATGGCGCTCTGCTCCGGCACAAAGTCCATGCGCCGCTCACGCTCCTCCTCCTGCAGCTTCAGGCTGATGCCGCGCACGGGGCCGCGTTGGATGCGCTTCATGAGGCGCGTGGTGAAGCCGGCGATCTTGTTGCGCAGCCGCTTGGTCGGGATGATGGCAACCTCCTCCGCGATCCGCTTGTTCACGTTGAAGTCCAGCGTCAGGCGGCTGTAGTAGTTCTCCACGATGGCCTTGGACGCCTGGAGGCGGGCAGTACGGCGTCAGAGGGCTAGGGTTCGCGAGCAGTGGCCTGGGGGAGCGCCTGGCCGCCTGCGCAGACTGCGCCAGAGGTGGGCGCTGCCGGCGCCAGGCGCGCGGGCGCGTGCACGGCCGAGAGGGCGCGCGCGCAGGCTGGCCCGCTGGGCAGTTCCGGCCTCTGGCTTCAGCAAACCCTCTCACTCTCTGCGGCGGCAGAGCCCACCCAGCGCCGCAAACGCCCCGCAGGCTGCACAGCCCAGCGGGGACGGGTGGCAGCAGCATGCGTAGAGGCAGGGCGCGAGAGGCCCAGCCCAGGGCGTGCGCGAGCGCTTGCTCGCTCGCCCTCACGCCCTCCTCAAGACGTGCCTTCTTCACAGTCTTGGTCTTCACGCGACCCATGGCTGCGACAGCTGCTGCGACAGCTGCTGCGAGGCGGCTCCGAAAGGACCGTGGCGGGACCACCCGCGGCGGGTGGTCCCTCCTGCCGTCCTGCGCAGCATCGCCGCCCCCCGTCCCTCTATGTCTCCGCTGCTGGCGCCCGAGCCGGTGAGCGATTCGCGCGTTCGGTGGCCCGCCCTGCCAGACTTGTTGAGCGCTGAGGCTCAGCCTCGCTGTCTGGACGCGCGCACCTCCGGCGCCTTCCTGTCCGTGCACGCCGACCGCCTCACGGCCAGCTACACGGGCACGGGCAGCCACGACAACGACTGTGGCGGCTGCGTGGCGGACGCAGCGGTGCCCGCCGACTTGCCTCTCTTCTACTTCGAGCTGGAGGTGCAGCGTCCCGGAGCAAGGGGCACCGTCGGCATCGGCCTCACGGACGGCAGCCACAGCATGACGCGTCAACCAGGGTAGGTGACCGCTTCAGCCGCACATCCGCAGACAGCAGCGCAGTGCTGACGCGCCGCCGTCCCACAGGTGGGAAAGCGGCTGCTACGGGTATCACGGTGACGACGGGAAGGCGTATCACGCCAGCGGGCGCGGCGTTGCGTACGGCCCCGTGTTTGGAGCCCACGACGTGGTTGGCTGCGGCCTGCTGCTCTCCAGCGGCACCGTCTTCTTCACCAAGAACGGGGTGCACCTGGGCGTCGCCTTCAGAGGAGCCAAACTGCCGCTGTGGCCGAGCGTGGGCCTGCACAGCCCCGGGGAACGGGTGACGCTGAACTTTGGGGCTGACCCGGCGCGCCCCTTCGCCTACGACCTGCGCGCCCTCTTGAGAGCAGAGCAGGCGGAGGAGCGCCACAAGGCGCGCGGCGTGGACTTGCCCGCTGGCGCCGCTCTGCAGCTGGTGCGACAGTTCCTAGCGCAGCAGGGCCACGCACGCACGCTGGCGGCGCTTGGCGACGCCGATTCGGAACGCATCCGCCAGGACGTGGCGCTCAGAGGCGCCGTGCGGGGCGCCCTGCTTCGGGGCGACTACGCAGGCGCCGCGGCGGGCGTGGAGGCGATCGCTGAGCGCAGCCCTCTGTCGGTGTGTCCGCGGGCGCGCGTCGACGCTGCGTTGACCACGCTGCGCTTCCTGGAGGACGTGCGGGGCGGGAACGCTGTGGGCGCAGTGACGGCGGCGCTCGCAGCGCTCAAAAACTCAGAACAGCGTCCAAGCGGCGAAGCGCACGAGGAGCTCAACGCAGCGTTGAAGCGCCTCTCTCCGCTGCTGTGCTACCCAGTCGACGCGGCGCCTCAGCTGGCGTGGATGCTGGCGCCCGCGCAGCGGGAGGCGCTGGCGGACTGCGTGAACGAGGCGCTGCTGTGCGGGCAGCAGCAGCTGCAGACACCGCCACTGCTGCAGGCTGCGCTGCAGCAGCTGGTGGCCACGCAGCGCGCGCGCAGGCTGTGCGCGGGCGAACAGGGGGCGATGTTCGACCTGCACCAGGAGGTGACGGCCGAGGCACGCACAGAGCACGGGCACGGGGCGGGGGACGCGGCCCGGGACGATGACTTGCTGGACTGAGTCAAAATAGCAATCATTTGCGTTCTAATCAACCACTACTCATGCGCCGTGTGTCTGGCCGGGGCGGGGCGGCAGCTGGGGCGGCGTGAGGCTCTCAGCAGGCGCATGCCCCGGCAACGTCGGCGCCGGAAGAGCACTGTCGTCCTCGAACGTCGCTTGCCACACCGGGGGCATCTGTTGGGTCGCCCCTTCTCCGACGCCGCGGTCCTCAATCTCCGCCTGGAGCCTCTCCGCCACCGCCTCCATCTGCGGTCTCTGACCAGGGTCCGCAGTCAGCATCCAAGTCACCAGCGCGTTGACCCGCTCAGGGTACGCATCCACGCCCATAGGCCACTTGAACTTGCCGGACAGCACTGCGAGAGGCACGGAGCCCCCGGTATTGACCGCAAAGGCAAAAGGGCTGTCCCCGTGCATGGAAGCATACAGGGTGCAACCTAACGACCAGGTGTCCACTGTTAGGCCCACCGCGCTGGCGTCGTTGCAGTCGAAGAGCTCCGGAGGGCGGTAAAGCGCGGAGCACTCGGCAGCTGCGGACTCCACCAGCTGACGAGCGGTTGCGCGCGCCGCGGCCAGCGTCAACGCCGCCGGAGGGCAGCGCGCGACCCGCGCGCTGCCAAAGTCGCACAGCACCGCCCTGGGCGCGGTGACGTGGCCGTCCGAACGCAGCGGGCATCCGCACGGGGTGAGCGACGCTCGCCACCCTTGCAACAGTACGTTGGCGGGTTTCACGTCCCAGTGCGCGTATCCAATCTCGTGCAGCGCGCACAGACCCAGCGCAGTCTGCCTGAGCACCGAGAGGAGCGCGTGCACGCTGAGGCGGCCTTGTCGATGCTGTACCCCAAGGCACACATCCCAGAGCGTGCCTTCAGTCAGCGCGGGCAGCAGCAGCAGCACGTGCGTTGCGGGCAGGTCGTCCGCGTCGTGCGCGCCCGCCCGAGCGCCTCCGACGGCCACGGTGGCACTGGCAAGCAGTGACAGGACGTTTGGGTGCTTGAGGCGTCGCATGAGCTCCACTTCCTTCAGCGCAGAGTCGCGCGCGCTGGCGCTGTTGACGGTGAGCCTCTTGAGGGCGAACACGGCGTTGGCGTCGTCGCGAACCAGGTAGACGAAGGCGTAGCCGCCCTCACCCAACTTGCGCAACACGCAGTAGCGCTTCCCTTCAACCTGGTAGCTCTCGGACGCTCTTAGACCCAGGTCTTCCAGGCAACAGCTGCTGCTGCCGCCGCCCATGGCTGCACACACTGAGAGGGTGGACGGGCGACGTGTTGGTCGAGGTCGAGTGCGAACATAACTGATGTTCTACGCTTCTACCAAAACAGAACGCTCCTGGGTGCTGCAATGTGCGCGCAGCAGGATATGCGCTCCGTGCTGCGCTGCAGGGTCCGTTGAGCGGCGCATGGCGGGCACGCCTGATTCGCCGCTGTTCGCTGCCGGTTTCACCGCTCACGCGCCTGACGAGCTGCACGCACCGCTGCTGCAGGAGGAGCGCGAGGAGGCTGCCCACGCAGACACGCCCAGCGATGCCCCGACTCCGCCCAGTTTCGCTCGCCTGCTCCGCTTTGCACGCCCAGAGGCGCGATGGATTTCCTCTGGGCTCCTCATTCTCCTGCTGCGCCTGCCCTTCAGTCTGGCCATGCCGCACTACATATCAGCCGCGCTGGCAGCAACTTTGCGCGGCGAAGAAGGCTCGGCGCTGCTGGCAGTGCGTTGCTTTGCTGTAGCAGGCGCGCTGAACGCGGCGCTAGATTTCGGGAACTGGTACTTGTTTGTCGTGGCGCAACAGCGCCTGGTGCGCCGCCTGCGCTCGCAGCTCTTCTCGTGTCTGCTGTCACGGCCGCTGAGCTTCTTCGACACGGCCAGCACGGGCACGCTGCTCTCTCGCCTCACCTCAGACTGCAGCACGGTGGCCAGCGACTTGACCTGGGTGTTCCGATGGTCGCTGGAGGCATGGGTGCGTACGGCGGGCATCTCTGGTTACCTTTTCGCCAGCTCGCCCCGCATGGGTGCTCTGGCATGGGTCCTGGTTCCCGTCACTGCACTGGCCAACAGGGCCTACGGGGTGCGTCTCTCCGCCGCGGCGAAAACGCAGCAAGACGCTCTGGCCAGCGCGTCTGGAGTTGCGTCCGAGTCTCTGGCAAGCGTGCGCACCGTGGCAGCCTGCAACGCCCGCGCGCTGCACCAGCACTCCTACGACATGCACAACCAAGCCGCATATCGAGCCGGATTGCGGCAGGGCCTGCTGGATGGCCTGTACTATGCAGTCATCTCCTCGCTGCTTCAGTCGACGATGCTGCAGGGTGCGCTGCTTTTGTGCGGCATCGTGCTGGTGCTCCGCGGCGAGCTGGCCGGCGAGCGCTTCATCGCAATCATGTTCTACAGCGGTCAGCTGGTGGAGCAGTTTGGCTCCATTCTCAACTCATTCAGCACTCTGTACAAGACGAGCGGCGCAGCCAGCCACGTGTTCGCGCTGCTGGACGCGCCCCACGATTGCGCCGCCGTGGTTGCCGACGATGGCCCCCTGCCCGCAGCCGTTGGCGCGGTTGCGTTCCAGGACGTGCGCTTCAGTTACCCGGGGCGCGCCTCAGTGCCGGTGCTGAACGGCGTCACGTTCAGCGTGCAGCCGGGCCACACGTGTGCGCTGGTGGGCCCCTCCGGCGCAGGAAAGTCCTCCTGCTTCGCCCTGCTGGAGGCATTCTACGGGTGCGACGGGGGACACGTCACCCTGGACGGTGTGGATGTGCGCCGCGCGCCTAAGGCGTGGCTGCACGGCGCCATCGCGCTAGTGGCGCAAGAGCCCGTGCTCTTCGCATGCAGCGTTGCGGAGAACATTCTCTACTCCCGCCGCGCGCAGATGGCAGCCGGGGGCATCATCGCGGGCGCCGCTGCGTCGACGGAGGAGATGGAGGGCGTCATTGCCGCATGCACCACTGCACACGCGCACACCTTCGTCTCTGCGTTGCCGGCCGGCTATTCCACGCTGGTGGGCGAGCGGGGCGTGGCGCTGAGCGGCGGGCAGCGGCAGCGGCTGGCCATTGCGCGTGCAGTGTACCAGGACCCTCGCGTGCTGCTCCTTGACGAAGCCACGAACTCGCTGGACGCGGAGAGCGAGCGTCTGGTGCAAGCTGCGCTCAATGCGGCGTGCGCGGGACGCACAATGCTTGTCATTGCGCACCGCCTGGGCACTGTTGTGGCTTCGGATGAGATTTTGGTGTTAGCCGAGGGCCAAGTTGTGGAACGGGGGCGACACGCGGAGCTGATGAGCAAGCCGTTATACAGTTCGCTGGCGGCGCGGGAACCTGGGATTGGGTGAGAGCTCAGAACGACGCTGGGGTTTGCGCAGGAGGTCATCCAGCCTCCCTCCGCTTTGCGTTCCAAGCGCATTCACATCTCACATGGCTGACACGGTGCCCGCGGCGGTGAGCGCGAAGATTGCGGAGCTCAAGGAGGCGGTCGCGCCCGCTGCTGAGGTGCTGCCTCCCCGCAGCCCGCACTCGCCCGCACAGCGCACCCACAGCTGCGCGCGCGCGTCGCGATGGCACCGCGTCGCTCGCTCTCGCGCGGGGCGTGCGCGACGCGCCCTCGGAACTGGTGAAAGCGCCATCACTGACGCCCACGACCCCCCCCCACTCCGGCAGCCCGTGCCCGAGACGCCCCCGGCGGCCAAGGAGGCTGACGCCGAGGCGAAGGTGGAGGAGGCTGCGGCTGCTGCCGAGGGGGCCAAGGACGAGCCGGGCTTGAAGGATAAGCTCATGAAGGCCAAGGCGCTCGCCGAGGAACAGCTGCAAGAGGCCAAGGGCACCGTGGACAAGATCAAGGGCCTCTTCGGCAAGTGAGGCAGCGTGCACTGTGAGGGGCACAGATGACCAGTCGACCCTGAGCCCGTGCTATCTCCACCGACCCATGCGTGCGCTGTGGCCCTCGTAACACTTAACAGGCTTCACGTGGCGGCGGGTCTCGGATGAACCAGGGCAAGATGGCCTCTACGCCTCTACGCTACGCTACACCTCACGGCGATAGTCCTTGGGCGTCGCCAGCCCCTCCGGGCGCCCCTTCAGCTCCTTGCGCAGCGTGACGCCCCCCACGCCGCCCAGGCCTGGCGTGCCATCGTCCGCCTGCAGCTGCACACGCGCGGATGACGAACAAGGCAAGATGCGCCGATGCGCGTCAGAGCGCCGCAGCGGGCACGATGGTGCGCACCGCGCGCAGGAGGCGCGCGCGGGCAGCGCAGATGCAGATATCGCAGGCGCGCATGCGCGCAGATGTAGGGGCGCTGTGCTGAGCGTATTGCGCTATTGCGCACCTCGGTAGCGTCCTGGTCGCCCTCGGTACGCATCTTGGGAACGGTCTCAGTCTCCACCTCGCTCAAGCGCTCCGATTCGGCCTCAGGCTTTGCCGGGGGCGCCTCGGCGGCGTGCTCCATCGCCGCATCTCGATGGCTCGGGCCAGCCCTGCCCTGCCGGGCGCGCTCGTGCTCCCGCCCGGCGTGCTCGCCCGCGTGATGCAGCGGAGCGGTGGCAGAGCCTGGCAGCAGCTTGCGCTTGCCGCCTCCAAAAAGAGCAACCGTCAGCCCCCCCATTGCGCGATGCCCAGCGCAGCGCAGCACCTCGCACGAGCGAGCGGCAACCAAGGCGCGGAAGGGGCGCATTGTGAAATGATGATGGTCGTCGGCGTCGCCAAAAAATGCATCGCGGCATTTGTTCACCCCCGCCTTCCCCGTTCACCTCACACCGTCTTTAGAATGGGCAAGGCCGAGAAGGAGACCAAGCCCAAGAAGGAGAAGAAGGAGAAGGACCCCAACGCGCCCAAGCGGTCGCTGTCCGGGTACATGTTCTTCTCAAAGGCGCGTTTGGCGACGCATGCGCTGCCTCCCCAGCCCAGCCATGCCCTGCCCTGCCTTGACTGCCCGTCCACGGCCGCTGCGTGTCCCTCGCTGCTGCGCTGGCGCTGAGTTGTTGGCTCGCAGGACATGCGCGCGGTTGTGAATGAGGAGAACCCGGGCATCACCTTCGGCGAGGTGGGCAAGATGCTGGGCGCCAAGTGGTCGGAGGCTGACGAGAAGACCAAGAAGGCGCGTGTGCTTTCGCGGCGCGGCGCGGCACTGCCTCCGCGGTGACGGCCGGGGCTGGCCCGTGAGTCCGGCCCAACAGTTGCACGCCGGCTGCAAGCGCGCAGTCACGCCGCTGCCGCGCACGCCCACGCACGCCGCGTGCCTGCACCGCGCCGCGGCGCCCTCGGCGGCAGCAGTGCAGGCCACCGATCCCGCGCAGGAGGCGCTCAAACCCACTCAAACCTCCTTCTGCATTCCGCCTCGCGCCGTCGCTCACGCCTCCGCGCGCCCGCGCCGCTCGCTCCGCAGAAGTACAACGACATGGCCGAGGAGGACAAGAAGCGCTACTCGGCGGAGATTGCCGCGTGCGTCCCCACTGCACGCGCATGCTGGGCTCTTGCCCTGGCGCGCAACAGCACTGACGCAACACGCGCCCTTCAGCTACGAGAAGACCAAGAAGTAAAGTACTTCTGCTGCTGTCGTGATGCGCCCGTGAGTCCTCTTCTGGCTGGCTCCTCCGCTTTCGACGAGAAGAACCGCATTCCACACACCGTGCTCGACACATGTCATACCCATACGCTTTGTTTGCGCCGCCTCCACCCACCACCGCATCGTCCCAGGCTGCAGGGCAAAGCTGCAAGGAGCGAGCAACGCCTCCTGTTACCTGTCAGGTAATATCTCAGCACTTCCAGACTCCTAGCATTGCGCCTGTCGGCCACGCCGGCCACGCGCGCCTGTACAACACAGCTGCTTCCATCACACAGCACGCAACACGCCGCCGCCCCGCAGGCGCAGCAACCTAGACCGTCCCCCGCTTTATGTATGTTTGCTTCCATGGCCCCCCCTCACATGAGCAGGTTGTTGGGCGCCTCAATCACCTCCTTGAGTGTCTGCAGGAACTCGGCAGCCTTGTCACCGTTGATGTGGCGGTGGTCAGCCGTCAGGTTGACGGTCATGATGGTCTTCACGCCGATCATGCCGTCCACGGGCACCACGCACTTCTTGCTAGCTCCGATGGCCAGGATGGCGCCCTGGCCGGGCGGCAGGATGGCGTCGAAGCAATCCACTCCGTACATGCCCAGGTTTGAGACGGTGAAGTTGCCGCTGTTGTACTCGGCGGGCGACAGGCTCTTGCTGCGTGCCTTGGCCACCAGCTCCTTCCAGGCGCGCCCAATCTGGAAGATGTCCGTGTTTGCCGCGTCAGCGAGCACAGGGGTGATGAGCCCGCCGTCCAGGGCCACAGCCACCGCGATGTTGACGCGCTCGTTGTAAGTCACGCTCGTCGCGTCAGAAGACAGAGTGGCGTACATCAGCGGGTGCTGCGCTAGCGCCACTCCGATCGCCTTTGCCAGAAGCGCAGTCATGGTAACGCCCTTGGGCTTGATCTGCGCGTACAGCGCGTCCAGCGCGTCCGTCTCGATGGACATTGCGATGCGGGACACGGGCACCTGTACGGGAGGTGAGAGCGTGTGGGATGAGGAGTGAGAAGGGACGTACGGAGAGAGAGAGGAGCATGTTCTTGGCCACAGCAACTTGCATGCCTGGCAGCGGCTCCGTGCGCCCGCCGGGCGGCACGGTCTGCTGCGCCGGCTTGGCGGCGGGCGCGGGAGTGGGCTTGGCGGCCGCAGGCGGAGCGGAGGCCGGCTTGGGAGTGAGTGCCGGAGCAGCAGCAGCCGGCTTGCCGCGTCCTGCTGCCGCTTCCACGTCCTCGGCAGTCACGCGCCCGTCCAGCCCACTGCCGCGCACGGTGGCCAGGTCAACCTTGAGGTCCTTGGCCAGCTTCTTGGCATAGGGAGTGACAAAGACTTTGCCGTCCGTGCGCACCGGCGCCGCAGGCGCAGCGACAGCGGGAGCAGGCGCAGCAGCCGGCGCGGCGGCCACAGCGGCGGCGGGCGCGGCGGCGGGCGCAGCAGCCACGGGCGCGGGCGGTGGGGGCGGAGGCGGTGCCGGGGCAGCGGCCGGGGCTGCTACTCCAGCCTTGGCCTTCGCGGCGCCGATCTCCTCCTTCGTTTCCGCGATGTACGCGATGGGAGCGCCCACGGCAGCCACGCTGCCGTCAGGCACGGTGATGAGCGCCAGATAGCCGTCGTAGAACGTCTCCACATCCATGTCAGCCTTGTCGCTTTCCACGACCACAACAGCCTCCCCCTTGCTCAGCTGTGGCCAGGCGCAGCGACGCGCGTCAGGCAAGCAGGCTACGCGCGGCGCGGCGAGAGTGCGCGAGGCCGGCGAGCTTCCGTGGTAAGCAGAGTGCCGTGCGTCTCTCATGAGCAGGCGTTGCCCTCGCACCTTGTCGCCCTCGCCCTTCAGCCACGACACGATCTTCCCCTCCGTCATCGTGCTGCTCAGCGCGGGCATGAAGATCTCGCGCACCGCCGCGCGCGGGCCGCACGACGAGGCGCGCTTGGTCACAGCACTGCGCGAGCCACGCAGCGGCGCGCAGGCGCCCGCATACGCGCTCGCGCGCGCGCGCAGCGACACGGCACTGCAGCTCGTCGCCATGGGAGAGGCGGGCGCGAGAGTGGCCCCACCGCCCCACCTTCAGGCATTGGTCATCAGCGCAGCGTTCGAGCAGCGTTCGAGCACCTCGAAATCCAGCCCTTCAGCCCGCCTGCTCGTTAACCCGCGCTGATGCGCTCCAGCGAGTGAGGTCCGCAGCATGAGCAGCCTGCTTGAGGAGTGGGCGGAAGCTGAGGGCCACCTGGCGCCCCCTGCGTGGCTGCCTCCGCCCTCTGGCGCCTTGGCCGACGCGCGCGACGACGCGCTGCTGCTGCCCGAGGAGGAGCAGTCCGGCGCTGCGACGCCGCTGTTCAGCATCGAGACGCTGGAGAAGCAAGCGAGCCACGGACAGGGTTCCATCACCGCTGTCGCAGCCGCAGCGAACTGCGTGCTGCTGGGTACCGCCAGCGGGGCGCTGATTCGCTACGACTTCGCAGAGGGCGCGGCCACAGGCGCGTGGCGAGGCTCTGAGGCGCGGCAGGGTGCGCATTCCTCTGTCTAACGAGTTGGCTCGCGCTGCGTGTCCGCAGAGGTTGAGCTCTCAAAGCCGGGCACCCCTTTCGGCGTGCACGCAATTTTCTGCAGTCCGTGCGCGCGCCACTGCGTGGTTGTGCTGCGCGACGGCGCCGGCGCAACCTCCGAGAGCGTGTACTTCCACAGCACCTGGAAGAAGGCGCGCCCGCTGAGCCGGCTGCGGGGCACGCAGCCCAGCGCGCTGGCGTGGCGGGGGGACACCGGGGAAACTCAGACTCGGGAGGTGCTGGTTGGGTCCGCCTGCGGCGTGCTGTACGAGCTGGCGCTGGACGCGGGGGACACCAAGCGCCCCGACGTGGCCCTCAAACAGCTGCTCACGCTGCCCGACCACGAGGCTGTGCGGGGCCTGCACCTGGCTGTGGACGCCCTGCCCTCCACGGGCGGCGGAGGGGGGTGCCGCTTTTCCGTGGTGGCCGCAACCTGCTCCAGGCTGTACTTCTTCGCGGGAGGGCCCACCCTGGAGGCGGTGGCGCAGCTGGCGCTCGGCACCGGCAGCCTGGCACCCGCGGTGGACCTCAGACCCGCCAGGTGCCACCACTCGCAGCTCACCGTGTGGGCGGGAGACGCTCGCCCGCGCATCGCATGGCTCACATCGCAGGGCATCTACCACGGCAGCCTGCGTGGCGAGACCGCAGGCTCAGGGGATGGGGGAGCTTCACAGGCGGAGCGGCTAGCCGTCACCCGGTTGCCCGCATCCCAGCAGGCGCCGCTCTCCCTGGCGCTCACAGCCTTCCACCTGCTGTTGCTGTACCCTGACCGTCTGGTTGCGCTGAACGCGCTGTCTGGGCGCGCCGCCGCCACGCTGCTTCTGCGCCGCGTGGGGGTGTGCACGGGCGCCGCGCAGGCGCTGAGCCTGGTGGCTGACGGCAGCGGAGGGGCGCTGTACCTGTCCTCGTCGGAGGGGCTGTTCGAGGTTGTCACCCGCGACGAGGGCCGCGACCAGTGGCGGCTGTACCTTGCCAGAGGGGAGCATGCGCTGGCTCTGGCCGCCGCCCCCTCCCCTGGGGCGCGGGAGCGCTGCCACCTAGCCGCCGGAGAGGCGGCGTGTAGCCGGGGCGACTGGGCGTCCGCCGCCGGCGCCTGGGCTCGCTGCCCCGGGGCGCTTCGCTTTGAGGACGCCGCGCTGAGGCTGCTCGCCTGCGGCGACGCCCGCGCGCTGCGCGCCTTCGTCAAGGCCCGCCTGGACGCCACGCCCAAGGCTGAGCGAGCCCAGGCGACGCTGCTTGCCACCTGGCTGTGCGAGCTGTACCTGCACGCGCTCGCAGCGGAGCACTGCGACGCGTCCGCATCCGCATCCGCATCCGCATCATCCGCGTCAGCGCCAGCTGCGCCCAGCGCGCTGTGCGTGCAGTTCCGTTCCTTCCTCAAGGCGCACAGCGCCTCGCTGGACGGCGCCACCAGCCGGCGGCTGCTGGCCGACTTTGGGCGCACCGAGGAGCTGGTGTTCTTCGCTGACCTGCGCGGCGACGGCGCCACGGTGGTGGCCCACCACCTGGGCCGGCGAGACGCGCAGGCGGCGGTTGGGGTGCTGCGGCGGCCAGGCACGCCGCCGGAGCTGCTGTACGCCACGGCGGGGCGGCTGTTCGCGCTGGCGCCCCAGCAGGCGGTGGACCTGTGGCTGGGCCTGTCGGAGGGGGGGCGCCCAGGCGAGGCGGCGCAGCTGGAGCCCGCCCGGCTGGTGCCCGCGCTGGCAGCCGCCCGCGGGGGCGCCCTGGGCGAGCCCGCCCGCGCACAGGCGGTGCGCTACCTGGAGCACTGCGCCGCCTGCGGCTGCGCCTCCGCGGGGCTGCACAACCTGCTGCTGTCGCTGCATGCGGAGGGCGCCGGCGCTGGTGCGGAGCACCACCTCCTGCGGTACCTCCGCGCCACCGGATCCGCAGGCACCGACGCCGCGGCGGCGCCGCTGTACGACCCAGCATTCGCGCTGCGCACCTGCCTGGCAGTGGGCGCGCACCGAGCCGCCGTACACCTGCACCTCGCAGCCGGCGCGCTCGACCTTGCGGTGGCTCTCGCGCTGCGCATCGACGACCTGGAGCTGGCGCAGTCCATCGCGCACCGCAGCGCTGACGAGGACGGTGACTCGGGCGACCCTTCGCAGCGAAAAGCCCTCTGGCTCTCGATCATCGCACACGTCATCCGCACATCACAGCCAGATCAGCCCGCGCAAGCCATCGCAGGCGCATGCGCGCTGATGGCGCAAACGGAGGGGCTGGTGCGGCTGGAGGATGTGCTTCCGCTGTGCCCGGACACCTCCAACATCGACCACTTCCGCGACGCCGTCACGGCCGCTCTGGAGGAGCACGCGCAGGCGGTGACGCAGCTCAGGCGCGACATGGCGGATGCAGCAGCCGCAGCGGACGCCATCGGCGCCGATGTTGCAGCCCTCGCGGTGCGCACCATCGAGCTGCCTCGAGATGCGGTGTGCGCTCGATGCGGCGCCGCGTGCATGAGCTGTAGCACTCTGCCGGCGGCTGCGGCTGCGGGCGTGCCGCCCTTTTACGCGTTTCCGTGCGGCCATTGCTTCTGCGCGGGCGGATGCTTGTTGGAGTCTGCTGCCGCGGGTATCGGCGCCATGGCGGCGCAGCGCGCTCGCCGCGCCTGGGCGGGCATCATCGACAGCCCGGCTACGGCGGCGGAGGGGCGCGCGCAGTTCGAGGCGCTGCTCACCGCAGAGTGTCCTCTGTGCGGCGAGGCGGCGGCGCGCACCGTCACGCAGCCGTTCGTGGACGTGGACGGCGAAGCGGCGCTGATCAACAGCTGGCAAGTCTAGTCCTTTTTCTCAAAGCAAGAACACAACTCATACGTCAATCTTTCCACCACCCTCGGCAGCGCCGTCGCCCCCCGCAGCCTTCGAAGCGCCGCCGTCGATGCTGTCTATGGTGAAGTTGTCGTTGGTGTATATGCATGTGTCCGCAGCCTGCGAGCCATACGCGTCAGGGCGCACACTGCTGGCTGTCTCTCGTCAACGCACAATCTTCATGGAACGCTTGGCGATCTCCATGGCGTCCAGTCCCGGGATGCTGATCAGCGCGCGCGCAGCCGCCAGCGCGTACGGCCCGCCGGAGCCAATCGCTGGTGAGACAG
>Ga0049083_10000461_pt1 | contig 14328 bp, 8 predicted proteins | sample GreLakmeMI27MSRF_FD_66719 | JGI IMG/M metagenome (GOLD analysis project Ga0049083, IMG submission 66719) | Freshwater lentic microbial communities from great Laurentian Lakes, MI, USA - Great Lakes metaG MI27MSRF | ecosystem: Environmental > Aquatic > Freshwater > Lake | place: Great Lakes...
GCCATGCGCATCGGCCGGCTCAACTGCAGCAGCGTGTGGGACCTGGGTGGCGCCAATGCCACCGTCAGCGACGCCGCACGCCAGGCGGTAGACTCGCTACGCGGGGACAACACCGATGGCGCGTGCGCCATCGACGCGCTGGGCCGCTTCGCGCTGAACGCGAGCACGTTCATTACCCAGGGTGGCGCAGTGAATGCGAGCGTCCCGGCTGCGAGCTGTGCGGCGCAAACCTGTTTCGGCTGCTTCTGCGCATCGCAGGCTGAGGCGTCCGACCAGTCCAGCAGCGCCCAGTTCTGCGCGTCCTGGACCGCCGCATACGGCAGCGCGTGGGCGGTGCGCGTGGCCGCTGCAGTGACTGCCTTTGTGGCCAACGTGGTCACCATGGGCCTTCTACCGCGCCTCACCAAGTTTGAACGACACCGCAGTCTGGCAAACGCGCACGCCAACGAGGCGCGGGCGCTGTTCATAGCCTCCTTCGTGGCATCGCTGGTGGCCACCATGGCTGCATACAGCTCAATCGCTGCGCTTCGCCCACTGCGTATAGCCTTCGATGGGCCATACACCGACTTCACGCCGCCGCAGTGGTACTCGCACGTGGGCACTGCGTTGACCATCAGCGCCATAATGCAGTGCTTGCTGCCGCTGATTTTGATGGCGATTCCCGCGTTGATCCAGGCGCTGCGCTACCGACTGGCCTCGCCGCGCACGCAGGAGGGAATGAACGCGCTCGCGCGCGGATGTCTGTGGCGCGCGGCGCAGCGCATCGGGCAACTGCTGGGCGTTGTGTTTCTGGTGTTGTCGCTGTGCGGCGGCATCCCTGGCCTCTTTTTCGTGCTGCTGCTCTTCCTCTTCGTCTTCCGGCTGGCCAACCGCGCCTTCCTCATCCACTGCGCCGCCTCGCCGCCGCGCTATGACGCGGCGCTGGTGGAGCGTGCGCGGCCGCTCCTGCTGTGGGCGGTGTGGTTCCACCTGGGCTTCACCGCGTGGATGTACGGCGCTGCGACGCTGCCCAGCTACGGCATCACGCGTCAAGGGGCCGACACGGGGGCGGTGTCTCAGTACGACGTGAAAGCGCGGTTGCGCAAGGTGAACTGCTTGCTGCAGGCGGTGCCCTTCCTGGCGCTGTCGCTGCGCCTGACGCTGCGCCACAACGCGGGCAACGCGAGGGCGCTGGGGCGCGCCATGTGCTGCGTGGAGGAGAGCCTGGCGGCGCTCGCAGAGGCTGTGGGCGAGCAGCGGGCGGGGGCCTGCAGCTTCTCGGAGGCCGTGGCCCACGGTCTGCTGCGCGGCCTCACCTCCTACAACGTGGCCGAGAACCCGCTGTACGAGGCCGCCCTGCGCACCGGCAAGCGCAGGGCGAGCGCGCCCGTGTTTGCCAGGGCGCCCGCAGAGCCAGACAGGGAGCAACAGAAGCGCGAGGCGCCGCCGCCGCCGCCGCCGCCGCCGGCGGCGGTGGAGCCCACCTGGGCGCGCAAAAAGAAGGAGGAGAGCGACGCTGCTCCCCCCCCCGCCCTGTCTTCCTCAGCGTCGCGGAAGGAGCTCTTCTCAAAGCCCCTACGCCCGCCGCCGCCGCCGCCAGAGCAAGCGGTGCCAGCGAATGCGGTGCCACAGCAAGCGGTGACCCCGCCGCTACCGCCTCGGCGCAAACCACCGCAGCCACCGCAGCAGCAGCCTCAGGCGACGAGCATCCCGCTGTTCCAGGGCGGCGACACGGCTGCGGCCAATCCGTTCGAGGACGCAGGCCTGTGGGGCGACGCGCCTGCTTCCTGATGCACACTCAACGTACACTTACATCTATCTAATCTTGTCCGTACGAACCTGCGCCCACTCTTCTCTCGCCCGCCTTCTCAGTGTCCAACGCGTGACTCACGCGCCTCGCGCCTGCGCAGCCAATGGCCGCCAGCGTGCAGGATAAGCTCGCACAGGCGCAGGCTTGTCGCGCTGAAGGCAACGCGCTGTTTAGCTCGGGCCGCCAAGACGAGGCGATGTTCAAGTGGCACGAGGTGCTGATGTACGTGCGCGGCCTGGACAAGTCCACCGCGAGCGCCTTTGGCGTCAGTCAAGGCGGTACCAGAGGCGCCTCTGGCCTGACGGCGGAGCACTCGACGCTGGCCAAGGAGCTGACGGTCGTGGCGCACGTCAACCTGGCCGCAGGCCTGCTGCGGAAAGAGAAGTACGAGAGGGCTGCGGAGGCGTGCAGCGCTGCGCTGGAGTTGGAGCCGGACCACCAGAAAGCGCTCTTCCGGCGCGCAAAGGCGCTGCTGGCGCTGCGCAACTCGGACGCCGCGGCGGCGGACCTGGACCGCGTGGAGGCGCTAGACTCCGGCAACGCGGACGCCCGGGCGCTCCGACGCGACCTGGCGTGCCTGCGCAACGAGGAAAAGCGCAGCGCCTCAGCCGTGTACGCCAAAATGTTCGCTAACAAGGCCAAGATCGAGGGCTGAGCGGCAGTGCACTACTCGCCTGACGAGCTTGTGCTTGCGGAGACAGCAATACACCAAGAAACACATAGCTTCTAGACCAGACGCTAGGGATGCACTGCGGTGCCATTACAATGCGCTGTCAATAGCCCGCTGACTCGACGAGGGAGGCGTAGCTGTCGTGCTCGGGCGGCGGGTGTAGTCCCTTCTTGGCGTGCCCGGCAGCCGCCAGCGCCGCCTGCGCGCCCAGGCTGGCTGGCGGCTCGCCCAGCCCCAGCTCCGCGTAGAGGCTGCACACGGAGGCGCGCGTCTCCTGAGGCGTGCCGTCCCAGCGAGCCCCCGCCAGCCTCTCGGCGGCTGCACACTCCCCACAGTCTGCGCTGTCCAGCAGCCGCAGGTATGCCGCCTCCGCCGCGCAGCGGCGCACGCGAGGGTAAGGACCCGCCATCAGGCCGCACAGCGCGCGCAGCGCCTCGTGGCGAACCAGCAGCAGGGGTTTTGCGGAGGACCCCGTGAACCCCGCATCATCGCCCGCGTACGCCGCCACGCCCATCATCTGCGCCAGCAGCGTGGCGGCGGCGCAGAGCTTGGGAATGTCGCGGCATCCGTGGAGCTCGCGCTGGAGCGCCGCCAGCAGCACCGCGTGGGTGTGCTGCGGCGCAGTCGCCATCCCCGCATGCGCGTACAGCGCCTCCAGCGTGCGCATCGCCGGCGTGGTGACCCGGTCTTGGCGCGCCGTGGCGGCCATGGCGGCCAGGATGTCGTGCGTGACCGCGAGGGCGAGGGGCGTGGGCTGGTGGGCAGTCGTGGTCTGAGGCGCCGCCGCAACTGCTGCCAGGAGCGCCCCGCTGGCCGCCTTGGACAGCGAGTCGCCGATGCCGCCCACGGAGACCAGCAGGCCCTGCACCAGCGCGGGGCGGTAGGGGGGCAGAGGCAGCAGGGTTGCCAGCACCGGGTAGGCCTCACCCGGCACCCCAAAGCTGGCACCCCCCACACCTCCTGCAAACGCGACGCGCAGCTGCTCCGCGTGTGCCAACCCGGCGCACGCCCACGCGGGCAGACCACCAAGCAGCTCTGCCAGCGCCGACGCAGCGGCCACGCGCACGCGGTCGATCTTCTCAGCCGCCTGCTTCAGCAGCGCGCACACGCAGCTCGCACACAGCCCGCCGGGCGCGGGGCGCCCCGGCGCGGAGGCGCCCAGCAAGGCGCAGAGAGTGTGCGGGAGTTCCGCCATTGCGGCTTCACGCACCCAGGAACCTACATCTCCGCGGTTGTCTGTACAGTAGTCGTCCATCGCGGCCAGCAGGGCCGGCAGGATGTGGCATTCCACAGCCGTGGCTGGGATTCCGTGAAGGAGTGCGTCGTCGTCGAGGTTGGGCGAGGGGGAGAGCGAGATCACAGCGTCTGGCTCATCCGCCGTGCTGTGCTGCGCCACGCCGCAGGCGCGCACGAGCGCGCCCATCGCGCGCACCGCGTTCACACGTGTCTCGGCGTCACGCTGCGCGGGGTCTCGCTCGGGCGCTGCGGCTGCCGCTGCTGCTGCTGCGACGGGTCGCCAGGAGGGTGCGAGCGCCTCCTTAGGCAGCGCCGCCAGCGCCAGAGCCGCGCCGCGCCTGGCCGCCGGGTTATCGTCCTGGGCCAGCATGGAGGCGTAGCGCAGCGCCGCCTGCGGGCGAGACTGGGCGCCCCCGTGGGCGCGTACCAGCTGCCCCGCCGCCGCCGCCGCCGCCGCCTGCACCTCCGCGTTGGGGTGCCTGAGGCTCTCGTCCGCGCTGGCCGCCAGCTGCGCGCGCAGCCTGGGCGACGCGGGCAGGCCCGCCTGCGCCACGGCGGCCACCACCGCCTGCGCGCTCGCGCGCACCAGCTCGCCGCCGCGGCCCCGGTACAGCCTCGCCTTCTCCAGCGCAGGCACGCAGCCCGCCAGCGCCGCTTGGGCCGCCTCGGACAGCGCCCGTGCGCGATGCAGCGGCTCCAAGACGGCCGCCAGGGCAACCAGCGCGCCGTGGCGCACGCCCGGGTCCGCGTGCAGCGTGCGTGGCAGCAGCTCCTCCACCGCAACGCCGGCCATCCACTCGGGCTCCAGAGGCGCCAGCGCAGCCAGCGCGCACGCGGCCTGCAGGCGCAGCGCCTTGTCCCAGTGGCACGTCTTGCTGGTGAGCAGCGTCTCCGCCAGGCAGCGCCGGTACGGCTGAAATGCAGCCACGGCGGGACCCACCGTCAGGTAGGCCCCCGCGCGTGCGCCCAGCGAGAAGTAGTCCGCGCGTTGCACCACGTCGATGCCGTGCTCCAGGCAGCCGCCCCCCAGGCGTCCCACGCACTCCTGGAAGGCGGCGGCGGCGGCGCGGCGGCAGTTCACCTCCCGGTCGTAGCAGGCGAGGGCGAGGAGGGTGGGCGCCAGGTGGCGCGCGTGTGGGGCGAGCACGGCTGGGGCGTAGGCGCGCGCGGCTGCCCAGACCACGTAGCACCCTGCGTCGCGCACGTGCGTTCCCACGCTGTGAGGCCCTCGGCGCACGTCGAAGCGCAGCGCGGCGGCGATGAGGGGCACGGCCTGGGGTAAGCGGGCGGGCAGCAGGGTGCCCCGCCGCGCCAGCTCCGCCAGCGCCAGGCAGCCGCCGTGCCAGGCCCCGTCGCCCAGGGCGGCCTGGAACAGCTGCAGCACGGACTGCAGCACCTCGTCCGCCAGCGCCAGCGGCAGGCGGCTGGTGAGCCTGCCCAGCCCCTTGGCCGCTGCCCAGCGCACTACCGTGTCGCTGTCACGCAGGCTGCTCAGCAGCAGCTCGAAGATGCCCTCCATCTCCTCAGGCACGTCGCAGTCGTCGTCATCGGCGGCGGCGGCGTCGAGCGCCTCGGCAGAGGCTGCTGCTGCTGCTGCGATGGGCGCCCCGTCACCGCCCAGGGTTGCATGCAGGGATCGGGCGCCCCTCTGGTAGCGCCAGGTGACCAGGCGCGGAGGAAGCAGCAGGAGGCCCACCCGAGCGGCGAGCTTGACGGCGAGCTTGCGCAGCAGCGGTGACCGCGCTGCGCCGGCGCTGCCGGCGAGCGCAGACGTCTGGGCCCACAGCGCGGCCGCCCTGGGCGCCAGCGCGGCGCGGCTACCGTGTTTCAGGCACCCGGCCAGCGCTGCGGCGGCACCCGGCACCAAGAAGCGCCCCGCGGCGCCCTCGCGTGCCAGCGCGCAGCCGCACCAGGCGAGGAAACCATCGCGGCATGCGCCCATGTCTGGCCGGGTCAGCAGGCGCGCCAGCGTGGCGGCGGCCATGTCGCGCACGATGCCCGGCTCGGCCAGGTACTCCTGGCACAAGGAGACCACGTTGAGCACAACAGGCGGCACCTCGTCGGCTGCCAGCGCGGCACCCGCCAGGCTGCTGTCCACGGTTGCCAGGTCGAAGGGGATGAGCACCAGGATGGAAAGCCAGAGCAGCAACACGGCGCGAGTCTGGCAACAAAGGGAGGGGGCGCGGTGGTGGGTGTCAGTCCGTAGCGCACGCTGCGCCGAGGGCGCGACGGAGATGGGTACCTCCCAGGCGCCTGTGCCCTCCTCGTCCTCGCCCTGCGCGCCGCGCGAGGCGCGGGAGGCGTGGAGGAGCGCAAGGACGGGCTCAAAGTCCGCCGCCTCGTGTGGGAAAAACTTCACCACCGTCTGCGGCGGCGCCAGCGTCAGCGCCAGCGTCAGCTGCGCGGCGGTGACACTGGCGGGCGGGCGCGCGCCTTGTGGCCGCGCAGAGTGGCCAGCAGCTGCAGCGTGCGCGCAACCCGCTGAGACGCGGCCAGGTCGGGCGGCGACCCCTCAGCTGCCAGGCGGGCCGCGCGGCGCAGAACCGCTGATAGGGGTGACACCAGGCGCTCGAGGTGCGGGTCAAGCAGCAGGGGCTGCTCCTGGTACTTGGTCAACTGAGACGAGGCCAGCGAACGCACTCAGTCGCTCACCGCATAGCCACAAGCACGCGCTGTAGCATGCACGCAGCAATGGGCTGCCCGCTGGGCGGCGGGCAGAGCCACGCAGCAGTGAGGCGACCGGGAGACGCACGATTGCCGTGACGCGTGCAAAGGCAAAGCTGTCTGCCGCGCCTCCGCTGCTCTCGATGGCGGCGGTGAGTGCGTGCAGCTCCTCAGCCTCCTCCACAAACGTCACCGTGCGCTCCTCCTCCTCCTCGCAGCACTCGGGCGCAGCCGGTTCGCCCTCCATCACGAGGAAGGGCAGCGAGGTGAGACAGCAGACGCGGAGCACAGGGACGCGGCGTGCTCTGCGACTCTCGCACTCTCCCGAACAGCGAACACGCGAACAGCAGTTCGGAGGCGAGTTCGTAGGCGGGACCACCTGCCAACTGCCCCATGGCGGGATGCGCACGCAGGCGGGGCCACCCGGCGTCCCGGCCACGGGTCGCGCGGGCGCGGCAGGCAGGCCGGCCGCCTGCAGTGCAGAGCAGTGGCCTTCGCGGGGCTCGTGTCGCCCAAACGCGCCGCGTGCGCGAGTGCGGGCCTGGCTGAGCGCGCGCGTTGAGCGCAGGGGCGAAGAGTCTGCGCATTGCCTGCGCTATAGCCTCGCGGCGATGGGCCTGCTGCGGGTATTCGCGCTCATTGGCGTGCCGGTGTCCATCCTGGCCAGCCTGCTGATCCTGTTTGGGCTGTCCGCGTCGTCGGGCCAAGGCGTGTTCCTGGACCTCACCTATCTGGGCTACAACTTTCGGCAAATAGACCCGTACTTCTGGAGCGCGCTAGGCGTTGCCTTTGCCATCGGACTCTCCGTGCTGGGCGCAGCCTGGTGCGCTCTCTGCACCTTTGCGCAACTTCAACCCTAGACGGGGCCCATTGTGGCTCGTCCGCTGCCTCCACGCACTCCTTGCTCACGCGCCGCGCGCGGCAGGGGCATCTTCATCACCGGCTCCAGCCTGGTGGGCGCTGCGGTGAAGGTGCCGCGCATCACGAGCAAGAACCTGATCAGGCACGTGCTGCTTCGCCCCTGTTGCCCGCCCTGCGCTCACACCAGCCCCGCAGCGTCATCTTCTGCGAGGCGACGGCCATCTACGGAGTGATTGTGGCCATCATCCTGCAGACAAAGATCGAGGAGGTCCCGCGCGGGGCGGACGGCAAATTCCTGCCTGCCGCTGTCTTCTCTGGCTACGCCGTGTTCGCGTCCGGCCTCACGGTGGGCTTCGCCAACCTGGCGTGCGGGTTGTGCGTGGGCATCATCGGCAGCAGCTGCGCGTTGAGCGATGCGCAGAATAGCACGCTCTTTGTGAAGATCCTCGTCATCGAGATCTTCGGCTCCGCGCTGGGCCTCTTCGGCGTCATCGTCTCAATCGTGCGCAGACGCACGCGGGGCCTTGATGTGGCCGCGTCGCACTATCTGACACTGCCAAACCCCTGCCCTTGCCCGCAGATTATGTCTGGACCAGTCAATTTCAAGCGAGGGCTGGTTCAGGCATGATGGGCGGCGCAGCGCAGGACAGCATCCGTTGCGAGAGACTTATGTACGCGCTCTCGCGGGCGCGCCAGCATACCGCGTGTGCCAGTGGCGCGCGCACACGCACACCCCACGCGTTGTTGTGATTCGACGACGCAGCTTTGCACAACGTCGCTGGTCCAACCTGCTAGTGCACAACGTCTCCGTTGGCATGGTTTCATTTCTCAACTCAGTATTGGCGTCCGCCCTCACGCCGCCTGCAGGCGGCCGCTGTCCAACACCGCCACGGTGCTGTTTGCGAAGCTGGCGGCCAGTCGGTCGCCGTCCCGGCTCCAGCACACCTCGAAGATGCCGCCCCCTCCGCGGTAGCTGCGAACCAGCGTTCCGTCTCGTACTCTCCAGATGTGCAGCCATCGGTCGAAGGATCCGCTGGCCACCAGCTCCCCGTCCGGCGAGAAGGCGACGCTGTAGACGGGCTCCTTGTGGCGCGCAAGGCAGGCGAGGCAGGCGCCCGTGGTTGGGTCCCACAGCCGCACGGTGGCGTCAAAGCTGGCGGTGGCCAGCACCAGGGGCCTTGTGGGGTTGTTCGATCCGGGTCCAGTGGGCGACCACTTGATGGTGTAGATCTCCTTGGCGTGTTCGCGCAGGTCGAACAGAGGCGCCTCCTGCTTGAGAGACCACACCTTGGCCGTGCCATCGTCGGAGCAGGAGGCCAGCAGCTGGCCTGAGGGGTCCCATTTGACGGCGTTGACCTCGTTGGCGTGGCCGGCGTAGGTTTTCAGGGGCGCCTGTTCGCCCACGCGGCACACGAAGATCTTGGTGTCCGTGCCGCAGGTTGCAAACGTCAGGTTGTTCTTCCAGTCCACGTCCAGCGTGGGTCCGCTGTGGAAGGCAAACTGCTGGCGCACGGCGCCCGTCCCTGCCTCCCACACCACGGCTGTCTTGTCCAGACTGCCGCTGAGCAGCAGGTCGCCCCGCTTGTTCCAGCGCAGCGAGAAGATTGGCCCCGTGTGCTTGGCCAGCGTCAGCTGGAGCTGCCCAGCCGAGTTCCACACGCGCGCTATGCCGTCGTACGACCCGGTGGCGAGCAGCGTGCCTTCCCCGTTCCAGTCCAGAGTAGTCACATCCTTGCTCTTCGCCTCCGAGCTGCCAGCCTCGCACGCCTCGCCCTCCGCACCACCCTCCCCGGAAACGTGGCGAAGTACCATAGCCCCGCCCAGGGATGCCTGCGCAGCCGTGCCGCTGGCACCCGGCGGCAGCGTCCAAATGCGAGCGGTGCTGTCGCCGCTGCCAGAGGCGAGCAGCGAGCCCGCCGGGCTCCAGGCGCAGATGAACACCTCGCTGCTGTGCCCGTTCAACAAGGTGACGTCACAGGCGCTGATCTCGGACGTGGAGGGCGGCTCGTCAGCCTCCATGGGCTCTGGGAGCGGGGTGAGTGGTGAGTGTGTGTGAGAGGGGGAATGAGGAGAGAAGAATTGCGGAGCTCTGGACTGCGCAGGTGTGTGGCGTGGCGCGAAGGCGCACCTGGTTCAGACTTGTCCTCGGCGCGCCGCTCCGTCTTGACGCGCCCGTCAGCCGGCCTTTCCGGGGCTGGCGCAGCTGGCCGTGGACGCTCCTTGTCGCGCTTGGCCACCAACTCTCGGCGCTGGGTGACCAGCGTCTTGAGCTCGTCCACGTCCTTGGACAGCAGGTCGTGCGCGGTGAGCAGCGAGAAGCCGGCATCCACCTCTGTCCCGTCCTGTGAGGCCACCCCGGAGCGCGCCGCTCAGCGCTCGCGCGCCTCCCAAAGCGCACGCGGCGGCCACGCACCTCCGTCAGGTTCGCCTCCAGCTCCAGGTACTGCAGACCCTTCTGAATGAAGGAGACGAGCGCACCCGGGGGCACGTCTGCGCCGTTGATGCTCGTCTTGTGCACCGCGCTCTCGTAGCCGAAGCTGAAGGCACTGTGCTGGAAGCCTGGAGGGGCGGAGACGCGCGTGAAGGCGCGTCAGTCGGGCGCAGGGGCTGGCGCAGCGTGTGCAACCCTAGTGAGGGAGGCTTTGAAGCCAGGAGACTGCTGCGCACCGGACTCTTGCAGGTATCGATAGACCAGGAAGTTGACGTCGTCCGAGGTGACGGCGCCCATGGCGCTCAGCCCAGAGACGAGGCCAAGTGCGAGGAAAAGCCGCTGCGCTGGCGCCTTCTGGCTGGCAGGCGCTGCTGCTCGCTCCAACACGCTGCTCAGGTGGCAGACTGCAGGAAGGCCAGGGCGCCACAACTGCCGCCCTCTGTGTCGTACAATGTGCGGCACGGCGCGACGACGGCGCCTCCTGCTGCTCGCCCTTTCCTTGCGCCTCCGCAGGCCTAGAGCAAGGCGACCGCAATGGCGCCTAAGTTCGACCCCAGCGCCTCCATCGACGTCTTCGTGCGCGTGCTGGGTGGTGAGGTTGGCGCCGCCTCCTCGCTTGCGCCTAAGATTGGTGCGCCGCCGCCGCCGCGCCACCGCCACGCCAGCTGTTGACGTGCGGGCTTGCAGGTCCCCTGGGTCTGTCGCCCAAGAAGATTGGAGAGGACATCGCGAAGGAGACAGCCAAGGACTGGAAGGGCCTGCGCGTGACGGTGAAGCTGACCGTGCAGAACCGCATTGCCAAGGTGTCCGTCATCCCCTCAGCGTCCGCGCTGGTCATTAAGGCGCTGAAGGAGCCGCCGCGTGACCGCAAGAAGGCGCGCAGACAGACAAACCCTAACCTGAGGCACCGCCGCTGCTGCTCCTGCGCCGCCGCCACGCGCCCGCTCGCCCTCGCGCCTCGCTGCTGCGCTGCGGAGCCATGGTCGTGGCCGGCAGGACTGACGCCGCGTCACGCAGGTCAAGAACATCGCGCACGACGGGAACCTGTCGCTGGGCGACTGCATCGCGATCGCGCGCATCATGCGTCCGCGCAGCATGGCGCGCGAGCTGAAGGGCACGGTGAAGGAAATCGTGGGCACCTGCCAGTCCGTCGGCTGCACCATTGACGGTGACTCGGCCACCGACATGCTGCAGAAGGTGTGGCGCGCACACAGCCGGAGCGGGCTGCACGCGCTGGCCTGGGCTGGGCAGGCGCCGGAGCGCTGCATATGCTCTGCTGCGTGGCTAGGCTGCTCGCGCTCACACAGTTTGCGTGATCTGTTGCTAACTCGCACCCTCTCCAGATCGATGACGGCGAGGTTGAGATCCCCGACAAGTAGGCGCCTCGCGTGCTTGCTGCTGGGCGCTGCTAGGACACTTGCTTGTCTATGCTAGACTCGTACACACATGACGGAATACGCGCTTTGCGCCCTGCTGAAGCGTGCTCACTCAGGTGTGTTCATGATAGTTGTGCGCCGCGGCGACTTGGCGAGGTGACTCTGCGCCGTTGCCGGGTGGCAAACTCTGCGTACGTAGAACCGCCGCAGGCGCAGGCAGTGCCCAGCGCCTTGGGTCAACATTCGTCCCCTCCGCCTGGCTCGTACACGTTGGTCGTTATCTCGGTATCTCTCCATGCGTGGCGCATGAGCGTGCGCGTGGGCCTGTCCGTCTCGCTCTCGGGCCGGCGCATGGGGGCGCGCCGCCTCGTCAGCCGCACAGGCAGCGGCGTGCTGCAGCTCAGCGCGCAGCCTGCTGCGGAGACGCGCGCCTGCTGGGGCTTCTGCAAGCGTTGCAACGGGGAGCACTCGCTGCCGCGCTCCCAGGCGGCCGACGAGGCGGCTGCGAGCCTGCTGCACAGCATCCGCGCCAGCGGGCGCTTGGACTTCGATGCAGCCGTGCCGGTGCGCCCTGCCATCCACCGGAGTGTCAGCAGAGCTCTGACGGCTCCGGAGCTTGCTCCAGGAGGAGCGTTTCCTCGCCTCCACCAAGCTCCGCAGCGCAGAGTTTCCGCGCCAGCAGGGCCAGATGCTGGGCGTGCTGCTGGCGCGCGACGCGCAAGGGCAGCAGCACACGCTGAAGGCGTTCAGCGGACAGATGAACGGCGCGTGGCTGGTGCACGGCTGGGCGGAGCCGCTGTCAACGCTGAGGCACGACACGCACGCGGCGTACACGCTCGCGTTTGCGCGCGTCGTGCAGTTGGGTGAGGAGGCTGCCGCCGCGCAGGCGCAGGCGCGTGCGCTGTCAGGTGAGCCCCGCCTGCACAAGGGCTGGGAGGCTGAGCCGCAGCTTGCGGCGCTGGAAGAGCGTCGGGTGAAAGCGCGGCGGGGGCAGCGCGCGGTGAGCCAAGCGCTGCTGGCACGCATCAGGGAAAGCACGGTTGTGACCAACTTCAGAGGTGAGCATGCCTCCCTGCAAGACGCCAGCCTGCTGGGCGCGTCTTCGCCAGGCGGTACCGGAGATTGCTGCGCCACGAAGCTGCTCAACGCCGCGGCTAAGGTTGGATGGAAGCCGGAGAGCCTCTCTGAGTTTTGGTTTGGCTCTGCGCCGCCAGCCGGAGGTCGCACGCACGCACAGAGCTACCCGGCATGCGCTAGCCGCTGCCAGCCACTGTTGGGATATATGCTGTGCGGCTCATGAGGCGTGGCAAATCTTACCCCCAAAACCCAAACTGGGGATTCTCAACCATTGATGGCGGGATGGCCCTGGACTTCCCCCCTAACGCATTTAACGCCTCCCCTCCGCCATGGGCGCCAAGCTGGACCTGAGCAGCCTGTCAGGTGCGTGTTGCGGCGCAGCAGCGTTGGCGAGCGTTGCTGTAGCGACTGACGCGGCTCAACGTGACGTGACAGCTGCGTTGGGCAGCAGCGCTTCCCAGCCTGCCGCCGCGCCCCGCCGCGCGCCCGCCGCCGAGCGCGCGGAGCAGCACCGTCAGAAAGGGAACGAGTGGTTTCGGCTGCGAGCGTACGAGGAGGTGCGCGCTGAGCAGGCAGCAGCTGGGAGGCATGACTGACCAACGTCCCTGGCCTGCGCCCAGGCCTTCGAGTCCTACTCCGCCGCCCTCAACGCGGCTCCTGGGGACGTGCGGGTGCTGAGCAACCGCTCGGCGTGCTGCGCAGCGCTGGGGCGCTTCGCAGGAGCGCTGTCCGACGCCGACGGCGCGCTGGCCCACCAGCCGGGCTACGCCCGTGCGCACAGCCGCCGCGGGCTGGCGCTCTGGCACCTGGGCCGCTTCCACGAGGCGGCGGAGGCGTACGGGCGGGCCTGCGAGCTGGAGCCGCACAACGAGGACGCGCAGGAGGTGCGTGGCTGCTTCCGTCTCTCTCTCTCCTCACCTCTCGCCATCCGCGATGCTCGCGCGCTGCGCCGCTCCCGCCGCCAGGGCTTGGCGCGCGCGGTGGCCTCCGGCGGGGACGCCCGGCGCGCCCAGGCTGAGCGCCAGCGGGCCAAGATGGCCGCCGCTAAGCCGCCGCCCAGCGAGGAGGAGCGCCGCGCCGCGGCAGCCTCTCTCGCGGCCGCCGCGCACCGCCGGCTGGCCGAGTCGGCGGAGAGCGAGCGCGTGGCGTACGAGGCGCGGCTCTCCCGCGTGCGCACCCAGCGCAGGGAGGCGCTGCAGCTCTGGCGCAAGTCCACCGGCACGCAGCTGCACGCGCCCGAGATTGAGCGACAGACCAGCATACGCGTCGACTTGTTCGGCCACCTGCGCGGCCCCTGCCCGCGCAACGGCTGCAAGATGTGGCGACGTGACATCGCCACCGCCGCGCACTGGAGCGATACGCGCGTGCTCACCTGCGAGGTGCGTGCGCGTGGCGTGCGTCTGTCTATGCTCATGCACTGACTCCTCGCGCGCCAGGATTGCGGCTTGAGCAACGACAGCCACTTGGACTGTGGCCCCTACGAGATCGACGACCCCACGCCGCCCCGCGCCTACGGGCAGCCTGAGGATGAGATTGCGGGCGTGCACCGCTTCGGCGCCAGCGCAGGCATGTGACGCCTTATGATGTGCTGAAGATGAGCGTTTGACTCTTCACTCCGCTGCACCGGTCGTCTTGGGGGGGGAGTCTATGGTCACTGCTACACGTTTCGCGTTCTTTTGTTCCTTTGTTCGGTTCGCTGCTCATCAGCGTTGTTCTGTCACTCAGTCATCACCAGGATACACACCAGATGGGAGGAGCGAGAGAGATAGAGAGTCCAGTAGTCCCTTTTTTCCATTGCCATCCGACACTCCGCTCACTGCACCACCAGCGTGAGTACGTGCGCGCCCAGCAGCCTCTCCGCAACCTGCATGGTGTCCACCTCCCCTTCCTCCGGCAGGTCGCGCAGGCGCACCGGCTGCGGGTACGCCCTCAGCAGCGCCTCAAGCGTGGGCGCCGCTTCCAGCGGGAAGGCGAGCACCGCCGGGTCCTCCTCCTCCTCCTCCTCATCCCCGCCTTCCTCCCCAGCCATGCTCTCTCCGCGCTCGTTGGCGAAAGGATGCACCACCAGCGCCTCGTCGCCCTCAATACACAGCCGCGCAGCTCCCGCGAATGCCAAGCGCACGCGGCTGGATGCACGCAGGCGCGGCGGTGCATCCGCGGGCTGCGGCGGCCGTGCGCGCGTCCTCATGAACTGAGCGCCTATCTGGTCAGCAGCTGCGTCGAG
>Ga0049083_10000462_pt1 | contig 14323 bp, 10 predicted proteins | sample GreLakmeMI27MSRF_FD_66719 | JGI IMG/M metagenome (GOLD analysis project Ga0049083, IMG submission 66719) | Freshwater lentic microbial communities from great Laurentian Lakes, MI, USA - Great Lakes metaG MI27MSRF | ecosystem: Environmental > Aquatic > Freshwater > Lake | place: Great Lakes...
GGGGGGCGTGTTAGGGGGCGCACGCGACGCTCCACGCGGGCCCCTTCGCGCGCGATACGCGCAGCCGCGGCCTGCGCTGCCACGTGATGCGCGAGCGGCCCGCGCGGATACGCAGCCAGGTCACGTGGCGCGAGCCGACCGGACAGCTCCGCCGCCAAAGCCCAAGCTGTAGGCGACGGGGCTGCGCGGCCGGGCCGGCGGCACAAGCGCGACGCACCAGATCACCGTTGGCAAAGGCGCGCGCCAGCTCGCCCAGGTGCGGCGGTGCGGAAGTGGTCCGCTGGTCTCGCCCATGCTGCCCGTCCGGCTCCTGCAGCAGCCGGCTGAACTCGTGGTCACTCGCCAAGTCGTACTCCCTGCAGCGGGGCGCAGGGCAGGCTCAGCGCCGGCAGCAGCGCGCGGGCCCGGCTGTTCCGGGTGAGCAGTCGGAAAGTGTACACTCCGGGCTCACAGCCGCGCCACGCACCGCCAGGAGGGCAGGAAGCTGTTGGGCTCCGTGCGCTGCCCATCCAGCCCGTGCATTGCCTCTCGCGCACAGCAGAGAGCTCAAGGCTCTCTGCTCTCTGCTTGCTACTCCACTCCAGTCCCCCTCGTGCACGAGGGCAGGCGCTACAGCGCCATGCCGCACGCAAAAGCCGGAGGCGGGAGCACGATGGCGACGAAGCTGCCAGGCCGGCCGTGGTGCGTACGACTTTTTACGCCAAGCCGAGTAGAGCGTAGGAACAGGGGGCTATCTGCTCGAACGCCTACGCAAGTCGAGTGGCGAGTGCCATTCAGGAGAGCACCTGAATGGACTGAGCAAGAGCAAGTGTCGTCCGTCCGCTCTGCCTCTCCGCCACGTTGCCACTCAGCGCCGGCCCTCGTCCGCCGCGTTGCGCGCCTCCGTGAGCTTGTCCGCGCCCAGGCTGACGAAGAACTTGAGCAGCGGTGACGCGGAGACGACAGCGCGCGCAAAGGGCGCGATGCCGCGGCGGTGGGAGCGTGAGCGCGCCAGGACGTCCACCAGCGGCACCCACTCCAGCGCGTCAACCTCCACGCCCCCTTGCACGGCGCCCGCGCTGCCCAACCTCTGCGCGAAGGCTGTGGGCAACGAGTCCCTGGCGGAGGGGGGCACGTTGTAGAGGAAGAGCGCAAACCTGCCCTGCGGAAACCACAGCACGGGGCCCAGCAGCTCCGGGCGCACCCTGCGCGCGCCCAGCAGCCCGATGGTCTCCTCCCTGGCCTCCCGCAGCGCCGTGGCCAGCGGGCTGCTGTCCGCGCGCTCGCGCTTGCCGCCCAGCAGCAGCAGGCGCGCCACCAGCGTCTTGCGGCGCTTGGCCAGCCCCTGGCGCGCCAGCAGCACGTAGAAGCCGTCCAGGGGGGAGGCACCAAGCCCAGGGGGGGCACCGGGGGGCAGCGGTGCTGGGGGCAGACAGGGCGGCTCAGACGCCCCGCCCGCGCCGCCGGACAGCAGCTCCATGCGCGGCACCTCTTCAGCGCCGCCCAGCGCCAGCCCCAGCTCCGCCTGCGCCTGCGCCCCGCCCTCGTTCAGGCACAGGTAAGGCAGCAGCCCAGCGGCCGCGTACGCCTCGCAGTCCCAGCGACGAAGGCGCTTCTGCGGAGCGGTCAAGGCACTCGGCTGAGTAGGGGGTGAGCTGAGAGCAGCCAGTGGGCCTGCACGCACCTCCAGGTAGACGTAGGGCGTGCAGGAGACGTCTCGCGGTGCAGGCGCAGCGCTGGGCGACCACTTGCCCTCCGTCGCGGTGCGCCACCGGAAGCTGATCTCCTCCGTCACAGCCTCCAGCAGGGGCTGCAGCGGCGAGGGCAGCGCAGAGGGTGAGCCGGCGCCCGCAATGCCCTCGTACAAGTCCTCCTCGCCCACGCGGCTCTCAGGCTCCAGCTCCCCGGGGTCCAGACCCAGCGCCAATGCCACGTTGGAGGAAGGAGAGGTGGGGCTGTGGCGAGGCGTGGGCGCAGGCACAGGCGCGCGCGGAGCACTGCTGGCCTCGTCGGAGCCTGACGCGCCCTCGCCTGAGTTGTGGCGGGCGATGACGCGGCGCGACACGCCCGCGACACTGGTGCGAGGCTGCGAGAGGGCGTGGCGAGAGGAGCGTCAGCGCTCACACAGATAGGTCCTGCTCAAGCACTGCGACAGCCACTGCCACGCACCCAGCAGGAAGGCACGCGGTGTCCACGTGACGCGCAGGGCCGCGTGCAGCTGCCTTCAGCTCTGCACTGCGAGAGACGGCGCTCTGCGTGCACGTCTGACAGCGCATGCGGCTGCAACAACAACATCGGCTCGCTCCTGAGGCCTCACCATCTGGCGCTGCGTGCAGTCATGCGGCGCGTGCAGGAAGGGCGCGAGGGCTGCCTTGGGCGGGGTGATAGGTTCGGCAAGGGGGCGCAAGTGAGCCATAGGCGGGGCTCACCAGCCCCCCTAAGAAGTAAGCCGTTAACGTACTCAGACAGTGCATGAGCATGCCCTGCGCATGCCTTGTGTGTGTGTGAAGCGTGTGTCACAATACCACTGAGGGCGGAGGGCGGAGGAGCCATCACCAGGTTGCTCCGCGTGCCAAGTCCTCCTCTAGCGGCGTCGCGCTGACAGCCACGGGCGCAGGCGTGGCGCGGCGCGCCAGCCATCTGCGCAGGAGGAGCGCGATGGCGAGCACCAGGAGCGCTGCCATGAGCATCTGGTTCTTCTGCGCCCACGCGCGCGCAGCCTTGAGCCGCGCCGCCACCCCGGCCAGCATGGAAATGCCCGCGAGCAGCCTGTCCATGTGCTCCGGCTTCATGTTCTGCATGGCAGACGCCATCTTATGCGCATCGTCTGCAGAGATCTTCATCCCGCTGCTGGCACTCATTTGCTCCAGCATCTCCGGCGAGATGTTCTTCATCATCTCCGCCATCGCCTGCGGAGTGCGAGTTAGCGCATGCAAGGCAGCACGGCAGAACACACTGTGCGCTCCACACCTTCTTTGTCTCTGGATTCTTCAGCTGCTCCTGCATCTGCGCCATCATGTCCGGGCTTATGCCAGCATCCCCGTTGGCGCCCATCGCAGGCAGCCCGCCTGAGGCCTGCATGCGAGTCGCCATGTCCATCATGCTGTCCATGGCCTCCGGAGACATGTTCTTCATCATTGACGCAGCCTGCTGCGCCATCTCAGGGGTGATCTTGGGCATGCCGGGCATGGCGGCTGAGGAGGCTGCGGTCATCTGCGCAATCTGCTCCTCGGACAGATTGGCCATCATGTCGCTCATGTTCTTCATCATGTCCGGGTTTGAGCGCATCTGTTCGCGCATGTTGTTGAGCGCGGCGGAGCTCATGGAAGGCATGGATGTGTTGGAGGCGGCTGCGGCGGCGCCGGGAGTCCACAACTGCTCGGGCTCGTCGGCGGGCAGCGGCGCAGGGGTGCCCTGCTCTACCTCCACGCCAGCCGCAGCAGCAGCCTCGCGCGCCTCTTTGAGCGCGCTGCCAACGATGGTGTCCTCGGGAGACAGCGAGGAGGCGCGCGCCAAATCAGACACCGCCTCACGCAGCTTGCCCTCAGCCTGGCGCGCCAGGCCACTGTGTGGGGGTCAGCTCATGGTGCAGGCGCGTGTGTGCCAGTGGCTGCAGCGCACCGACGGAAGTAGCCCTTGAGGGAGCGCTTGTCCAGTGCCAGAACCTCGCTCGCCTCCTCTGCAGCAGCCTCCGCGCGGCCCAGCTTCAGCAGGCACAGCGACAGGTTCAGCGTGCAGCTCTTGCGCAGCTCCTTGCCTGTGGCCGTGGCGGGCAGCGATGAGCGAGAGCAAGCGAGGCGATGCTACGCTGCTGCCTGCACGCGCCTGCGGACGTCGAATCTTCAGCCAAGTTCACCTTCGCGCGGCGGTACTTCTCCTCAGCCTCCGCGTGCTTGCCCGCCCTGGGTGCGCGTTCGCCGCGCGTGAGCGGGCCAAGGGGCAGGGAACCCTACGGTCGAGGCAGCGCAGGACTGCCGCGGCGGGACAGGGGCGCACCCGACCAGCTTGTTGCCTTCGTTCTTCAGCGTCTCGGACGCCTTGTAGTTGTATTCACGCTGCGCCTGCGACTGCGCCTGCGCTCCACTCATTTGCCGGCGCAGCTCGTCTGGAGACATCTTCTGCATCTGTTGAGCGCGCGCGGTTAGACGCTGCGCTGCAGTAGCACACGATACAGCCTCGTGCCTCCTCTGCTTGGCGTGCGAGGTCTTTTGGGCTCAATCGCTTCATATCCTCTGCCGCTTGGCGCGCCTGCGCCGGGTCCAAGCCGAATTGGCGCAGCATGGCCGGGTCCATTTTGGCAGCCTCTGCTTGCATCGCGGCAAGCTGCAAACGAGGGCGTGAATACCAGGAGCGACGGTGGGCTGCTTGAGCAGAGCGTGTCACGCTGAATGCCATGAATGGTGCGTACCTGCTCCGGCGACATGCGAGCAACCTGCTCCTGCGCCATCTTCATCATCTCAGGCGTCATGCCTGGGAACCCAGCCATCGTAGCGAGTGAAGAGGCCACGCGGAGGCTGGCAATGTGGCCGCTTCTCGCTCTTCGTCCGACAATGAGCGAACGCCACGTCATCGCCGTCAGTGAGCATTCGCGTGCGCTCTGCCCGGTCATGCAGGCTGCCGGGCTGTTGGGCCGTCTGACGCTGTTGCGCGCGGGACGCGCCGGGCGCGCATCTCGTCACGTCTCCGCCTGCTGCAGACCGTCGGGTGTGCGCGCCAGCTTGCTCGCCGGAACTGGCGCGGAGGTGCCGGCGGTGCGTGAGGTGCTATGTAGGCGCAGTGTAGGCGCAGGCCGCCGCAGGCCGCGCTGGCCTCTCAGCTCGCGCTCGCACTCGCACCGCCACGCCGCGCCGGCGCGTGCTGCTCGTGCTGGTGGTAGGCATCCTGTGTGCAGTCGAGGCACTCGGCTGGCTCGGTCGTGCGCTTGCCACGTGCACGCGAGCACTGACGCGCCGCCACCACCGCTTCTCAGCCCCTTGCTCGTCGCCGCGCCGCCGCCGCGCGCGTGCACGCCGCCGCCACCGCCTCGTTGCCCATTCCGCGAGACGGTGAGTTGTTTGTGGCCCGGTCCTCTTTCACTGCCCAAAGGCTGACGCTTCTCTCCCCTCTCGCTGCCCCTGCCAGCTGTCATCACGGGCGACCCCGCCAACAACGTGACCGACGCCATCTTCAGCAAGCTCGGGGCGAAGCTGCACACGCAGGCGAACCACCCGATCTGCATCCTGAAGGCCGCGATCCACAGCTACTTTGACGGTCGCTTTGGCATGGGCGCGTTCGCGCAGCTGGACGACCTGCACCCGCTGGTGAGCACGGAGCAGAACTTCGACCAGGTGCTGGTGCCCGCTGACCACGTGTCGCGGTCGGCCAACGACACGTACTACGTGGACGCAAACACCGTGCTGCGCTGCCACACCAGCGCGCACCAGGTTGAGACGCTGCGCAGCGGTGCCACGTCATTCCTCATCACCGGCGACGTGTACCGCCGCGACGCCATCGACGCTACGCACTACCCGGTGTTTCACCAGATGGAGGGGGTGAAGATCTTCTCGCCCGCCGACTGGGGCACCGGCGACGCCACGCAGCACTGCGCCGCAGAGCTGAAGAGCACGCTGGAGGGATTGGCTAAGCACCTGTTCGGAGATGTGCAGGTGCGCTGGGTGGATGCGTACTTCCCCTTCACCGAGCCCAGCTACGAGATGGAGATCTTCTTCAACGGGCAGTGGATGGAGGTGCTGGGCTGCGGGGTGATGCAGCAGGCCATCCTGGACGGGGCGACGGGGCGTGCGGGGCAGCGCGCCTGGGCATTTGGGCTGGGCCTGGAGCGCCTGGCCATGGTGCTGTTTGGCATCCCGGACATCCGCCTGTTCTGGACCCAGGACGAGCGCTTCACCCGCCAGTTCAAGGCTGGCTGCTTCCGTGCCGGCGGCAGCGCGGCCAAGTTCAGCAGCTTCTCCAAGTACCCACCCTGCCTCAAGGACGTCTCCTTCTGGCTCCCCTCAGCCGGACAGTTCACGGAGAACAATCTGTGCGAGGTGGTGCGCTCCGTGGCGGGCGACCTGGCGGAGGAGGTGCGCCTCTTGGACCAGTTCACCAGCCCCAAGAACGGCAAGACCAGCGCATGCTACCGCGTCGTCTACCGCTCCATGGAGCGCAGCCTGACGGACGACGAAATCAACGCGCTGCAGATGGAGGTGCGCAACCGAATGGTGTCGCAGCTCAAGGTGGAGCTCAGATGACCCAGCCCGGCACCGCGGCCAGCCATCGGGCGGCAGGCCTACATTAATCACACGCAGCCGTGTGTGTGTGCTTGTGTCGACCGACAGCGATGACTCGCCGAGAAACCGAGACGTCACTTTCACAGCCTTCGCTATCTGCGTGCCGTGCGCGTCGCTCTTCGTTCGGTCTTCGCGTGCGCCCCAGCGTGGTGTCTGCAGAGCTGCGTGGGCAGAGCGTGGGCAGATGGTCCCGCTGCTGACAACTCCAACCACCGCTATGCCTCATCACCGCACTTCCAGCGCACACGCAGGCGTCGCCATGCGCTGCTGTGCCACGGCGCTGACGCTTTTGGTCGCGTCCAGCGTTGACGCAAGAGCTGCAGCACCGCCGAGACCAGGACCCGTCTCCTCGTATGAGGGCGCTGCTCGTGTGGTCGATGGTGATACGCTGGTGGTGACCAGCAACGGCTCGACGCAGCGCGTTCGTCTGTATGGCATAGACGCGCCCGAGAGTAAGCAGAGCTGCTCTTTTCCAAACGGAAGCCACTGGGAGTGCGGCCGTCGCTCAACGGAGGCCTTGCGCAAGCGAGTCGCTGGCGGTCGCGTGCACTGCGTCTCCGTGAACACGGACCGATACGGCCGCGACGTGGCGCTGTGCGACGTGGGTAAAGCTGACCTTGCCAGCTGGATGGTCCGGAACGGCTGGGCGTTGGCCTATCGAGCCTACGGTGGAAAGCAGTTCGACGCAGCTGAAGCGAGCGCGAAGAAGGCGCGAGTGGGCGTTTGGCAGGGGGAGGTGACCAATCCTTGGGAGTGGCGGGCACGGCAGCGCAGCGGTGGCAGCGGAGAGCTGCGGCGCACCAGAGACTAGACTAGGAACTCTAGGTTCGGTACTACTGTATGTATTGAGGGTTGAGCCTAGGCCGCCGCAGTCACGGCCTCCTGCGGCCCGGCCCCCGGCCCCTGGGCTGCAGTCTCCTCGGCGGCGGCGGCCTCTGCGGGCGGCGGCACCGCCTCTGCGCAGGTGGCGCGCTGCGTGCGCTGCGAGGGCTGCAGCAGCTGCGGCGTGAGCTGTGGGTCCACGGCGGCTGCGCGCCGCCACGTGAGCTCCCAGAAGGCGGTGTCTGAGGCCTCCAGCGCGCCGCTGGTTGCGAAGACGAGGATGCAGTTCTTGAGCGCCTCGGGCACAGCCTCCGCCAGCTCGTCCGTGGCGGCCACGCGCGCAGCCGCGCACAGCCGGTCCAGCACGGCTGCCCACAGCGCGTGCCACTCCCCAGCGGGCAGCCCCGAGCGCAGCAGCGGCAGGAAGGTGAGCAGCGGCTTGCAGAGCAGCGGCAGCGCTGCGCAGAGGGCGCGCTCGGCGGCGTGCGCCTCGCGGCCACGCCTGCGCGCAGTGTCCACCAGCTCCCCGAACAGCGGCAGCAGCTGCGCCTCGTACACGGCCGCCAGCTGCCCGGCGGGCAGGCCCAGCGGCTGCGCGGCCAGGAGGACGCGCAGGAGGGCTGAGAGGGCCTCCTCACGCACCTCGCAGCGCTCGTCGCAGCTGAGGCGACGCAGCTGCGCTACCAGGTCGCCCCAGGCGCCGTGCAGCTGCGCGCACTGCGCGAGGGGCGCGGGCGGCGCGCGCTGCGCCAGGCTGAGGCCGGCGGAGCAGAGCAGCTGCACCGCGCCCCGGCTGCGCTCCTCGCCGCCCGCCCGGCTGCTGGCGAAGGCCATGGCGGCCGCGCAGCAGGGCGCGAACGAGGCCGGCACGCGCAGCGGGCCGCCCGGCTGCTCGCAGCTGCAGGCGCCGAAGGCTGGGTCGCTCAGCACGCTGCACAGCGCCTCAAAGGCTGCGCCGCTCGCCTCCGGGTGGCGCGCGCTCACCGTCAGCAGCCGCCCCAGGGTGTCCCACCCGTCCTCGGCCGCCAGGTGCGCTGCGGAGACGCGCAGCAGGGTGCGAAGCTCGTGGGCGATGCGGGGCATGAGGGCGTCGGCAGCCTTGGCGTCCAAAGACAGCACCAGCCGCAGCGCCGCCAGCAGCTCCTCCGCCAGCTCGTGCTTGTAGGGCAGCAGTCGCTGGCAGATGCGGAGGAGGGTGAGGAGGGCACGCTCAGCGACGCCTTGGGGTGCGCCGCCGTCGGTCACCACGCCGCGCAGGTGGGACACCAGCAGCGGCCACAGCGCCGCGATGCGGTCTCGGTTGCGCAGCGCCAGCGCGGCCAGCAGGTCCAGGCAGGCGCAGGCGGCGGGCGCGTCGTCGGCTGCGCACGCGGCAGCGCCAGCCTCCGCCACCGCCCTGGCCAGCGCCCCAAGCGACGCCTGCTCCAGGAACTTGCTGTCCGCCACCAGATCGCCCACGCGGCACTGCTCGCCGCAGCGGCGCGCGCGCGCGGCAGCCTCCAGCTCGGCGGCGCTGAGCGGCGGCGGGGGCTGCGGCTCCACGTCCAGCGACAGCAGGCTGCTGAAGCCGCGCAGCAGGCCGGAGGCTGGCGCAGCGCGGGGCACCGGCGGCGGGGCCACCGGCGGCGCGGGTTCACCCTCGGCAGCGTCGCCCTGCTCCCCGTCGCTGCAGGGCAGCTGCAGCACGCCCATCGACTGCAGCCGCAGCAGCATGTCCAGCAGCGGGCGCCATCCCGCGCGCAGCGCGTCCCCGTGGCGCGCCGCCACGCCGCAGGCGGCCGCCGCGGCGAGGCGAGCGCGCGCGTCGGCCCCAAAGCCCGCAGCCGCAGCCTCCGCGCTGGGGCTGCCTGCCAGCGGGTGCTGCTGCGTGAAGCGGCACAGCTGCGACAGCACGTGGTCCACAACCTCCAGCTGGCCGTGGCTGGCCGCCACGCGCGCCAGAGCTGCAAAGCCGGCGGCTGCGTCCGCCTGCGCCTCGCGACCGGCTGCGCCCGCGCCTGCCGCGTGCTCGAACACGCAGGCCAGCGCGCCGCAAGCAGGACCCCACAGCCGCGCGAAGAGCTCCCCGTCCAGCAGCTGCGCCAGCGGCACGTCAACCACAAGCAGCCTGCCCTCGCCCTGGGCGGCGCAGCGCTGCGCAGTCAGCCAGCTGGCGGCGGTGGTCCCGCCCGCGGCGCCTTCGGCGCTCATGCGGATGGCGTCCTGTTCGATGGCGTCATAGATGGCCGTCAGGTAGTCGCGCGGCCAGTTTGCGCCGTCGTTGGTGCCCCGGTTGTTGCGCACGAACTGCTCCTTGGTCATCTTCACCCGAACCTGCGGGTTGTGCAGGTCCGTGTTGAGCATGATGATGCTGTAGGAGAGCACGTAGGCCGAGTCTGCGTCAGCCGCCACACCCCCCGGGTTGCATGCGTGGAATCGCGCCGCGAAAGCCTCCAGGCAGCGGCTGATTTTCTGCGCCTCGCCGGGCAGCAGGAATCCGTCCAGGAAGAGGCGCAGCGCCGCGTCCAGGGGCAGGCGCGCAAAGTCGAAGAGCTGGGAGAAGGCTCGCAGCACTGCGGCAACCTCGGGCCCGGGCGCGCCCAGGTACTCGCCCACCGCCGCCTTGTCCAGCCCGCTGGCGTGACGCAGGAAGGCTGCGCAGGCGAAGGCGTGCGCCTCCGGCTGCGCCAGCGGCTCGGGTGGCAGCAGCCCAGAGGCGCGCAGCAGCTGCAGCCCCTTGCCCTCGTCGCGGTTGAAGTGCTCCGCACCGGCGGCCACGCGCGCGCGCAGGGCGCGGGCGGCGCGCAGCGCAGCAGCGGCGCCGACGACGTCGCCAGCTGTCGTCGCACGCGCCGCAGCCCCCAGGTAGCGCCCCGGCTCGCGCCACACGCCCGCGTCGTAGCTGCACTGCGCAGCCTCCACGGGCGCGTCCGCCTCTGCGTCCGCGTCCGCGACGGCGGGGCTGGCCAGGCGCGCGCTGCGCTCTGCCATAGCGTCCAGGATGCCGTTCAGCGCCTCCACCGCGCACACGTTGGTGGCGCTCAGCTGCGGCGCGCCGCCGGTGGGTGACGCGCCGGGGAAGGCGGCCTTGGCCAGCAGGGCGGCTGTGCGCTCAAAGAGCGGCGGCGCGCGCAGGTCGCAGTCAAAGTTTGCGTAGAGCTCACAGGCGAGCGTGGGCAGGCTGCACGCCAGCTGCGCCAGCGCCTCGACGGCGCAGCGCTGTGCCTCGCCCGGGGGTCCCTCCGCCAGGGGGAGCAGCGCAAACTGCAGGAACGCGCCCAGCTGGTGCTTCAGCTCGCCGCGCAGGCGCAGCGTGAGGGTCACCATGAGCCCGCACGCGCACGCCAGCAGCGCCGGCGGCGCGCTGGGCGAGCAGGCGGCGGCGACGAGCGCCCTGGAGAGGTCGTCGCGCAGCAGGTTGAGCAGCGGCGGGTGGGCGCAGCAGGCGCCCGCGCCAGCCTCCAGCGCCGCCGCGGCCAGCGTGACGCCCGTCACGCGCAGCTCGTCGCGCGCCCCGTGCTCCAGGGCGCCGCCGTTGGGTGCGCCCCGCTCCCGCTCTTCGTCAGTGTCCTCGGGGAACGAGGCCAGCGACACGGCGAACGCGAGCACCTCCACGCAGCAGGGCAGCCCGTGCGGCGCGGGCGGCGCCGTCGCGACAGCCTCCGGCTCGCCGCCCTCCGCAGCGGCTCCAGTGCAGTGCGTGGGGGGCAGCGCGCGGAACAGCCGCGTGGCGATCTCGCGCAGCGTGCGCCGGCTCACGCCCGACAGCAGCGGGCTCTCGCGGCCGCTCTGGTGGCCGATGTGGTAGGCGGCCTGCACGATGGCACACACAGCCTCGTCTGAGAGCAGTGCGCCAGAGTCGCAGCAAAGGGCCGCCAGCAGCACGTCGCAGATGGAGGCTAGCACCGCCTCGTCGTGACCCGGCTCCGTGGCCTGCGCAAGCAAGGGGCAGCTGAGCGTTGAGGTGCGGGGGGCACGTGCGGGCGCCCCATAGGGTTGTCTACGCTCCACGCTGCGCGCTGCGCGGACGGCCTGGCGCACCTCGAAGCGGCAGTGCGTCACCGCGTCCACCAGCGCATGCATTGCCTCGCTAGCGCCCGGCTCCTCGGGTCGGACCAGGCCGGCCGTGAGGATGGCCAGGACAGCTGAGAGTGCAGAGGCTGTGATGGGCCCGCTGGTCTCGTCGGAGCGCACCACGGCCAAGAAGGGCGACAGATACTCCAGCGCTGCAACCTGAGAGTCGTCGCGCCAGCCGTGCAGCGTCCGGCGCAGCGCCCGGAAGCCCGACAGCATCGACTCCTCACCGCCTGCCGCCGCGTACTTGGCGTTGCGACGCATGCTGCTCACAGTGCTTGTCAGCGCAGTGCTCAGCAGCGACACGGCACGCAACCGCTCCATCGCGGCGACACGGAGGTGTTTAGGGCGGGTGCCGAGTGCGGCGGGCCTTGGCCTGTCGTCGTCGGTCGTACTACGGCGATGACGACGACTCTCGCCGCCGCTCGCGGACCGGAAGAGGGCGGTGTGCGCTAAGGATGCGCAAATGAGTGCGTGTGTGCTGCTGACACGTGCGTGAAGTGAAGGCGCCGCCACAAAAGCGCCATTCTCCAGCCTTGCCCGGCTCACGCGCTGCAGCGGCATTGCCCGCCCAGCGCCCATGCGCGCGTATGTGCTGCGTGGGGCGCCCTCATGACAGCAGCGAGCGCGCCAGCTGCTCTTTTGCGCTTGCCAGCGCCTGCGAGAAGGTCTGCTCCGACAGAGGCAGCTCGCCGTCGCTGCCGCGCATGGACACGCGGCCGGCGACCGTCTGCGCGTCCGTCTCCAGAATGATGCTGCGGGGCGGCAGGGCTTGCGTGAGCGTTCACGCTCGTGCTCGCGCTCTGCGTGCGAGTACGTCACAGGCGGCGTCGCGCGACGCACCCTCCGTCCACCAGCTCGTCCAGGGTCATGAACACCAGGTCCAGGTTCTCCAGCGCGCTGCGCTTATCCACGTTGCTGCGCGCAAACGGGCAACCCTAGGCGTGAGCGGGCAGGGGGCGCAGAACGCGAGTGCAGACGGCCAGACGCGCGTGCCACCACGGCAGCGCACGCACGTGAGCAGCAGCGAGACGGTCTCGGCGAAGGCTGACAGCACGGTGGCCAGAATCACCTCGTTCTCCTCACTGTCTGCGCTGGCATAGAAGTGCAAGTCCCCCACGAACTTGTACACCACCACCACGTTGTCGAACGCAATGATCTCGGCTGCCGGGGCGCGCCGCGGCGGGCGGAGCGTCAGCCGAGGCGATAGGGACAAGACATGAGCAGAGGCCTGGCCAGGGCAACGCACGTTCTCCGCGCGCATTCACGCGGGAGGTCTTCCCGAACAGCGTCTTCTCAAAGGCAGTCTGCGCTGCGAAGGTGGGCCTGCGCGCGGGGCTCAGGCACCGCTGGTGAGCCAAGCGAATGCCGCCCAGGTCGCGCACCAGGTCTCGTCGAAGTACTTGACCGCCACGCGCTTGCCCTCCGCGTCAAGCAGCAGCAGGTTCTTCACCAATGGCAAGAGCGTCTCCTCCAAGTGTGCCATGGCCTGGCAAGCCACGAGGCGGGTCCCGGTGCCGCTCTGGCTCAGCGGCCTCGCATGCGGCGCAGAGCGCACGGGCAACAGAAGACACAAAGGAAAGGCGGAGGGGCCGCGGATGCCGTATTTGAGGCGCTTTTTTGCCAGCAGGCAGTCTGCGTTCCCCGGCAGACGCATGAGTGGCATCGCAGCGACAGGGCACTGCAAACACTACCTCAAGAGTAAGCACAAGTTTTGCGCGTGGCCGGTGGTGGCTGAAGGGCTATGCGGGCACCACCGCCTGGTTGGGCGAGTGCCGTGTCCCGTGGACGGCACGCACACCGTTGCCACGGCGGAGCTGGCGGCGCACGTGCTCGTGTGCACGGCCGCGCGCCAGGCTGCGGAGGCGTTCGCAGCGCTCCATATTCGGGCGGGCGTCAACGCGGGCAGCAACGAAGAGGGCGACGACGCTGAGGCGCATGCGGCGGAGGCGGCCTCTCTCTGGCGGCTGCGCTGCGAGGACGAGCGCTTTGCAGACGCATGCGCCCGAGTGCGCCGAGTGGCCTCGCTGGTCCTCGCAGCCGTTGCGCAGCTCCCGCGGCCGACCTCCACTCCAGCGGTGCTACCAACTTGCGTTGCGGAGGCGCTGTCTCGCGCCGCAGAAGCAGCAGCGTTGCCGCACTCTACCTCCCCTTATGACGCGAAGCACGCGCAGCAGCAAGCGGCCATCCTGGCTGCGATGCACGCGGTGAGGCTGCTGCCTCCGCGCGAGGACACCGTCTATGCGGAGTTGGGCGCGGGCCGCGGCTATCTGCTGCACACGCTGGCCGAGTCGTACGGAGCATGCCGCCTGCTGTTCGTAGAGCGCCGGTCATATCGCTGCAAAGCTGAGCGCAGCTTGCGTCGCCGCCAGGGCGTGCAGGTGGCCCGCCTGCGCTGCGATGTGGCTGACTTGCAGCTTGACGCGGCTGTGCGCTCCCTGGACGGCCAATCGCGCCGGGTGGTCGCCGTGGCTAAGCACCTGTGCGGCAGCGGCACAGACGTGGCGCTCCGAGCTGCAGCGAGGAGCGGCGCTCTGGCGGGCGTGGCGGTGGCGGGATGTTGCCACCACGCGTGCACGTGGCGCGCCTTTGTCAACAAGCCCATGCTCCGCGCAGCAGGCCTGGGCCCGCGCGAGTTTGCCGTCGCCGCGCGCCTCGCCTCCTGGTCGGTGGACTCGCACGGCGGCGCGCCCGCGGGATGTGACGTGGCAGCAGCCTCGCGGTGGGGTCTCAGCGCCCAGGAGCGAGCAGAGGTGGGTGCTGCTGTGAAGCTGCTTTTCGACCAGGCGCGAGCGCAGTGGATTGCGGACCAGTGCGGCGCTCCCGCAAGCCTGGTGTACTACGTGGACAGAGAGCTGACGCCAGAGAACAGACTCATTGTCATGGCGTGCGGCCAGGGGGCGTGATCGGCTGACCGCGACGCAGCAGCTTTGAACCTGTCTATGCGCTCTGGGGGCCTTTTTGAGTAGTTTGAGGGAGCAATATACGATGGGAATGACGTTTCAGTGCATTGGCGCGGCAGGCGGGGGCAGTTGCGGGCCTCCGGCCCCGGCGGGCTGCACAAAGCGGCAGCTTTAAGACGGCGGTACTTGTAAATGCACAGTTTTATCGCAATGGGCGTTATTGAGTTGCGGCGTGTGGGCCTAGTACGGCCCCGAGCCGTAGATGATTTTGAGGCGCTTGCCCGCGATGCTAGC
>Ga0049083_10000465_pt1 | contig 14287 bp, 5 predicted proteins | sample GreLakmeMI27MSRF_FD_66719 | JGI IMG/M metagenome (GOLD analysis project Ga0049083, IMG submission 66719) | Freshwater lentic microbial communities from great Laurentian Lakes, MI, USA - Great Lakes metaG MI27MSRF | ecosystem: Environmental > Aquatic > Freshwater > Lake | place: Great Lakes...
GGGGTGAGCATCCTTGCGGATTTGGTGCACGGCAACTATGTGGAGAACAAGACGAAGCTGGACCCCTTCAACTTTGCAGACTTCCTCACCATCCGCCTGTACCCGGCCACGGTGGGCACCTTTGCGGGCCCCGGGACGCGCCTGTTCTATATGGGCCACCTGTACGACCTGAACCAGCAGCCGCAGCTGTGGACGCCCCCTGGCAGTGCCGCTGGCACGCGCGACCCCTACCCCTGGCCCGAGTCCCTCTTCCTGGTGCGCAGCCCCCAGGGCGTGCAGATCCAGTTCGTGGCCGCTGGACAGGTTGGGCGCTTCAACGGCCTCACGCTGCTGGCTGCACTGGTGAACATCATAGTGCTGGGTGCAATTGCACAGTCAATCACCGACATCAGCGCCGGCTTCCTCATCAACGGCTTCCGGGCACAGAAGTATATGGACGACCTAGAGCTGCGCATCCGCCTCATGCTGCGCAGCCAGCTGGCGGACAGCCCAAACGCGGACCAGGTGCGCATGTTTGAGAACGAGATGGTGGAGATGTACGGCAACCGGGCCTACCAGGCCAGCATCCTGAAGCGCATGGCGGAGGAAGAGCGCAAGGCTGCGGAGAAATACGGGGGCGGGGAGGCTGCGGCAATGGCTGAGGGGCCGGCTGTGGCGGACGAGCGGGACAAGCCCCCGCCCCTGCAGTCCAAGGGCGCCACGCTGCGCAGCGCGCCCGTGACGATAGGCACCGTGCGTGAGAGCGGGGGCCTGCAGGACGTGACGCCGCACGTGCGCACGCTGCTCATCCAGGGCGAGCCCACCACGGGCACCTGGTTCACAGCCCAGGGCTACCTGGAGAACTGCCGCTGCGTGCGCTTCCAGTGGCTCAAGAGCCTGGGCGGGCAGGGGTGGGAGGCGATTCCCTTCGCCACCATGCCCTCCTTCTACGCCACCGCCGACGATGCCAACTGCCTGCTGGCCGTGGACGCGGTGCCGGTGACGGACGACGGCTTCGAGGGGCCCAGCAAACGCGCCAAGCTGGGGCCCCTGCGCACGCGCCCGGACGAGCTGCGGCGCGCAGAGGCGCTTGTGGAGGAGGCAAAAGGCGTGGACGGCGCGCGCATGGAGGAGGGCCTCACGCGCGCCGGCACGCGTGTCGTCCTCACGTTGCGCACGCTGGACGTGTCGCTGCGCGCGCATGCACGCGAAGGCATGGACTTTGGCCGACTGCCCATGGCCGGCGCACTTGTGGAGCTGGACCGCCGAGACCCCGCGGAGATGCGCATCGTGGCGGCGCACGGGGGCGACGCGGCGCCGTCAATCACCGTCAGCTTCGAGTCGCCGGAGGAGCGTGACGTGGCGGCCATTGCGATCCGCTTGCTCGCGGCGGGCAAGCTCGAGTTGGAAGAGGTGGTGCCGCATGGGCCCAACGATGTGCCCACAGACGACGAGGAGTGATGTGTAACGCTGTAAGCTAACAGGTGTATGTGAGTTGTCGGAGGAGCGCAGAGCAGCAGCGAGAGGAAGTGTGCAGCCCGGAGCCGCACACTGGGCTTTCCCTCTATCTTTGATCGATCACGCACCCACAATTCTGCACTTCACGTCGCTCTCGCGCGCTGTGTAGCTAGAGCTGCCATGGCGTATTTGTACGTGCGCGGCAGGCGTGCGCGTGAGCGAGGGGCTGACGCGTGCTCGCGCCGCGCGCTAGTCAACCGCAGATTATTTTGCTCAAGGAGGGCACGGACACGTCGCAGGGCAAGGCGCAGCTGATCAGCAATATCAACGCCTGCAACGTGGTGGTGGATGCCGTGCGCACGACGCTGGTGCGGTGTGAGCGAGGCATTGCCAGGCCTTCTGTCCGGTGGGCTTCCTGGCCTCGGAACGCGCCTGACGCGCGGCTGCCGCCCAGGGCCCGCTGGGCATGGACAAGCTGATCTTTGACAGCAAGGGCACGACCATCAGCAACGACGGCGCGACTATCATGAAGGTCAGCGCTCGCGCAGCCCTAGGGCGGCCTCCGCGCCTCCTCGCTAACCCGCCGCGTGCCTTGCGCCCGCGCTCCAGCTGCTCGAAATCGTGCACCCGGCCGCCAAGACGATGGTGGACATCGCCAAGAGCCAGGACTCGGAGGTGCGTAAGTTCAGGCATGCGCGCGGACCCGCGTCGCTCACGCTCCTCCGCACCCACGCCAGGTGGGCGACGGCACCACCACCGTGGTGCTGCTGGCGGGCGAGTTCCTCATGCAAGCCAAGCCCTTCATCGAGGACGGAGTGCACCCTCAGCTCATCATCCGCGCCTTCCGCCAAGCCTGCACGCTGGCGGTGGAAACGGTGAAGAAGATGTCAATCAGGCGCGCCCCTCCCCGTGCCTGCAGCGCAAGGGTCGTGTTCGTGCGAGCTTGCTGGGCTGCAGACCTAACAGCAAGCGCATCCCCTTGCTCTCTTCAGCATCGCGTCCGACGACCCCGCCGAGAAGGCTGCCATGCTGCGTAAGTGCGCCGAGACGACGCTGAACAGCAAGCTGGTTGCTGGCGAGAAGGCATTTTTTGCGGAGATGGTGGTGGACACCATCGGGTGCCTGGACCCGGAGACACTCAACCCGCGCATGATCGGCATGAAGAAGGTGCCCGGCGGCGCCATGCGTGACAGCTTCCTGGTCAACGGCGTGGCCTTCAAGAAGACCTTCTCCTACGCGGGCTTTGAGCAGCAGCCCAAGCAGTTTGACCAGCCCACCATCCTGGCGCTCAACATCGAGCTGGAGCTGAAGAGCGAGCGCGACAATGCGGAGGTGCGCCTCTCCGACCCTAGCCAGTACCAGAGCATCGTGGACGCCGAGTGGAACATCATCTACGCCAAGCTGGACAAGTGCCTAGCCAGCGGTGCCAACGTGGTTTTGTCGCGCCTGGCCATCGGGGACCTGGCCACGCAGTACTTCGCGGACCGGGGCGTCTTCTGCGCGGGGCGGGTGGCGGATGACGACATGTCGCGCGTCACGCAGGCCACCGGCGCGGCGGTGCAAACCACCGTGAACGCGCTCAGCGCTGACGGGGCATTCCTGGGCCGCTGCGAGCGCTTCGAAGAGCGCCAGGTTGGGGGGGAGCGCTTCAACATCTTCTCAGGTTGCCCCGCCGCCAAGACGGCCACCATCGTGCTGCGCGGCGGCGCGGAGCAGTTCATCGAGGAGGCTGAGCGCAGCCTGCACGACGCGCTGCAGATCGTGCGCCGTGCCATGAAGAACGCGGCTGTGGTGCCGGGTGGCGGCGCCATCGACATGGCCGTCTCGCGCGTACTGCGCGACCACGCGCGCACGCTGCCGGGCAAGGCGCAGCTCTTCATCGCCGCCTACGCAAAGGCGATGGAGGTCATCCCCCGCCAGCTCACCGACAACAGCGGCTTTGATGCCACCGACGTCCTCAACGCGCTTCGCATGAAGCACGCGCTGCCGGAGCAGGCTGGCGCGCGCTTCGGGGTTGACTGCATCACCGGCGGCGTGATCAACACCTACGACGCCTTCATCTGGGAGCCAGCTCTGGTGAAGATCAACGCCCTCTCGTCAGCCACTGAGGCTGCGTGCCTGGTGCTCAGCGTCGACGAGACGGTGCGCAACCCGCGCAGCGAGGCGCCAGACGGAGGGCCCGCCATGCCTGGCCGGGGAGGGGGACGGGGACGGGGTATGCGCGGCCGTGGGCGCGGCCGGCGGTAGCCGGTAGGTTGCTGCACGGACGACTGCGCTATATACGCATCTTCTGCACGCTCTCAGCCTGCCAGGCTTGTTTTGTGTCGCCGTGATGCATCACTAGAACAGCCCAACGCCTTGTCGACAGCCCACGTGCGCGCTCGCCATCTCGGACAGTCGTGTCGTACTACGTGTACTACGTGTCGTACTACGTTTCGATGTGTACTTGTATGTTTCGAACAACGTCGAACGAGGCACCCTCAAAGCCCTCCTCCGCCTCCTCGCCCTACTGCCAGCCACTGACTGTCGCCAGCGCGGGCGAGAGCAAGTCTCTGTCGGAGGCGACTCGCCACCGACCTCGCGATGGCTGCGCTCCTGTCGAGCCGCGGGCCCTGCCTTAGTCGAGGCAGCGTGCAGCAGGCCAGCACGGTGCCTCGCGCTGCGCGTCGTGGCTCGGCCGGCGCCGTCCTGCCGGAGTCTCGGAGGTGTTCTCGCCGCTCCGCCACCGCCGCCGCCACGCGGTGCGTCCTGCGCGCCTACGCGACGCGGTGTGGGCTGCGTGAGCTGCGGGGCGGCTGGCTGTGCGAGCTGCGTTGGGCGCGATGCTGACCCGTCCTTTCCAACCAACCTGCGCTAGGCGTATCGTTGCCCTGCAGACGCTGGAGGTGTTCTCGCAGACGGCGCCCAGTGGCTTCAGCAGCGTCGCCTTTCCCACGCTGCTCAACTCGGTGCGCCCAGGCGTCGCGCGCTCTGAGGCGCCAAGGCGAGCGCTCTGACGGCGGACTGCAGGACTTGAGCACGGTGATGGCACCCCCGAGCTCGCAGACGCCCAAGAAGACGCACATCGTGTGCACGCTGGGCCCCAGCAGCCGCACGGTGTCTGAGCTGCTGGCGCTTCTGGAGTCAGGCATGAGCGTTGCGCGCTTCAACTTCAGCCACGGCAGCCACGAGTACCACCAGGAGACTCTGGAGAACCTGCGCGAGGCGTGCCACATCAGCGAGAAGTTGTGCGCGGTGCTGCTGGACACCAAGGGCCCCGAAATCCGCACCGGCATGCTGGTTGACGGCAAGGCTGTGCAGCTGACCAAGGGCGCGCAGCTGACGCTCACCACCGACTACGGCTTCCTGGGCACCAGTGAGCGGGTGGCCATCAGCTACCAGCACCTGGCGCGCGACGTCAAGGTTGGTGGCAAGATCCTGATGGCCGACGGCGCGGTACTGCTGGAGGTTGTGAGCACCAACGTGGCGACGGGGGAGGTGCGCTGCACCTGCCTCAACAGCGCCAAGCTGGGAGAGCGTAAGAACTGCAACCTGCCGGGAGTGGTGGTTGACCTGCCCACGCTGACGGAGAAGGACGAGGACGACCTGGTCAACTGGGGCGTCAAGAACAGCGTCGACTTCATCGCCGCCAGCTTCGTGCGCAAGGGCAGCGACGTGCGCGCCATCCGCGCCGTCCTCCACACGGCTTCTCTGTCCGCCGCCGCGCCCGACGCGCACGACGCCGGCGCATGGGGCTTCTCGCCGCCCACCGGCATCCGCATCATCAGCAAGGTTGAGAACCAGGAGGGTCTGGCCAACTTTGACGACATTCTGGCGGAGAGCGATGGCATCATGGTGGCCCGCGGCGATCTGGGCATGGAGATCCCCCTGGAGAAGATGTTTTGGGTGCAGAAGAGCATGATCCGCAAGTGCAACCTGGCGGGCAAGCCGGTGGTGACGGCCACGCAGATGTTGGACAGCATGATCACCAACCCCCGCCCCACGCGCGCCGAGGCGACGGACGTGGCCAACGCGGTGCTGGACGGCACGGACTGCGTGATGCTGTCGGGCGAGACGGCAGCTGGCAGCTACGCTGTGGAGGCTGTGCAGATCATGGCTGGCATCTGCGCTGAGGCTGAGGCGTGCGTAGACAACTTCGCCCTCTGCCAGGGCATGCTCAATGCGACGCTGATGAGCACCACCAGCGGGCCGATGAGCACCCTGGAGAGCCTCGCCTCCTCTGCTGTGCTCACAGCGGCCAAGGTGCAGGCCTCCTGCATCGTCGTCCTCGCCGCAAACGGCTCCGCCGCGCGCCTCATCGCCAAGTACCGCCCTGCGCAGCCGGTCATCGTCGGCGTTGTGCCCCGCGAGCGGCGAGCCACCATCGGCTTCCAGGAGACCACCATGACCGGCCACGCAGTCAGCCGCCAGTGCCTGCTCACGCGCGGCCTCATCCCAGTGCTGGTCAGCGCAAAGGTGGAAGCGGTGGATGCGGCGGCGGCTGCCAAGCAGTGCGTGAACGAGGCCATCGAGTTTGCACGCGCACGCGGCCTGGCCAAGAAGGGCGACAAAATCGTCACCATGTACAACGTGGAGCGCCAGTGCGCAGTCATTCGCATCATCGAGTGCTCGTAGAGGAATGAGAGCGAGTGGTGTAAGTAAGGGTGAGGTGAGAGACAAGAAGTGGACCAGCTGTGATGAGCGATCACGACGCGCCTTCGTGCCAACGCGATCTTTGTTCGTACGACATATCACGCCCCTCCAGTGCGCTGTTCACCATGCCCAGCCGTGCGGAAGCCCTTGAGGCTGTGGCTGCTGAGCCCGAGGTGGCCAAGGTGCGCTCGCATCTTCATGGCTCTGCTTTGAGTGCAGGTGCTGACCTCACACTCCTCATCAGGACACCAAGCGGCGCTCGCGCAGCCGCTCCGAGAGCCGCAGCCGCTCCGAGAGCCGCAGCCGCAGTGGTGGGGAGCACAAGAAGAAGACGGGCTCACGTGGCCGCAGCCACAGCCGCAGCCGCAGCCCGAAGCGCCGCGAATCGCGCAGCCCCCCGCCGCGCCGCAAGGGTCGCGTGGAGGACGGCGACCCCAAGGTGTGCTGCGCAGCGCAGAGGCTGCATTGCTTAGGAAACCCTCGCGATCCGAAGCGCAGCTCACGCCCCGCTCGCTCCGCTCCGCTCCGCTCACGCCACCCCGCGTACAGACAAGCATTCTGGTCCGCAACCTGCCGCGCGAGGTCCGCCCGGACGACGTGCGCGAGCAGTTCAGCCGGTTTGGTGCGCAAGCCGCCGAGAAGCTCCTGAGGCTATCCCAGCCCTGACACGGCCCTCAACAGGCACCATCCTGGACGTGTACCTGCCCAAGGACTACCACACGGGTCTGCCGCGTGGCATCGCGTTCATCCAGTTCGACGACGCGCGCGACGCAGCGGATGCACTGTCGCTGGACCGCAGCACGGTGGGCGGCCGCGACATCAACGTGCAGTACGCGGAGCACGGGCGCAAGCGGCCCGAGCAGATGGCCACCGTGCCCACGGGCGGACCGCCGGGCTACGGGGGTGGTTATGGCGGTCACCCCCGCGGCTACGGAGGGGGTCAGTCGTACGGAGGCCCCGCCTACGGAGGGGGGGGCGCCTACGGGGGCTACGGCTCGTACGGCGGTGGCGGCTACGGGGGCAGCCGCGACGACCGCGGTGGCGGCGGCCGCGACGAGCGCTCGCGGCGCCGCTCCCGCTCTCGCTCCCGCTCCCGCTCGCGCTCCCGGGGGCGCAGGTGAGGAGCTGCCAGGAAGCTGAAGCACAGTCACACACACACCCAAGCAACAAGCGAAGTCGAAGTGCAGCCCCAAGCAAGCGTCCAAGAGTCCCGTACCAAGCCAGGCTGCACGGTCTTCGCGCCGCGACTTCCTCCGTTCAGCTGCGCTCGCGGGCAACGCGGCAAACAAAGATTACCAAGAGCGGGGATCGAACCGGACCGGGCGCCCGGCGCCACGCGGTGAGTTATCCTCAGAGGATCTTAAGTCCCCCGCCTTAACCAACTCGGCCATCTTGGTGTCGTCGTGCGGGTCGCCTGGGCCCTTTAAGTATAAGTGCCTTAGAGAGCAATCAATCAAATGCCCAGCCAAGGAAACGTCTTGATTTCACTCGAATAACAAGACTTTGATTTCACTCCGCGCCGCCTTCGCCAGCCCCGTGCTCTCCGCCCACGCCAACAGCTCGTAGACTGCTCCCACACCCGGGGCCGCCTCTTCCGTCGCGGCCGCAGCGCCGCACCTGCGCCTACACCACTCGGCAGCCACCATGGCTCCTGCGCTGGTGTGGTGCAGCGACTGCAACTTGGAGGTGACGCCCGAGTACAACGAGTCTGACGGCTTCACGTGCGTGCGCGTTCGGGCCTGCGCCTGTCGCCCGGCGCTAAGGTCTCCTTGCGCAGCTGCTGCACGCTCTGCGGCACCGTGCTGGACGACGCCATCTTCAGCAACGACGCAACCTTCAGCAAGGGCGCCGGCGGCGTGAGCCAGGCGCGCTACGCTAGCCGCGGAGGCGTGCGCAGGTCCGGGCAGGCGCGAGTGCTCAATTTGCGCGTCTCTCCTCTGGCAGGTTGACGGCAACTTCGTGCCCGAGAGCGGCGTGGCGCGCACGCAGGGCCCGCGTGGCGCGCGCGCGTTCGGTTACCCGGTGGACTCGCATGAGAAGACGGTGAACAAAGGCGCGAGCAAAGCGCGCTGCCTCTGGCTTTGCGCGCTGCCCCTCACCCTCGCCCTGGCAGGCAAGTACGAAATCAACACGATAGCAGACCGTCTGGGCATCCGTCCGCGCGAGGACATCACCGCGGCTGCGCTGCGCCTGTATAAGCTGGCTGTGTCGCGCAACTTCACACGCGGTCGTCGCACCGCTCACGTGGCTGGCGCCTGCCTGTACCTGGTGTGCCGCCAGGAGAACAAGCCGTACATGCTGATCGACGTGTCCGACGCGCTGCAGGCGAACGTGTACTCCCTGGGCACTGTGTTCCTGCAGCTGTGCTCCCTACTGCGCCTGGACGAGCACCCTTCCGTGGCACGCCCCGTGGACCCCAGCCTCTACATCCACCGCTTCGCTGACCGCCTGGAGCTGGGCCCGCTCACTGGGGCCGTGTCCAACACAGCGCTGCGCCTGGTGGCCGCCATGAAGCGCGACTGGCTGCAAACCGGGCGCCGCCCCGCCGGCATCTGCGGGGCTGCGCTGTTCGTGGCTGCCGCGGTGCACGGGTGCTCGCGCACCAAGGAGGAGGTTATCGCGGTGGTGCACGTGGGCGCAGCGACGCTGAGCAAGCGCCTGGCGGAGTTCGAGGCTACGCCCGCGGGGGCGCTTACAGCCCTCGAGTTCCAGGGGCGCGCGGACGCCGGGGCGCAGGGCGCCCTGGCCGCGCTGCCTGCGCCGCCCGAGGGCGCCGTGCTCACCTGCCCGCACGCGGGCCTGGCCAGCGCCGTGTTCGCCGCCCTGGGCATGTGCACCGACTGCTACCTGGGCTACAGCGCCGTGAGCGGCGGCCAGGACGGCGGCGCGGACCCGCCCGCCTTCCAGCGTTTGCAGAGGCAGCGCACGCTGCAGCTGCGCCAGCGACAGGAGGAGCAGCACATCAACCTCAGGCTGGCACAAGAGCCGCAGGCCATGCAGCTGGAGCAGACAGGGGCGGGGGCGGGGGCGCAGGCCCCGGGCGCCCTGTCGGTGGAGATGGAGGGCGCGCTGGACCAAGAGGTGCTGCGCTACGCGCTGGCGCACGGCGGCGCGCTGCCGCCCGCGCAGGCGCAGGCGCAGGCGCTGCGCGGGGAGGGGGCGCGCAAGCGTCCGGCAGAGGGTGAGGCTGCAGAGGCGCCGTCCCCCAGCCGACTGCGTATTGAGGACCTGGTGGGCTCTGGGCTGCCAGAGCCACCCGCTTCGGCGGCCGCGGCCGCGCCGCGCTCCGGCCCCCCGCCGCGCGCGCCGCCGCCGCCGCCGCCGCCGACGCTGCAGCAGCGCAGCCTGGCGTCTCTGAGCGCGCTGGTGGGCGACGCGGCTGCGCACAGCCACTGCCTGCCCCTGGCGGTGGACGGCCTGTTCCGCGGCAGCCTGGGCGCGGCGCAGCTGGGCGAGGCGCACCCGCAGGCTGGCAGCGGCGCCACCCGCCATGGCGCGCACGTGCGCCGCGTGCCGCCCGACCAGCTCGCCTTTCTCATCGCCGCGCGCGCCTTCGACGACTCCGCGCTCGCATTCCTGCGCGCCCACGCATCGCACGACGTGGCAGCCGCGGTGGCGGTGCAGGGCCCCCAGCAGGCGGGCTCCCAGCCCTGCCCCGATGCGGCCCAGCCCCCCGCGCCCCCGGCCGCTGCGGGGAAGGGGGAGAAGGACACGCTGAGCGACATCGAGGACGATGACGTGGACGTGTACCTGCACACCAGCGAGGAGGCTGAGCTCAAGGCTATCATCTGGGGAGAGCTCAACAAGGACTACCTCCAGGCACGGATGGCGCGCGAGGCTGCGCATTCGGCCACGGCGGCGGTGGCGGCGCAGCTCGAGGCTGGCGAGGGACCGTCAGCCGCGCACAAGCCAGCAGCAGCCGCAAAGCCCAAAGCGCCGCGCAAGAAGCGCGCGCCGGCGGGCGGCGGCGGCGGCGGCAGCGGCGGCGCCATCTTCGAGGGCGATGTGGCCCCTCCGCCGGACAGTGCTGAGGAGGCTATGCGTGCGATGCTGGCCAAAAAGAAGCTCTCCTCCAAGATCAACTACGAGGCGCTGAGCTCACTGTTCGAGGAGGAGGCGCAGCCGGAGGAGGGAGCATGGCCGGGAGCGGGCGTGCCCGGGCGCTTTGTGGCTGCACCCCCGGTGGCACTTGCTGCAACGCTCCCGGGCGCGGCCCCGCCGGCCCACCGCATCGCCTCCCTGCGCCCCGCGCCGCCGCCGTGGAGCGCGGGTGGCGGCGCGGCGGCGCTGATGACTGCGCCTCCGCGGCGCGCTGGCAGCACGCTGGGCGGCGGCCTGGGCAGCCTGCGCCCCACCGGCCCAACGTCCGTGCTGGGCGGCACGCGCCTACCCTCTGCCGCGCTGCCCAGCGGGTCGCTGGGCCACGGGCTGTCGGGGATGCGGGAGGGGGTGCGGCGGGTCTCCTTCGCCGGGGACGCGCAGCACGAGGTCACCCAAAGCGGCGCAACCTCCGTGGGCACCGTCGCGGGGGGGCTGCGCGGCGTCTCCAGCAGGCCGCGCCCTCCAGCCGAGGCGCCGCGGGAGGAGGCACAGTAAAGAGGAACGCACGACTTTACATTCGTTCAACGACCGCTTCGACGCACACGAGAGACAGAGAGGCAGATTACACGGCCTCGTGCACGCGCGCCCTCCAGTGTCAACACCAGCCTCGCGCGTGTCCGCGCTTGCAAGCAGGTGCGTCATTGGGTTGGAGGGTGTGCGCGTAGAGATACATCAGCCGCTGTGGATGGCGCCCGTCGCGAGACCAACCGCGAGGCCGCCGAAGGGCACCAGGAACGCGAGCAGACCTGGAGTGAGCAGGGAAGCGTGAGAGCGTAGACTCACCCGAAGCTTCTTGCCTAGTCGCACCTAGAATGAGCCAAACGTCTACGCCGCCGAACGAGCTTCGCTCGTAGCGTGCGTTCATGCGCTCGTTGTACTGCTCGGCCCTCTGCACTCAGTTCTTTCCACTTGCGTCGGTTCAGCCGCTTGGGCCACAGTCGCCCTCTTGCCGGCGAGCGTGAAGCACCGAAGCACTGCGCCAGGCAGAGTGCAGCGGCACACAAACGCGCCGCGGGGCCAGACAGAGAGAAGACGGTTGAGCTTTTGCAGGCACGCCTTGCCGTTGCCTGCTGCGCGCACGCCCAGCGCACGCGCAGCAGGGCAGCGAGGTCACCAGGGCAGCCAGCGCTTTCAGAATGGTCGCACAAACTCATACATATAATGTGTTGTTCTAGCTGCTATGCAGGCAGACCGACGCCACGAGCGTGAGCGACTCACTAAACTACTCACTCACTCTATCGGGTGCGGCCTCTATCAGGCCTCTATCGGGTGCGGCCTGTTCGGCGTGCGTCTCGTCATATTTGCGTGGCGCCGTGGCCGGGGTCACCATCCCGACCCCCAGTCGTCCCCCTGTGCGCCCTGGGTGGTGCGCGGGCGCTTGGCCTCCGCCTCCCACCCCTCGCCGCCCCAGGCTGCCTCCCAGGAGGCGCTCTCTGTCGGCGCCACGTCGTTGAGCGTGCCCAGCGGCGCCCGGTCTCCCTGCTGCTGCTTGTGCAGCACCTCCCGGGCAGCCGCCTGGCCAAACAGCGCCGCGATGGTGCCCGGCCTCGCTTCTCCCGCGCCCCCGCCCGCGCCCGGCCTCCCCCCCGGCGCCGCGCTGGTGTCTGCCTGCATGCCCGCGCCTGCGCCGTCCAGCACCTGGCCCAGCGTGTCCAGCTTGTTCTGGATGGCGGCCCAGAGGAAGTCATCCACGGTTCCAGGCGCCTGCAGGATGTGCACAGCCACGGAGCCCTTCTGCCCGATGCGGTGCGCCCTGTCCTCCGCCTGCACCACGTCCCCGGGCGTCCAGGTGAGCTCGCCAAACACAACCGTGGTTGCGGCGGTGAGCGTGAGCCCCACGCCGGCAGCCTTGATGCTGAGCAGCGCCACGCGCACGGAGGCGTCCGTCTGGAAGCGCTGCACCAGTGGCGCGCGGTCGCCCACGGGCGTGCTGCCCACGATTGTGATGAAGGGCACGCGCGCCTTGCCGAGCGCCTCCGCTAGCACGTTGAGCATGACGGAGTGGTGGGCAAAGTACAGGAACTTTGCATCCGCAGGCGCCCCCTCCAGCAGCGTCTCCAGGTACTCAGCGCACGCAGGCGCCTTCATCTCCGCCGTCTGCACGTACAGCTGGTTCATGAGCTGCTCGCTCTGGTGGCGGTCCTGCCCCAGGGCGAGCTCCTGCAGCTGCTGCACCAGGCGCTGCACGCTGCGGCTGGGCTGCACGGGCAGGATGATGCGCGTGCGGATTTTGGGGGGCAGCTGGTCCAGCACGTCCCGCTTGAGACGGCGCACCAGCACCAGCGCGCCCAGCAGCCCGTGCAGCTCCTCCACGTTGCTGCACCCCTGCGCGTAGCCGAAGCGCCCGCCCGCGCAGAAGCGGGCCGCGTAGTCGTGCACGCCGCGGAAGAGGCGCGGCTGCAGCGCCTGCAGCTGCGAGAAGAGCTCGATGGGCCGCGACAGCGCCGGCGTGCCCGTCAGGCACACGCAGCGACGCGCTTGGCTCAGCAGCGGCAACGCAGCCTTGGTGCGCTGCGTGGTGTTGCTCTTCAGGCAGTGGGACTCGTCAGCCACCACCATCCCGAAGGCGTGCGCGCGGAACAGTTCTGGAGCCTTGATCAGCAGACTGTAGGGGCAGATTACGATCCCCTTGCGCCCGCAGCCGCGCAGCGCTTCCGCCACGCCCGCGCCGCTGAGCAGCACTTTGGCGCCGCCGGGGGGGCGCAGCTCTTGGGGCAGCCAGACGTCCAGTGCAGCGGCCCACGTGTCGCGCAAGCTGCTGGGGCACAGCACCAGCGCCGGCCAGTCGCTGGCGTAGCAGGCGAGCAGCGCGATGGCCTGCACTGTCTTGCCGAGGCCCATCTCGTCGCCCACCAGCGCTCGCCCCTGGCGTCTGATGACGTACTTGACACCCTCTCTCTGGAAGGGGAACATGGCGCTGCGCAGCGCACAAGGCACGCGCTCCCAGACGGCAGCCACCTGCTGGTCGGAGAGCAGGGACTGCGCGAGGTGGTCCATGGCTGCGGCTGCGAGGGGAGAGGGGTTTTCCAGTCGGGTCTCCACAGAGGGCAGCGAGCGCAGCGTGGCACATAGGGCGCTCACTGAGCAGGCGGGCACGCTCCAGGCGCCCTTTTGCTGCTCCGCGCCGGCGCAGGCGGCCACGGCGGCGGCCACGGGGGCGCAGGTTGGCGGGAAAGCGATAGCCACGCGCGTGGAGGGCAGCAGGTGCAGGGCGACGCGCGCAAACTCCCGCGCGGCAGCCAGCCGCGGCTGCGGGGGGCGGGGGGCGGCGGAGGGCTCGTCCAGCTCCTCGGGCAGGCGTGCGGGAAGCAGTGCGCCCGGGCAGTAAACCGGAAACGGCGGAGGCACCACCGACGACGGCGCTACCATAGCCTGCGGTGCGCCCAGAGCCGCAGGCGCACCGCCCCACGCTGGCTGCTGCTGGTGAGCAGGCGGGTAGGCAGGAGGCGGTGGCTGCGCTCCCGCTTCCGCCTCCTGTAAAGCAGCCTCCAGCGCAGCCAGCTCCGCCGCGTCAACCAGCTCAAAGTCCATCCCAGGACCTCCACACACACAGCCCTCAGGGCCACGCGGGTTGTGGAGTCGTCGAACACGGTTCGAACAACGAAGATCTGAAGCATGAGCCCCGCCTTCGCGTACTCTGTGTGTAGGGCGAGTGCGAGCTTTGGGAAGAGTCAGGGAACACGCTTACGCGTGTCGCCTCCTGTCCAGCGCGCCTCCTCCAGACCTCGTTGCGCGTGGCGCTGCGCACGCGCAAGCTCGATGGCGTCTCCAAGCGTGGTTGCTGTGGGCGAGGTGCTTTGGGACGCGACGCCCAGCGGTCTTTTCCTGGGCGGAGCTCCCTGCAACGTAGCGGTACACCTGCGCCAGCTGGGCTGCACGTCGTCGGTGGTTGCGCGCCTCGGCCAAGACGACCTTGGCGACGAGGCCGTGCTGCGCCTCACGGAGCGCGGCGTCGACACGGCGCACGTGCAGCGCGACTCGGCGCACCCGACTGGCTTTGTGCGCGTGACATTCAAGGACTCGGAGCCCAGCTATGTGATACGCCCAGCAGCCTGGGACCACCTGCTTGCGACGGAGGATGCGCTGGAGGCTGCCAAGCAGGCGGACGCGCTCGTCT
>Ga0049083_10000470_pt1 | contig 14239 bp, 23 predicted proteins | sample GreLakmeMI27MSRF_FD_66719 | JGI IMG/M metagenome (GOLD analysis project Ga0049083, IMG submission 66719) | Freshwater lentic microbial communities from great Laurentian Lakes, MI, USA - Great Lakes metaG MI27MSRF | ecosystem: Environmental > Aquatic > Freshwater > Lake | place: Great Lakes...
AGAAGAGATTTTACTTTTAATTTAAAAATAACTAGGCCAAATGTATGGATTGAAATAAAAAAAGGCACACCTATAGGTTATATGCTACCATATCCTAGATATTTTATTGATAACTATAATTTTAAAATAAATGAAGACGGTGTCCCTAACCAATTAATACAAAACGAAAGACAAACGGCAATTCTTTTTGGTAGAGAAAGATCAGAAATAGACTTAAATTACGCTGGTGGAGTAGGTGGAAGATATATGCGTGGTGAAGATATTTATGGAAACCAATACGAACAACATCAAAGAAAATTGAATGGTTGCCCATTTGGATTTGGCAAAAAATAATTATTTTTTATAATTAAAATTCTCAAAATCATTTTTATAAAAATTATATATTATTTCTTTTAAAGAGTTGTCTTTATCTAAAAGCTGTAAATAATTATATTTTTTTGGACCTACATTTAAATGTTTAATATCAATTGGTCCATATTCATATTTTTTTAAAAGAGAATTGACATCTTCATCCAAATTTTCATATTTTATTATTGACTCAATTAATATTTTATTATTTTCGCTAATAAAACTTGTCATATCTCTTAAATGTATAATATTACTATCAATTATATATTGTTTAGAATTATTTAAAGTCTCAATGAATTTACAAAAGATATATTCTTCGGAGCCACTTTTATTAAAAAATATATTTTTTACTTTATCAAAAAAGAATTGCCCATTTAAATTTTTTTCATTACTAAGAACTAGAAAATACTTATAAGCAGAAATAAATCTTTCATATGGACATCTTACTACAGTCAATGGCACATAATTCAACACCTCTCTTTGAATATAATTATTAGAAATTGGCGATTTAATTTTTGAATTTGTTGATGGAATCCATCTTGAAGTCCTAGATAGTGTACCAGCATAATTATTATTATAAAATTCCGAAAAAGGTTTTATAACAAAAGAACTGTCATTTGACCAGTGACCAATGTATTGATAATTAACGCAATATCGTTCTCTTTCTGGCATACCTCTACAATTCGGATAATTTTTTAAAAATTCTTCTTTTGTTAATTTAAATTTTTTAACAAATGCTTCATGCAGTGAAGTTCCTGCGGTTTTTGGTATATGAACAAAAACTAATATATTTTTATTTTTATTCTCGTCTATATTCATATTTAAAAATAAATTAACCATTTATTATTACACTCCACTCCATGGGCTTGCAACGTAATTCTTATTTCATCTTTCTCTATTGGATCAAAAAATGGAGCAATTTGATGCAATAAATTACCTTTAAAAAATACAACATTACCTTCAATATATTTTAAATACTTAGGTTCCAAAACTTTTTTATAATCTTTAATATGTGGAGTCTTATTTTTAAAAATATTTATATATTTTTTATATATTTCAGAATAAAAACTGTAGCTTTCCTCTTCTTTTTGCATTTCCCAACCCTGATTATCCCAATAATATAAACCCGCTCCACTTTTAGGCAATTTTAAGGCTAATGTAAGGGTAAGTGGAAAATCAAAATTAATTTTTTCATAATTTTTAATTAAATAATCTTTATGCAATTCATATGGAGTATCTATATGAAGAGAAGTTAACGGCAATAGAGCGTCTTGATGATTACCATGAAAAATATGAAAACCTGGATAGCTAAGATTTTTATCAAAAAAACATTCTTTATCCAAGTTAGCCTCTAAAAAACTTTTAATTTTATCAAATAAATTTTTAAAATTATCAATTAAAATTGGATTTGCCTCTTTGATTATACTTGAATATTCTTTATTTGAATTGGCATAACTAGCCGCGCCAAGTATGGAGAATTTATTATTTGCATAGCTCTTAAATGATGATTTTAAAGATAATACTATATTAGCAATATCTGCCGCTTCTTGTTCTGTGATTAATTGTAGATGTTTTAGCATAAAAAAGCTTGGACCTGCTCGGAGTTGAACCGAGGTCTTCTAGAAGCACGAATTAAAATACTACAAGTTTAGCTCTTTTTGTTTTTAACCTTGTATAGATAAAGAACAAACATACTTAGCGATTTTATTTTTAATACTTAATATTAACAGAATAAACAAACTATAAATAATAAGACATCTAATTACGCGATATTTCATTAGATGTGTCATGAACATCACGCTGTAACTTAAGCTACAGAAGCGGTCAACTCAACAAGAGAAACTCTTGCCGAAGTATGACCTTTATATTTAGCTGTTTTGGCAGTTAATTATATTTAAGGTTTTTTTAAGAGTCCCACCTAAACCTCTACTTGCATTTTAATTTTAACTACTAAAATCGAAACCAAATTCAGGCCCAATTTCAATGAACTTAATATATAATACATGATATTTAGATTTTTTTCAAATATATTCATATAATACAGTATGGAAAAGATATATAATCTATTAAATCAAATTATTGAAAAAAACGTTTGGGAAGATAATATGACTAAGTCCAAAGAAGCTACTGGCGATAATTGGAATGTGCATCATCTTAAAATATTAAGAGATTTTTTAGAAGAATATGAAAAAAAGAAAAATTAACAAAGAAAAAGATCTTACTGATAGATCAAATTATTGTATTGCCACTTGCGAGTGGATCGCTAATAAAGCTTTTAATATCTTATCCAAGCTAGACGAACTAGATAATGATAAATATGCTTCACTTTATAGTAAAAAGTTTGAAGAATACACTAGAGAATTAAAACAGTTATTAAACAAAAGCACCAAAGAAATGCAAACTATGGATGACTTAGAAAAAGAATTAAGGATTCTTCAAAAGAAAAAATAATATGCCCAAAAGTAAAAGAAAAAAATATTACGCAATTTTATGTAAAAACGATAATTTTCTTCATGGAGTATTCCCTTTATCAAAAGACGGATACGAAGGAGCAAAAACTTATATAGAGAAAATTTCAACAAAAAATCATAAGAATTTTTATATACAAGAAAAATAATATATAGACTAATTTTGTAAATGAACATTTTCTTCCCAAATAGCTCAACGGTAGAGCGTCTCGCTGTTAACGAGGCTGTTCTAGGTTCGAATCCTAGTTTGGGAGTAGATCGGGGTGTAGCACAGCCTGGTAGTGCACTTGCTTTGGGAGCAAGATGTCGCAGGTTCGAATCCTGTTACCCCGACCATTTTTTGGTGCGATGGCTGAGTGGTCTAAAGCAGGAGTTTACTAAACTCTCGATGAGTAAAATCATCCGTGGGTTCGAATCCTACTCGCACCGCCATTTTTATGAATAAAAAAGTTATTTATTTTTGTTTATTTTTAAGAAAAGGAAAAGATCCATGCCATTACGCAATGGCTTATTGGTCATTGAAAACTTTATCTAAATTTATTGATAATTCGTTTGATGTTGTTCTATTTCATGATTCCGATATAGATAATTTTGAATTTGAAAAATTTGAAATAAATGGTTTTAATATGTTTAAAGATTTCTCATTTGTTAAATTTATAAAATTAAATTTTTATGATTCATATAAAAATACCGAAGATCTTTTTAGCCCAGGTAATAACAATTTTTTCTTAAATCATTACAATGTTTGTATGATAAAATGGTTTGGTTTAGAAAAAATATTTGATTTAGGATATGAAAAAATTTTATTTTTGGATGTTGATACAGTATTCAATAAAAATCCTATAGGGATATTCAATAAATTCATTGAAAAAGGTATTTATATTGGTCTAGAGCAAGTCCATAGGCATATAATACTTTCAAATTACAAAACTGGCGATATTTTAACTGAAAAAGAATTTAAAAATATAGTTCTTTTAAATAGAAATATAAATAATGGGGATGGAATGAACAGTGGACAAATATATTTTAATGAAATTAAGATAGACAATTTTTTTGATTTGTATTATAAATGCAGATTAGAGCTTCATAAAGACGCAGATGAACTTTTATTAAATAAAAAAATAAATGAAAAATACCATAAATATCTTACTTCATATAACGAACAATGGGCCGCGCAGTTAGTATTTGATATTTGCAAAATTAATTTAAAAAAAATACCTTGGCAAATAATAGATAGAGGAAATATATCAAAATTAAAAAAACCGTGGATTTTTCATTATGATCGACAAGACCAATACAAAATATTACCTCAAAAACTTTTTACTAAATTTGTTAAAGAATTATATTTAAAAAATACTTGATAAATTTATAATATTTTATTATAATATAATATGAATAAAATCAAAACATTGGCATTAATAGCACTATTTTCAGCTTCTTTAGGATTAGCTGATACTGGTACTCAAACTGAATCCACTACAATAGCAGATGGTTTTCTAGCCGCAGGAGACGTTATTTTCGTCCGACCAATCTCAACTGCTGCTACTATTGGTGCATTTGGAATTTTTGCAGTAGTAGCTCCATTTACTGAAATGGCTGGATGCACAGAAGAGACTTATGAAGGGCTTGTTGAAAAGCCTGGAAAGTTTTCTTTTGATCGTGATCTTGGCGACTTTAAGAAGTAAAATTTACGAACAAGATTTAGCCAAATAAAAGGTTTTATTTAAGGCATATGAAAAATATGTTAATAGCTAATAATATGTCAAAAATTAATTTGACTAAAAAGCAAAAGAAAAAACTTTTAGCCAAAGGAAAATTCAGAGACTCCTTTGAACTATGGGTAGATCATCATAACCACAAGATGGAAATGGTTAGGACTTTAACTGGTATAGTAGGAGTCATACTTTCTTGCGTAATTATGCTTAAGGTTTTTAGTATAATATGAACTGGGTCAAAATATTAGATTTTATTGATGGAATTTTTCCAGAAAAGATACTTCAGCCAGTATTAGGTACGCTTTATAAAATCAAAGGCGAAGAATTGCCATTTAGATATATCAGATTTGCGAATGATTATTACCCAAATAAAGCGATATATCATTTTAAACACCACCAGCTCAAAGAATATAAATTTACTAATTTAGATAAAGTTGAAAGAGAAGCTAATAAAGAAGAAGTCAGATTATATAATTTAATAAAAAGTCACATAAATGAAGTTGCAAGCAATAAAATTAATATTTAAAATATAAAAAGTCATATTTGCTAACGAAAAAATGCCAAATATATGAACCAAAAAAGTCCAAATATGAATGAATCTCGGCCAAATAAAGGTGCTGGGAAAGGAAGCAAACCAAGAAATTGTTTCTCTGATAGTTTTAAAAATAACTATGATAGTATAAAATGGAAAACTAAAAAAGATAAAGCGTTGATTAAAAAGGAATTAAAAAACAAAGACGGCTCATCTACATATATTTACAGATGATTGACCCCAAAAAAGTTTTAGAAAATCGTGCAAGTTCTTCATATATAGCAGAATATTCTGCACCAAAAATTGAGCTTGCTGATCTTGGTAAGCTACAACAATTTAGACATTTAAATCTAAATAAAAAAATAGAAACTAGGTTAGAAGAGATTAAGGTAGAATATGATGCGTTGGTTTCTTTGCACGAATGGAATAGTTTTGTTGACTCTTTTGATTGCAGAGTAGAGTGCATTATTGGTCAAGATTATTATTTATATGAGACAGATGAAGGTAGAAAATTCCTTTCACTTATTCATCCAGATGACTTTACAATTAAGTACAAGTATCACGGCACAACAAGGTTAAATAGCTTTGGATTTTTTGAAAAACATAATTGACAAATTTGACAATATATATTATATTTGAATGATGCGAAAAGGAGTATGCTGTATTGTTTCAAGTTTAGCTGAACAAGATGACCCTATCAAGTTCAATACTATGACTTATTCTAGATTCTCTGCTATCAGTAGACAAGAAGCGTTAAAGACCTTATCTTCAAGGATATTAAACAATATGACTACCACTTATCAATACATTAAGTATTGTGCAGACCATAATCATACTTATAGAATTTCTTCTGATCTATTTCCTCTTATTACTTATGATAAAGCTAATGTATCATTACAAGATTTACCAGATTATAATAAAATATTAGTATCATTTGATAGTATCAAACATTTAATCCATTCTAGGAATGTTAGAGTATCTTGTCATCCTAGCGAGTTTAATGTTCTCGCAAGTGATAATGAAAATGCAATAACAAAAACAATCAAAGAATTAAACCACTATGGTTGGTTTATGACTCAGATCGGTTGCTCTCTTAGCTATGATTCTCCTATGAATATGCACATACATAATTCTAAAGGTAATTTAAATGATATAGTCAAAAAGTTTATGAGTAATTTTAATAAGCTAACCGATGATGTAAGGTCGAGATTAGTTATAGAAAATGATGATAAAGATACTTGCTGGTCAGTTAAGAAGCTAATGAGGTATTTTCACTCGGTTTCTAATATCCCTATTACCTTTGATTATCTTCATCACAAATGTCATTCAGATAGCTTAACAGAAGAAGAAGCATTTCATCTTGCACGAATTACTTGGGGTAATCACACTCCATTGTTTCATTACTCTGAGAGTATAGATGGACATAAGAATCCTAGAAAACACGCAGACTACGCAAAGTCCTTGCCTAATACTTATGGTTATGATAATATAGATGTTGAGTTTGAATTAAAAATGAAAGAACAATCTTTTAAACATTTATGAATATTAAAAAAATTAAAAGACGAGTTGAGAATGAACTAAATAGACAACCATTTATGCGTTTTGCTAAAGAGACGAATCCTTTAATGTACAATCAAGAATTTAATAAATTATTTAATAAAGAAGTGAAATATTTAAACGAAGAGAAAATTGGCAAAACAGAATCAAAAAGGCATATGGATTTTTTGCAAGCTGAAAGTGAATTTGCTCACATTAATAACCCTTGGCTAAGAAAACACCTAGCTCGCAATAAATTAAAAAAACGGAAAAAGTTATGACACATAAAGTATATGAATTATTTGTAGTTATTTTAGGTGTGATAGCTAATATTGTGCTTATTATAAATGCACTTCATCATTGGTAATTAATTTATGAAAAGCGGAAGAAAAAGAAATCCATACTTAAAACTTTTAGGCAACATTAAAAATTCTGGTGGCAGAGCAAGAGCTATGACAAAAAGTAGATTGGGACAGAGAATCCCAGTAAGTGTCACAGCAGAAGATTTAAAAGAAATATACGAGCATCAAAACGCTAGATGCTTTTGGTTTAATGTACCTATGGACTTGGACTTACTATATTCAAAGTGGCATCCACTCGCCCCTAGTGCAGATAGACTAGATGAAAGCAAAGGATATCATAAAGATAATATTGTTATATGCACAAGACTCTCAAATCTTGGTAGGCAAAGATACAATATAGATAAGTTTCACGAAATAGCAGAATACCTAAAACAAGTATTTTAAAAGTGAAAAATAAATATTTAATCATATCAGATGTTCACCTTGGGGATAAAGATTGCAGACCAGAAATACTATTAAAAGTATTAAAACAAAATAAAGCAAAAAACATAATCATCGCTGGGGATTTATTTGACCATCACAATTTGCATAGGCTGAAAAAAGATCATTGGAAAGTTTTATCTAAACTAAGAAAGCTGTCTAAGAAAAGCAATATAATTTATCTAATTGGCAATCATTGTTTTCTAAAAGCAGACTTTATGAGTATTCTATTAGGGTTTCATTGTGCAGACGAACATATAATAGAATTAAAAGGTAAAAAAATATTAGTAATCCACGGAGATGTTTTTGATATATACTTCACAAAGTACAAACATCTTTCTAACTTTGTGATTGCTTGTTATTATTTTGTTAGAAAATACACTCCATTCTCAGACGATTTCTTTAGATTCTTTAGGGCTAGAACAAATAATTTTGTTGAAAAAAGCTCTAGCATTAAAACAAATGCTCTTAAATATATTGAAATGAATAACTATGATACTATCATATGTGGTCATACTCATCTTCCAGAGCGTACAGATAAGTATGTTAATACTGGTAGCTTTTGCGAAAAAGAATGTAGCTATGTTGTTGTAGATGAAAAAGGCAATATAAGTTTGACAAAAATTAAATAAAGAGTAATATAAGTATATGGGAATGTTTAATTATATCAAAGTAGAACAAGAGCTTCCTCTTAATGAAGAACTAAAAGCTCTTAATAATGATTGGCGAAAAGAGCCATTTCAAACAAAAGAGCTAGGCGAAAATTTGATGGATACTTATATCATAAGAGACAACAATCTGTATAAGGTTGAATCTCACGGACATTGGGAAGATAATCCAGATTATGTAGAAGGCAAAGGATATAGAGAATTTTTTAATAAAAACAAGTGGGTAAAAGACCGAGAAGAAGAAATCTTTTGCTCTAATACAACCGCTTCATTCGAGTTTGGGACTTATATCTTAGGCAAAACAGAGAATGATAATGATATTTTTCCAGATTGGGAAGCTGTGGTAGTTAAAGGAGTGATTACACAATTAACTTTAGTAGAAGATTATTTCAAAAAATCAAGCAAAGACAGAGTAGAATTAGATAAAAAATTTAAAGATCAAATTGAAACACACCAAAGAAAAATGAAGTGTCCAGTTTATAATCTTTACTTTAATTATTATGTTAAACCTCTTGACTCTTTGGGTAGGAAAGTCTCTTATCAGTTAAATAAACCTATTAAAGTTTTAAATTGGCTACAATGGAAGGGGATTTCCAAAGCGGTAAATCTATTAACACCAAGATGAAAGAAATAAATAAAAATAAAATTAATTGTCTTATAAAAAATTTTTGGGCTTCCGTTGAAGAGATGAATAAAGATTTGTTTATAGATTTAGAAAAACAAGAGATAACAAGACTTTCTACTGGAAATAAATTAAAATTTACTTTAAGTGGCAGTAAGAAAAATAATAATCAATATTATACGATAGATATTAAGAGAAAGAAATTGAAAGTTCATCGTTTATTTTTTTATCATCGTCACGGATATTTGCCTAATTTAGTAGATCATAAAGACAGAAATAGAATTAATAATAATATAGAAAACTTACGAGAATTAACCAAAAGTGAAAATAGCAGAAATGCAGATAAAATGAAAACTGAAACTACATCAAAATATAAAGGAGTATGTTGGGTTAATAAAAGAAAAAGATGGGAAGCGAGAGTACAAGTGAATGGGAAAAGCAAGTTTTTAGGTTATTTTAAAGATGAAGATGAAGCTGGCGAAATAGTTAATATTAAAATAAGAGAATATGGCTTAGAAGAAGTATCAGTAATGAATGATACTCCACAAGAAAGAGCAAGAATGTCATCTCTATTTAATGAACCAGAACCTATTTTAAATTTAAAATGAAATACAATATACCAGTCCAACAACATAAAGACGGATATCTTTATATAGAATTTCCAAAAAAGCTAATGAAAAAGATGGGCTGGGAAACTGGTGATACGATAGATTGGCACGATAACAAGGACGGAAGTTTTTCTTTAATCAAAGTTGTAACTCCTTGTAAATCAAAAAAAAACAAAGTTTGACCATTTGGTTAGTCCAGTATATACTGAGACTATGAAGTTAGATACAATTTATAAAAAGACAAAGACTGGCAAAGTCCAAGAATGGACTATTGAAGTCAAAGGTAGTCAATATCGCACAATCTCTGGTCAAACAGATGGAGAAAAGATCACGAATAATTGGAGCGATTGCGAAATCAAAAATGCTGGCAAAGCAAACGCCACAACTCCAGAAGAACAATGTTTAAAAGAGGCAGAAGCCAAACGCAAGAAGAAGTTGGAATCTGGCTACTTTGAATCTATCAAAGATATTAATAAGGTTCAATACTTCGAGCCAATGCTTGCACAAAAGTATGAAGATCACGAAATCAATTATCCAGTTTATAGTCAACCCAAACTTGATGGTATTCGTTGCATCGTAACCAAAGAAGGAATGTTCACCAGAAACGGCAAGAAGGTTATTTCTGCTCCTCATATTCGTGAGCATCTAGATTTATTCTTTAAAGATTATCCTAATGCTATTCTTGATGGTGAATTATATTGTGATAAGTTTGCTAATGATTTTAATAAGATTTGTAGTTTGGTTAAAAGAACAAAACCAGACGATAAAGAATTAGAAGAGAGTGCAGATAGTATTCAGTATTGGGTTTATGATGCTCCTAGAATCGGTTTATTAAATGAGAAAGATTTATTCTATGAGAGATATGAATTGATTTCTAATGCTCTTACCAAAAGAAAATATACTAGCATTGTTGTTGTTACTACTTTAAAAGTAAGCAAAGAAGAAGAACTAACTCAAGCCTATGAAATGTATATGGAACAAGGCTATGAAGGTCAAATGGTTAGACTAAATAGACCTTATGAAAATAAGCGTAGCAAGTTTCTTCTCAAGCGAAAAGAGTTTATGGATGCTGAATTTATTATCAATGGTGTTAAAGAAGGCGAAGGCAATCGTAAAGGAACTGCTGGATATATGGAATTTACAAACGCCAAAGGTAAATACTTTAAAAGTAATATCAAAGGTGATTTTGGATATCTCAAAGAACTATATAAACAAAGAAATGAATTAGTAGGCAAGAAAGCTACAATAAAGTTTTTTAATTATACTCCAGATGAAGTGCCAAGATTTCCTTATGTTATAAATATTGATAGAGACAAGTATGAGTAAAAAATGAAATACACACCAGAAAATATTCAATCTCTTGCTGATTGCCAAGTATTTGTATTTGGTTCAAATCTATTTGGTATTCACGCTGGAGGAACAGCTAAACTAGCATTAGATAAATTTAGTGCAAAATGGGGTCAAGGAGTTGGACTTCAAGGAAAGAGTTATGCTATTCCGACCAAAGATGTTAACTTCAATGCTTTGCCATTAAGATATATTAAATTTTATGTGAATGAATTTTTAGATGTAGCAAAGACTTATCCTCTAAGAGATTTCTTAGTAACCAAGATTGGTTGTGGTTTAGCTGGATATACTATTAAAGATATTGCTCCTATGTTTATTTCTTATCCTTCAAATGTTGTTGTGCCTCAAGAGTTTGCAGAATTTAACGCTTGACAAAGAAAATATTTTATAAAATCTGTTTGACTCTAAATTAAAATTCATTTATATTAAGAATATGAAATTACTAGAAAAACCAATCAATGTAGTCGAGTCAGAAAAGTTTGAGTCCGTAAGTTTCGGAATCAAACAAAGTGGCTTGCCTTATATCTTTAACATCCTTCGTAACCAGTTGTACTCCAACAAGCCTCTCGCAGTTTTGCGTGAAGTTTCTTGTAATGCACAAGACGCTAATATCGAAGCAAAAAGCAAGCGTCCTTTTGAAGTTAAACTTCCTACGAAGCTAGACCCTACTTTAACTATCAGAGATTTCGGTAATGGTCTTTCTTCTGATGACATTAAGAATCTTTATTGTTTCTATGGTGAATCCACAAAGCGAGAAAGTAATTCTGCTATTGGATATTATGGTATTGGAAAGTTTGCACCATTCAGTTATGGTGATAACTTCGTTCTAGTTTCTTACCACAAAGGAGTCAAGACAACCTATAATGCTTTTATTGATGAAACAAAAATCGGTAAGATCGTAAAGCTCAAAGAAGAAAAATCTTCTGAGCCTTCTGGTGTTGAGGTTTCTGTTCCAGTAAAAGAAGAAGATACTCAAACATTCTTGTCTACTGCTCAAGAATTGTTTAAATACTTTAAGAACAAGCCACTTGTCAAGGGTGCAAGAAAAGAAGATTTGTCAGAAATTTATGATCGCACACCAGTATTTAAGGGTAATGGTTGGGCATATTATAAAAATTCTGATTATAGCAAAGAGTCTATCGCTATTATGGGAGTTGGTTATCCTATTGAGACTAGCGATGTGCAATTTAAAGAAGATTGTGATGAGCAAAATATTTGTGGACAAGGATTTGAAGTTGAGTTTGATCTTGGTGAACTAGATATTACTGCGAGCAGAGAGAATCTAGAATATACAGAAAAGACTAAGAAAGCTATCAGAGACAAGTTTCGCAAGATTAAGAAAGAGATGGCAGAGTCTATCTCCCAACAATTTAAAGATTCTACAAATGTCTATGATGCTAAATCTCTTTACAATGAAGTGTTTGGTACTTATGGTAGTTTGGGTTACATTGTTCGTAATTCTTTAAGCAACAAAGTAACTTGGAATAACAAGACTATTAATGACAATCATATTGATTTCAATGATAAGATTGCAAAGATGATTGAGAATGGTAAATTAGTTTCTAAGTTTTACCAAAAATCTCGCAGAAGCACAAAACTAAATTCTGAAAATGAAGATAAGAGGATTCTTTGTGAAAAGACTCACAAGATTTTAGTTAATGATACTGGTTCAGCTATGGGAGTAACTCATCGTCTTGCTACCCTTTGGAATGAACTAGGAGATAAAATTGATGGTTCATATGTATTTACATTTGCAGATAAAGCCACAAAAGATTCTTTTGACAAAGAGCTTGGACTGATTGAGTCAAATTATTTAAATCTTTCTGCTTACGAGAAGATTACTATTCAGAAAATCAACTCTGGAACTAGCGTTGTAACCAGTAAGAATCCAAAACATTCTTCTCAAATCTTTAAGTTTAATCGTAAAAATGCTAATAATTACGGAACAAAATCTTCTAATTGGGAAACTATGACTATGGATTTTGCTAATGATACTGCTATCTATGTAGAGATTAGTAACTTTCAAGCCCAAGGTAAAGATCACGAATTTAGAAATGGAACTCTAAAAGATATTATCGAGAAGTACGAAGGGCTTACTGGCGAGAAACTCCCAGATATTTATGGAATTAAATCTAAAACTTTTGAATCTAAGAAAAAGATTATTACTAAAAACAAAAATCTAACAAGCCTTTGGAAACATCTCGAAGATGGAATCCGCAAGGAGTATTCTAAACTATCACAGCAAATCACAGACAAGACTCATTGGGATAAGCACATTAAAGAAGATAATAACTTTGCTGATGTTGTTCAAGATATGCACAAGAAAAGTTTGCACGAACTTATTCAAAATGGAAATTCAGAGTTTGCACAATACTTAAGTGCGATTATGTTCTACGCAAAATCGAACTTCAAGAAGGTTGGCGAAGCTCTTGACTTTTTAAAATTGGCTGAAATCGAAATTAAATTCGATCAAGTCAATTCAAGTTATGATTTGGATGCTCTTTTAAAGAGTGTCCGAAACAAATATGAAGTGCTAGATGTATTTGTCCCTCATACTTATGGATGGCATTACAATAGCAAAGCAGAGATGACAAAGATTTTAAATTACATAAATCTTGTTGACAAAAACTAAAAAGGAGTATAAATTAGAAGAAATGAAAATACCATACATATTAACAGATCGGAGTCTTACCATCGTTCTTAACGATGAGCCTAAGACTATCACTAGCGAGAACCCAGTTTGGAACGAAGCTATCAAAGCTATTCGTGAAGGACGATTTGATGAGATCGGTGATCTCTTAGATAAGTCTAAAACGATTAAGCGTTTCTCTCAAGGCAACATTGAAGTTCTTGATGGAATCGTAACCTACAAAGGCGAAGAGATTCATAACATCGTTGTAGATAGAATCTTAAACTTTATTAAGAATGATCTTCCTTTTGAGCCTTTGATTAACTTCCTTGAGAAGCTGATGCAAAATCCTTCTCGCAGAGCAGTTAACGAACTTTATAAGTTCTTAGAGCATAAGAAAATGCCTCTCACACCAGACGGAGATTTCCTTGCGTATAAAAGCGTTAAGTCAGATTTTACTGATTGGTATAGTGGCAAACATAATTTTGCTATCGGTCAAGTTCGTGAAATGACCAGAAACCAAGTTTGCGATAATGCAGATGTGGGTTGTTCTGCTGGTTATCACGCTGGCTCAGAGGAATATGCAAAGAGCTTCAATGGTGGTGGTAATCTTGTGATAGTTAAGATTAACCCTGCTGATGTAGTTTCTGTTCCAAACGATTGCGAATGTCAGAAACTTCGTGCATCTAAGTTGGAAGTTGTTGCTCTATATCGCAAAGCTCTTGACAAAGAACTTTATGATCTAGCTTATGGTAACTTCCTACATCCTTATTCACCAGAAGGTATCGCTCAATATAATGCGATGATGGAGAATTATGATGATGTTGACCCAGACGAAGAAGATGATGAAGATGATAATGATTACGCAAACAATGGCACAATGCATACTAAGCGTGACCCTTCTACTGGAAGATTCATTAAGGCTTAATATGAAGTTAGGTTTGCACATTGATTGGTGCATAGGGAGATGGTTCGGTAGGGAGA
>Ga0049083_10000471_pt1 | contig 14225 bp, 16 predicted proteins | sample GreLakmeMI27MSRF_FD_66719 | JGI IMG/M metagenome (GOLD analysis project Ga0049083, IMG submission 66719) | Freshwater lentic microbial communities from great Laurentian Lakes, MI, USA - Great Lakes metaG MI27MSRF | ecosystem: Environmental > Aquatic > Freshwater > Lake | place: Great Lakes...
AAAAATAGTAAATGGAACATCTCCAAAGGTTAATGAAGAACAGGTCGATGAGACGTTCGGTGGTTACGCGGCAAAGCCCACTGGCGAACCGCCAAAAGGAACAATTGCCTACGATAGAAAGTATGGTCCATACACTGCTCAGGGTGACCTTCGTAAGAGACCAAATCCAAATAAACCGCCTAAAGCAGAAAACGAAGAAACTGATGATGCTGGTTGGTACGCCCATAAAGAAATTCATGGTAGCAAAGGTATTTCCAAAGAAGATTGGAAAAAAGGTTATCGTATGAATTCAAAGGGTGCGAGAGTTATGACTAAGGAAGAAGTCGAACAGGTCGATGAAGTTCTTGGCAAGGGAGCGACCGCTGCCGACTACATTCATGACTTTGTCAATTCTAAGAATCCAAAATTTGATGGTAAGTCTAAGAAAGAACGAATTCGCATGGCTCTTGGTGCTGCCTATGCTGCAAGGAACGATGACGCCGATGATACCGATGATGTCGATGAGGCCTCCCTGGCCAAGGAATTCGATGGAAAGCTCAGGTCCGGACCCGAGTGGGGGACTGCTAAAAAAAGTCAAGCAAAAATAAATTCAATAATTCGGGGTAGAGACGAAGACAAAGAAATGAGAGCGTATAACAAAGCTCAACGTCTCAAGAGAAATCTCTTGCCCAAGAAAGAAGAAGTCGAATCAGTTGATGAGGAGAGCCCAAATCACTGGCGGTATGGTGGCAGTGTTGGACCTAAAGAGTTTTCAGTAACAATACCAGGTTACAAAGATTTAGGTAATCTACATTCATATTATCATCACGGGGACTTACATAGACTTATCAGTAAACAAAACCCAAACTTAGAGCATCATGAAGTTTCTGCAATTGTAAATTCTGACGGAGATAAAAACTCTAAACAGACAGTTGAGCATAAAGGAAAGACATATACACATCATGTAGTCAATCAGGGGCGTCGCTTGGTCAAGTTAGAACCTGATCTGAAGGATGACGTAAATTATACTGATAGTTCTATCGATGAAGCATCAAAGAAGAAGGCTCTTGGTTTCAAACAAAAAGGAAATATCTTTCGGATGAAAAATAAAACCATCCGAAAATTTGCTACATCAGGGTCAAGGGATCTCCATACACTACTCGGAATCTCACAGAGAAAGAGACGTATGGGACAGAAGATAAATGCAGAATTAGAAGAAAAAGAGATGGATGTTGTCGAGCCAGCTGGCCCACCCAGCGTAGAGCATCAGCTTAGAAAGTCTGTCTCTCTTCGCGGCATGCATCCTGTAGCCTTTGAGAATGGAGAAACTCATAAGGTTCCCTCTCATGTTGCACAACATGCGACCAGTATGATTCAGGATACTCCAATTCAGCATGGTAAGAGAGAAGCATTTATTAAGAAACTAAACGCTTCTCCCGAATCTTTCTATAAACACATAGGACTCAAGAAACCCCAAGCTTGATTTCTTATAAATAAGATTAATAAGAACGAACCTAATAGGAGAATACTAAATGGCACTCTGGAATTTCGCTCCCGAATCAAGAAATGTAGCTTCAGGCGCAAATACCGCCCAAGCATGGAGAGTTGGTGGCCAACCTTCCTATCAAGGATCCCTAACTCAACTCTATCAGGGACCACAGGCCGGAAAGCGGAATGTCATTCTAACCGATAAGGGTTGGGTCTATCGCAAATATGTTACTGGCAGAGCTAATTCTGAGTCAGCTAAGAAGATCGAAGAAGTTCTTGTTGCTGCTAACCCAGGGTTGGGGACTGGTTCTTCAGTTTCCTATGCATCTAACGCCTATGCATTCAAACCTGAAGTTTCACAGATCTACTTCTCTGCGAACTCTACTGGTGGAACTGCTCTAGTCAGAAGCGCCTTTGCAAACGTCTATGTCGTGTTCAATGAACCAGTATATGTAACTGCTACTGCATTGACTCTTACCTTGGCTAATACAGCTTCTGGAAATGCTATGACTTGCCGACATATTAGGAATCGTTCGACCAATCCAGCAATCAATGCCAATAATACTTTGGTATTTACATTTAAACCAGGTGTTGCCGGATCATACAAACTCCCTGCCCAGAGCATTGCAAATACCAGTTCTGGTGGAATTATTACTTGGAACGCTGGGAACGAGACAGCTAACCTCGTAATCACAGGAACAGTTTCCAATACGGTCAATGGTAGTTTCTCGGGTGGTGTCAAGGTGACTGTTCGCTCTGCAACGACTGGTGGTTAATTGATATAATTGTAGTGGAAGAATGGTGATCTATGGCAGATAAGAAGATTACTCAATTGACAGAGTTGACTACATCAGATAGTTCTGACCTTCTGATGATTGTCGATGACGTAAATGGTACACCTCTATCAAAGAAAATTACTATCAAGAGCTTCTTTGGAGCAATTCCATCAAATACTTCCATCTCTGGTATTCTAACCACGACAGGCAAGATTAACATAAACGGATCTAATACTTCGATCTCATCGAATGCAAACTTCACGGCAGCTAAAGGTCCAAAGATAAGTGCTGGATATGTTACCCTTGCTGTCAAAAAGACTGTCAGTTCTAATAATGCAACCACAGTATTAGGCGCTGGTGGACTACAGGGTAGTATCTTCTGGGATGCAAACTTCTTATATTTGGCCACATCAAATACAGCAATTAAGAGAGTTGCATTATCGAATTTTTAGACTGATACTTTTTACTGAAATGTGTAAATTATGTTCGAAACGGTTGATGACTCTAATTTTATGCTATTCGCAGCTAATGCATACATAAACCCAAACCCAGTCGACATTATTGAATTCTATGATGACATTGAACACATAAGACATATCAAGAAAATCATTAATCGTCACGACAAGAATAATAAATTAAATACTCGGCTTTTATTAAATCATTTTATTTCGTTATATAACGTATTTGAACACCATTCTCTAACAAAAATGATCTGCTTCAAACTATATCCTGACATTGAAAAAGTTAAACCTATTCTAAAGTTTTTGGGATACTGGACAGATAAGATTGGACCAATTGGTCGCGAGAAAGAATATATACTAGATGAAAAGATCGAATCAAATAGGGAAATAGAGAAGGCACTTGGAGAGATATGAGTAACAAATCAGATTTATTCCTAGTGTACAAATTCCTAAAAATCCTAAGCAACGAAGGTATCAATGAGTCATTTGAGCCCAAGTTTCTTAAATTCCTAACAATAATTAAAAAAATAGTTCAAGAAATCTCTGATTCGCACATTATCAAGTATGGAGCGGCTCTTCTCTTGGCCGATGAATTTAAGAAGGCTTCGGTATATTCTATAACAGAAGAGAAAATTAAAAAGAGACTAAATATACAGTTAAAGAATATTCATAAGATTACGATAGAAAGACTAATGGAAATGAAAGAAGATGTGCCGGCAAATAATGTAGGAGGCGTGGCTGGGTTAGATACAAACCCACCTGGAGTATCACCTACGCTTCTTCGAAGAAAGAAATTTGCAAGTAAGAATGTATTTCTTACAAATCCTAATACATATAGGAAGTTAAAGGCCAAAAAGGGCAAACATACTAGATATGAATCTTACATCGAAGAAGAATCATTTGGAAATCAGATTCTCGAGTATGCAGATAAGCATCCCAACGAACCAATCATTCTTATGAATGAACTCGATGGTTCGATGTTGTATCTAAGCTATGGAAAAAGCCAAAGAGCTTTTATCATCTAATAACAAAATAAATTCATAAAACCGCTTGCCTTTCTCTATAAAGAGGGTATAATAGCGTTGTCGCTGTTTTATGAATAGGTTTAATTATGTCACTATATATTGATATACAATACATTAATGAATTGTCTTTGCTTCTTAGAAATTTTAAGAAGAGATCATCAAATCTCTGGAACTGCTCCTGTCCGATCTGTGGAGACTCCTCGAAAAATAAGAGTAAGACTAGGTTCTATTTCCTGATTAGAGGGAATAATGTCAACACCTATTGTCATAACTGTAATTATTCGGCATCATTTCCATACTTTCTCAAGAGTATGTATCCAGCAATACATACCAAATATAATCTAGAGAAGTGGAAGGCTGGAGCAACAAAGAGATACCATCACATCGAAGATCCAAGTAAGTCTAACACTTCTATCTCCTCGACCAAAGATATAACATTCGACATCATTTTTCAGAGACTTGATAGAACTTCTCTCGATAATAAAGCATTGATGTACTGTAACTCTCGTGGTATCCCAGTAGAGAATCATCAGAGATTATATTACTGTTCTGACGTAAAGAAGATTGGTAAGTATTTTACAAAGTATGATGGAACTATTCTGACATCAGAAGAAAGATTGATAATTCCATTTTATAATGAAAATAAAGAAGTTATCGGGATACAGGCTCGAGCTCTCGATAAAGATGCCAAGATTCGTTACCTTACATTTAGAAAAGACGATCAAGAGTTGATCTATGGTCTTGATGTTTTTAATAAGAATAATACATCATATGTCGTCGAGGGTCCACTTGATAGTTTGTTCTTACCAAACTGTCTTGCCGCAGCGACCTCAAATCTTCTCCGAGTAAAAGATCATGTAATTAGAAACTTTACTACATATATCTTTGACAATCAACCTCGTAATAAAGAAGTTTGCAATCAGATGGAGAAGGCAGTTGATGAGGGATGTAATGTTTTCTTTTGGAATGATGTCAAGGAAAAGGATATTAATGAATATATTACCAATAATAAAGTTAAGAAAGAAGATCTACTTGACTTTATAGGCAAGAACACTTATAATGGATTATTGGGTAAGGTCAGATTCAATCAGTGGAAGAGAGTATAATGCAAGTCAAACTTATTTCTTATACAAAAGATATCGAGCATCCAGATTGGTCTTTACTAGATCAGGTTGCATATGTAGCAAGAGTTTCTAATCCAGCGGGACAGGAACAAGAAGGCGACGTTGACATCATGACGCGCAACAAGAAGCTCATCAACTATCTGATTAAAAATTCTCACTGGTCACCATTTGAAATGGTTTCTGTATGCATGGAAATAAAGACCACTCGAGACATTGCTCGACAGATCCTTCGACATCGTTCATTCTCATTTCAAGAATTCTCTCAGCGTTATGCAAAGGTTTCTGAATTACCTGTATATAGAGAGGCTCGTCTTCAAGACTTAAATAATCGCCAGAACTCTGTTAAGTCTGATGATGCTAATTTAGAGGATGAGTGGAAAGTAGTTCAATCAAATGTTGCCATAGAAACTCAGAAAGCATATGATTGGGCAATCAATAATGGTATTGCCAAGGAACAGGCTCGTGTAGTACTCCCCGAAGGAATGACGCCATCAACGCTATATATGAGTGGCACTCTTCGGAGTTGGATTCATTATATTTTACTTAGGGAGAAGAACGGAACTCAATCTGAACACATGGATGTTGCTCTAGAGTGTAAGAAAGTGATCAATGCAATTTTTCCAGTACAATTATCAGCGAATATAATTAAATCTATTCCGATCGTCGAAGAAGCAAAGATTAAAGAATATGGATACTATGGATATACATATGGATATACAACAGAGGAACTTCAATATGAAGTAGAACTTTCGAAGTCTCAAAGAGCAGAATAAAATATAAAATAATTGGAGATAATAATGTCGGCGGTATTTAATTTAAATGTAACTAAACGCTCTGGCAAAAAAGAGCCACTCGACATCGATAAGATTCATAAAGTTGTCGAAGAGGCTTGTAGAGACATTCATAATGTATCGGCTTCTTTGGTCGAAATTAATTCTGGTCTTCAGTTTACTGATGATATCTCGACAGATGACATTCAGAATATTTTGATCAAGTCAGCAGCCGATTTGATTTCTCTTGATTCTCCAAACTATCAATATGTTGCTGCTCGTCTGCTTATTTTTTCGCTAGTTAAAAGAGTATTTGGAGATTACAAGTATCCAAGCATCTCAGAGGTCATTAAGAATAATGTCGAGGGTGGATTCTATGATAAAGATGTATCCTCACTATACAGTACTGAAGAACTCGAAAAAATTAATTCATTTATCGACCACAGTAGAGATCTGACCTTTACTTATGCAGGACTACGACAGGTCGTGGATAAATACCTCGTTCAAGACAGGATTTCAAAGAAAGTATTTGAGACTCCTCAATTCATGTACATGATGATCTCGCTGGTTATCTTCTCTAGATATCCAAAGGAGGTCAGACTGTCATATGTAAGGAAATATTATGATGCAATCTCTAACTTCAAAATTAATCTACCGACTCCAATTATTGCTGGTATTCGCACTCCTATTCATCAGTTTGCCAGTTGTGTTCTTTTGGATGTTGATGATAGTCTTCCTTCTATCTTTAGTACAGCTACTGCACTGGGTTATTACGTTGCTCGGAGGGCTGGGATTGGTCTTAATCTCGGTCGTATTCGCTCTATTGGTTCTCGGATCCGTGGTGGCGAAGTAGAACATACTGGAGTTATACCATTCCTCAAGGTATTCGAGGCAACGGTCAAGTCCTGTACTCAAAATGGTATTCGTGGTGGATCGGCAACGGTTCACTTTCCAATCTGGCATAAAGAAATCGAGGACATTATTGTTCTCAAGAATAACAAAGGTTCTGATGAGAATAGAGTTCGAAAGCTCGACTACTCCATTCAGATCTCAAAAATATTCTATTCTCGATTTCTAAATGACGAAGAAATTTCTCTCTTCTCTCCCCATGACGTACCTGGGCTATATGAAGCATTTGGAATGCCAGGGTTTGATGAACTCTATTTGAAGTACGAAAAGAGCAAGACTCCAAAAAAGAAGATTAGAGCACGTGATCTATTTGTAAATATTTTAAAGGAACGTGCCGAGACTGGCCGAATCTATATCATGAATATAGATCACTGTAATGAACACTCTTCCTGGACAGAACAGGTTACGATGTCAAATCTCTGTCAAGAAATCACACAACCCATTACACCAATTAATCATATCGATTCAGAGGAAGGTGAGATTGGTACTTGTATTCTATCTGCTCTAAATGTTGGTATTCTGCCAGTATGGGGAGATAAAGCAAGGTCAGAGATTACAGAGCTCTGCGATCTCATCATTCGTTCCCTCGACGAAATTATTGACCTTCAGGAATATCCAGTCAAGGCCGCAGAGAGATTTACAAAGAAGCGCAGATCACTTGGTGTTGGTTACATTGGTCTAGCTCATTACCTTGCCAAGAATAAAATAAAGTATTCCGATGCCTCGGCTCTTTCCTTAGTGCATCAGCTATCAGAAGCATTCCAATATTCTCTAATAAATACCTCGGCTGATCTAGCAATCGAGAAGGGACCATGCGAGTATGTTAACAAAACTAAGTATTCCTTTGGTATCCTTCCTATCGATACATATAAAAAAGAACTTGACTCTCTTGGTACTTTTGAGTATAATTATGATTGGGAAGCTCTTAGAATAAAACTCAAGACCACGGGGATTAGAAACTCGACTGTCTCTGCACAGATGCCTTCTGAGTCCTCTTCTGTAGTCTCTAATGAAACCAACGGAATTGAACCGCCACGCGGTTACATGTCTGTAAAGAAGTCAAAGCAGGGCACACTTAAACAAATCGTTCCTGGCTATCCAAATCTTAAAAATAATTATACACTTCTTTGGGATATGAAATCTAATGAAGGTTACATCAATATCGTAGCAATCATGCAGAAGTTCTTTGATCAGGCCATTTCTGGAAACTGGTCTTATAATCCCGAGAACTATGAAAACAATGAAGTCCCAATGTCAGTAATGGTATCTGATTTGATTACGACATATAAGCTCGGTTGGAAGACCTCGTACTACTCGAATACATATGATGGAAAGGTCGATAACGATTCGAATGAAATAAAAATGATCACTGCCGATGATGTAGTGAAGAAAGTAGAAGAGCCTGAAAATTGCGATTCATGTACGATCTAGGAAAGAGATATGACAGTATTTAATACAAGTAAAGTTGATTATACACAGGAACCTATCTTCTTTGGAAAGGGATTGAATGTACAGAGATATGATACATTCAAGTATCCAGTTTTCGAGAAGCTTACTCAGAGGCAACTTTCCTTCTTTTGGAGACCCGAAGAAATATCTCTACAGAAAGATCGTAATGATTACTTACATCTGAGATCAGAGCATAAGTTTATTTTCACGACAAATCTAAAATATCAGACCATGCTCGACTCTGTGCAGGGTCGTGGCCCAGCACTTGCCCTTCTGCCCATCTGTTCAATTCCAGAACTTGAGTCATGCATTCTTACCTGGGATTTTATGGAGACGATTCATTCTCGTGCATATACCTATGTAATTAAGAATCTGTATCCCGATGCATCGGTGATATATGATTCTGTTCTAGACGATAAGATGATCATCGAAAGATCCTCCTCGGTCACAAAGAACTATGATGAATTGCTTTCAGAGGTTTATCGATACAAGTTACACCCTGGAGAATATAAAACAAAAGATGCAATCAAGGAACTCAAGAGAAAATTATATCGCGCTCTAGTATCGATCAATATTCTCGAGGGAATTCGCTTCTATGTTTCTTTTGCTTGTACCTTTGCATTTGGTGAGATTAAGTTGATGGAAGGTTCGGCAAAGATTATCTCCTTAATTGCAAGGGATGAATCTCAACACCTCGCCATCACTCAGCACATTCTCAATGCATATAATACTACTGAGAATGATCAACAGATGAAACAGATTATTTCAGAGGAAATGCAGAACACTATCTCGATGTATAGAAATGCCGTCGATCAAGAGAAAGCCTGGGCAAAATATCTCTTCAAAGATGGCTCGATGATTGGGCTTTCAGAGAATCTTCTTTCGAACTATATCGAATGGATTGCTAATAAGAGAATGAAGGCAGTTGGTCTCGAGCCTATATATAATCAGAAAGCTTCGTCAAATCCTCTTCCTTGGACGCAGCATTGGCTAAACTCTAAAGAGCTTCAGGTAGCTCCTCAAGAAGCAGAAATAGAATCTTATCTTGTTGGCGGTATCAAGCAAGATCTAAATAATGATTCCTTCAAGTCACTTTCGCTATAATTGGAGAATATAATGAAGTTTTTGATTGCGCTCTTACTAATCATTGCTCCCGCTCTTTCCATTGCTGCAGAACAAACAGCACCTCTCCCAGTACAATCATGTAAGGTCCATATTCCGTTTGGGATGCCGTCCACCAAAGACAAAGACAAAGAAAAAGACAAGAACACTGTAATTTGCCGGAAAGGATATATCCTCGATCATAATAATACTGCGAAGATTCCTTCTTGGGTTTCGTGGACTCTTACTCCAGAACATGCACTTGGTTGTGAGCCGAGAGTAAATGCCTTTGCAGGGGATCAATCTTTGCCAGAAAAATCAAGGGCAGTTCCTTCTGATTATGCCAAGAGTGGATATGATCAAGGACATATTGCAAATAATGCCGATATGTCCTGGGATGTATTAGTTGCCAAAGAAAGTTTTTTGATGTCGAATATGTCCCCTCAGTTATCATCAGTCAACCGTGGAGTTTGGAAGAATTTAGAATCTGCCGAACGCGCATGGGTGATAGAAAGGCGACACTCATTTACAATTTATGCAGGCAACATATGGAAGAAGGGTTCGAGCAGGACAATTGGAAATGGGGTTGTTGTACCTGAAAGTCTCTTTAAAATTTTAATCGACAATACATCTAAACAATCCTATGCCTACCTCATTCCAAATAAAGAAGGTACTGATAAAGATTTTGTAAAATATCAGGTAACTGTCTCTGAAATCGAGAAGATAGGTGGACTGACTTTCCCCGTTCCAGATAAGAAAGATGTTAAGAATAAAATAGAAGAACCAAATTTAAAGAAGTTTTCAGACGAAAAAAAGGCTAATTGTAAAGAATAAAGGAATTAGAATATGAACGAAGAACAAGAAGAAGGCATTACAAATATCTCGGTATCCATCGAATGTTCTCATTGTCAGAAGAAGTATGAGATTATTTGTTCTGAAGAAGAGGATTTAGTCGAGATCTCGAACTGTGTATTCTGTAATGGAGATATTTCAGGACAGGGAATTCTTGAAAATAAAGATCTTGAAGAAGAATACATCATCGACGAAGAAATCGATGATATTTAAGTGTGGACTTATCTTGGAGTTCTAATAGAAGAAATAGAACCAGAGTACGTTGGATTCGTCTATAGAATAACCAACCTTGTTACTAATAGAACATATATTGGTAAGAAGCTAAGCAAGTTCTCAAGATCTAAGAAGCTCAAGGGAATGAAGAAGAAAAAACGATTTAAAGTAGAATCTGATTGGAAAACTTACTATGGTTCTAATCAAGAGTTGATTGACGATGTTGAAAAGCATGGCTCCGATAAATTTAAGAGAGAAATAATTAGGCTATGTAAGAGTAAAGCCGAATGCAGTTATTATGAGGCTCGGGAACAATTTTTACTTGACGTTTTACTCAATGAAGAGTATTATAATGCTTGGATATCTGTTCGTCTGAGAAAGAGTCATTTAATGGGGAAAGTTTGATGTCATTGCTCACCACGGTCCTGAAGAGTAAAAAGATCTATTCTAAAGATGAGTTATCTCAAATTGAGAATCTCGAGAACTCATTAAAAGATAGAGTGCAGGTCTCATTGGTTACTAAACTTATGAAGATTATTTGTGGAGACAATCTCTCAAATAAAGATCATGAGGTTATTCTATCTTCACATAAGAGGTTTGATACCTTTCCTATAAACTCGCTTAGAATGAATCGAAGAGGTCTTCACCTAGCCAGACTTGTGATCTCTAATTATAAATCTTCTCAAGATCAGAAAAAAACACCAACACATAATCCTCTCTTCATGACAGAGGGTATCGTTACCTATAATAATTTTATCAACGATCCTTTAAGGATCTCTTCTATAATCGAAGAAATCGAAAAATTCCCAATACTTCAAGATAAGAGTAATGGCGAGAATATAATTTCGACAGTCAGTTCTATTCCAAATTTAACCTGGCTTCTGCAAGAATCTGGAATGAGACAATCAGTACTAGATCATTGTATTTGTAATTCTTCAGAAGAGGCCCAATCTTTATACTTGTCTAATACGTTTGTACAAAGAGTTAAAAATGTTCCACAATTAGGTCTAGAATCTTCTACGAAACTTAGAATTAGTGAATTCAGAAAGAGTGTCGAGACTTGTTCTGATGAAGAACTCCATGAATTGAGTAGAAAATTTTCTCGAAATCAAGAAAAGATAGATATCGTAGACCATCAGAAGATTCCACATTCTGATATTTTCTTCTCAGCAGTAAAATACTGGTACTTCCCACAAGAGGTTCTTGTCGAGCATGGACCACTCACCTATGCAAAGAATAGTGTTACTCTTACAGAACAACTCGCAGAACATTACTATCAAGCATCATTAAAATGTTCAGATGGCGAAAAATATGAATCTTGGAGAGGACCAGATCATCGTGAGGGAAGCTTTAGATTCTCTCGCGATGAGTTAGATGCCATAGGTGTCAGAATGGAACCTATTACTGTATCGGCAGATACTCTAATATGTGGAAACGTATTTGGTGTCCATTCTAGAGGGGATGCAAGAATAGAGAATATTCGAAACGCAGTCCACGGCTCAATTCGTATTAATACCCCAATATCATAATAAACCGCTTTACTTATGATTTGCTATGGTATATAATAGTAAAATGAAAAAGAAGTTTATCGATCTTTACTTTGAAATTGTAATGAGGGTATCTCGCCTTTCTACTGCAAAGAGATTACAAGTAGGATCTCTTCTCGTAAATGAAGATAATATCTTAGCATTTGGATATAATGGAACTCCAAGAGGGTTTGATAATGTATGCGAAACTGAGGATAATTTATCTAAACCCGAGGTGATTCATGCTGAGCTGAACTGTATCTTAAAGGCAGCTCGTTCTAATGTATCATGTGATGGTGCCTCGATGTTTGTGACTCATTCTCCATGCCTTTCTTGTTCGACTCACATATATCAGGCAGGAATAAATAAAGTATATTATATTTTCGAATATCGTGATCGATCGGGATTAGATTTCCTAAAGACAATGAATGTAGAGGTTGTGAAATATGTCGAGTAATGTGAGACTCTTTATTGGTTCATCTTCAAATAACGAAGACGACAGAATTGAAAATGCATATCTAAATTCTCTCGATAAACATTCGACTACTGACATTGATATCACTTTCATGCGTCAGTCGAATAATACAGAAAGCTACTGGTCTGGATGGTCTACATCTCGCTGGTCTACTCCATTCTCTGGATTCCGTTGGGGAATTCCTGAGTTCCTTGGCTTCGAGGGAAGAGCAATCTATACTGATCTAGACATGATTAATCTACGAGACATCACTGAGCTATATAACTATGACCTTGGTGGTAAACCAATTGCTGCTCGAAAGGGAAAGAGATTTAATGGTCATGAGTTTTGCGTGATGGTTATTGACTGTAAGAAGATTCAACAGCACCTTATTCCAGTATCTCGACAGAAGAATAATGAAGAATATCATCATAGAATGATTTATAACTTCTCAGGAAATGATGATCTTGTTCAAGAGCTTGATCCTCGATGGAACTGTCTCGACGGAGAAGATTTAAAAATCGAGGATATGTATCAGATTCACTATACAGACATGGCCACGCAGCCCTGGAGACCGAAGTGGTATGTTGGACCACAGAGAGAACATCCAAGGAAAGATGTTGTTGAGTTATTCGAGAAATATGAAAAGCTTATACACAGATCACAAGAGAAGAACGAAGATATCGTGAATTATAATATTATTGGAAAATAGGAAGCATATTATGAAAATTAAACCAAATGTTAAACACTTTGTGGATAAAGATAACTCGAAAGAACTTGAAGATGTTAGAAGATTAATCTATAAAAACAAAGATACTAATCATTTAGTTATTCTTAAAAAAGCATCAGAAGAAGATGTAGATATGTTTATGATGGATTATCTACATGCTCCAGTAACTAATGTTGAGTGCTTGACTCATGATAAATATTTACATTTGACTATGTTAACTCATGATCAACATTATTAAGTCATTTGATGCAAGTATTCCTACCGGAAATGGCCCATGGATAATCATATCATGTGATGATAAGTATTTCCAGGTTCATGGTCCGAGTTTCATTTACTCTGCAGCCAAAAATGGTCTGAATATACACGTCAATGTAATTAATCCTTCAAATAATAGCTACTCTAAGTTTGTACTGATGCGGTCTGATATTAAGACCAAGCTTTCATTTTCTAGAATTATATGTAAGATAGACGAGAGTCAACCCTGGGATAAGATTCGAGCATTCTATGCTTCTTCTAGGTTCATGGTAGTATCAGAACTAATGAGGGCTGGTCTTAAATCTTGTTTTATTTCAGATGTAGATTCCGTGATAATGAATCCTCTTCCGATTCCAAATGGAGATATTGGTCTATATATTAGACCTTATGAACCAGAAGAGAGAAGAATTGCAGCTGGTCTTGTGTGGATTTCAGGCGAAGTGGGTAGGAAATTCATGGATAATGTTTCTTCTATTCTACAAAATAATGAAATGTTCTGGTTCATTGATCAACTTGCTCTATCAAAAGTATCAAATATGCCAGAATATTCTTCGAGTATTGTTCCCCTTGATGGTAAGTATATGGACTGGGATTTTGATAGTTCAGAGACATATATCTGGACTGGTAAGGGTGATCGCAAGTATAATAATATGACATATGTATCGGCAAAAAATGAAAATGATTTATTGATTGGCTCCATTGAAAGGTTTTGGAAATGAAAGATGTACTGTTCTTGAGACCACGGCTCGATTGTACATTTAAGGCAGGGCCATGTCCTATCGAAATGGATAAAAGTGTTCCTCTCCCTCCAATTCGGAAACATTGGGATAATTTTGCCGAGAATATGAAAAATGTCTATGATCGTCCAGGCGTCTATAATTATAGGGAAATTGAGCTTCCTCTTTGGCAATTTACTCCAGAGCTGGTAAATGACCTTGCTCCTGATATTTGCTTCATTCCTCATAAGCAGAACTATCAGTTTAAAATAGACGAGGCAAAGACTACACCGCAATATTATATGCAGACAGTATTCCCATGGCTTTTCACTGTCGATAAATCAGGTTGGGGAGCAGACTCTCATCAGTATAAGAATTGGTTTACTTATCAAATGGG
>Ga0049083_10000472_pt1 | contig 14221 bp, 9 predicted proteins | sample GreLakmeMI27MSRF_FD_66719 | JGI IMG/M metagenome (GOLD analysis project Ga0049083, IMG submission 66719) | Freshwater lentic microbial communities from great Laurentian Lakes, MI, USA - Great Lakes metaG MI27MSRF | ecosystem: Environmental > Aquatic > Freshwater > Lake | place: Great Lakes...
AGCATCGGGCTATAGAAAGTCGCCAGCGGCTCGCCTTCCTTCACCTCCGCGCCGATGAAGTTCACGTGCAACTTCTCGATGCGGCCCTCGACGTAGGCAGAGAGGCGGCGGTGCTTCGCGTCGTTGTCGTCAATCGTGCCGGCCACGCGCAGCGTGCGGATAAGCGGGCGCTTGCTCGCTTCGGCAGTTTGCACGTGGATGGCCTGAATCGAATTCGTGCCGAGGCTCACCGTGCCGGCCGTGAGCTCGTAACCCTTCTGTCCCTCATAAATGGGCACAAGTTCCATGCCGCAGACGGTGCATTTTCCGGGCTTCTCCGCCTTCACCCACGGGTGCATGGAGCTTTGGTAGTAAAGCACCTTGCGCCCGGAGGAATCGGACTTGGCGGCGGGCGCGTGATTGTGCGCGCCACCGAAATGGTTCGCGGCGAACCAACCGCCGGCCGCAGCCAGCGCGGCGGTGGCGAGGAGGGCAAGGGGAAGCTTGGCGTTCATTCTAGAAAGTAGTTTAGTGATAGACGATACGTGTGCGTTCTATTTAGCTGATGGCGCAGGACCCGCGTATTCGTGCTGCGCCGGGCCGGTAAGCTGAACGAGCAAGCGCCCGAGCTGGAAGTAGTCCGGCAGGTCACAGAGCGCGGCCAGTTCCACGAGGGCCTGATGTTGCTCGAGGATGGCGCGGTCTTGCACAAGCTGTGCATCGAGGAAGGCCCGACGCGCGTCGAGGATGTCACGCAACGCGCCCCGGTTGCCTTCCCACATGACCAAGTGTGATGCCATCGCCTGCTGCGTGCGCTGGAGGATTTCATCGCGATACAGCACGGCTTCACGATACGCGGCATCGGTGGCGAGCGTGAGGCGCAGGACTTCCTCGCGCACGCTGAGTTCGTAATCGGCCATCTCTGCCTCGATGGTGCGGACCTTCGCTGCGTCACGTCGGAGGTCGGCGCGATACTTGGGGGCGTTCCACCACGGGAGGTTCAGGCTCACCGTTAACGTCCCTTCGCGGAAGCCTGCGTCGCCGCTGAATTGGCGGCCTTGAAGGCCGAGGCTCACGTCGGGCCGGCGCATCGTCTCGGTGAGCCGAGTGACAGCCTCAGCCTGCGCTTTCCCCTGTCGGAGCACTTTCAGACGCGGCTCATTCGTCGCGGCATAACCGGCCAGGGCAGGCGAGTAAACCACAGGTGGCATCAGGCGCGGGAGTTCGACGCGCGGCCAGGGCGATTGCAGCTCGCGACCGAGCAGCCGGTTCAGCGCTGCTTGTTCCGTGCGCAGTCGGTTCTGCTCGGTGCGCAACGCCTCCGTTCGTTTGCTCTTCTCGTTCTGCATCTGGAGCAAGTCAGTATGCGAGCCGAAGCCGGCCCGGAACCTCTCCTCGCCGAGCGCGATGAGTGTGTCGAGCCAGGCGAGGTCGTTCGCGATGAAGGCAGTCGTCCGATGCACGAGCGCGATGCGCAGCAAGCCCTTGGTCAAATCCCGGCGAAGCAGCGCCTCCCGAAAAGCAGCTTCGGTGGCCTGTGTCTGCGTTTCGGCGACGAGGATGTCGCGGCTCAACCGAGGCCGGCTCCAGAGCGGCAACTTCTGCTCAACACCATATACAAGGTCGCCGTCCTCTTCGATACGACCCCGGCGCGGGCCGGAGAGGACGCCGCCGAAGGAGAACTTCGGGTCTTCCCAAATCCGAACGGTCTCCGTGCCGAACTGACTGGCCGTGACACGCGCCTCGGTCACGCGCAGGCCGGAATTGTTAGTGCGACCCTCCTCGAACAGCGCGGTGAGAACGGTCGGCGACAGGGAAATTGTGTTCGTTCCCTCCACAATTGTGGCCGCCACAAGGTCCATGTTAATTCCGCACAAGTAACTGATTACCAATAAGATAAATACACTTATCTTCATAACGAAACGTCATCTAACCAAACCAAGCAGGGGACAAATGCACGCACCAACGCGATGCGTGGACACACTACGACTGGGAGGCGGGAATCAGATGAGGTAGCTGCAGTTCCGCACGTAGAGCGGAACGGCGGCGGCGGCGTGAGGCGCGGGGAGGAAAGGGGGCGTCGCGACGGATTCGGGCTGGATGAGGACGAAGTGGGCAACCGTTTGGAAGGCGGCGAGAAGCTGCGTGCGGGAGTTATCAGGAGCAGGGGCGGGAGCAAGCGGGGCGGGAGCCGAGTCCGGCGACTTCATGCAACAAGTGGAGTCACCACACGCGCAGGCGGTCGCGCTCTCGCAGAGTTGCTTGGCGGGGGACGCGAAGGCAGGCAGGTGCGAGAGCACCAGTGCGAGGCTGAACAGGATGGTTACGATGGCCTTCACGCGCGGTCAGTGTAGTGCCTTTGACACCTGAGTCAAATAGAAGTTAAAGGATTGCCACGAAGTGACGCGAAGAAAATGTTCCATGTGGAACCTCCTTTATATCGGGGCATCTTTTTCATTTTGTGCCCTTTTGTGGCTACAAATCCCCACAGCAACCCGCATGGCCGGGGATATCGTCTTGATGCTCCGCGGCGGCGCAAGCGATCGACTCCTCGTGGGGAGCGCGTTTCATCGCGACCATTACCACGCTAATGTCGGCGGGGCTGACTCCAGAGATGCGGGCGGCCTGACCGAGGGTGGCTGGGCGAATCTGAGTGAGCTTGAGGCGTGCCTCGGGACGGAGGTTGCGGAGGGACGTGAAGTCCAGCCAGTCCGGGATGCGTTTGTCCTCCATCGTGCGGAACTTGGCGATTTCCCCCTCTTGGCGCTGGATGTAGCCGTCGTATTTCAGGGCAATTTCCACCTGTTCGACCACCTCTGGGTTAAGTGCTGTGTTCCGATCCGGCAAGTCCCGGTAGCTGACCTCCGGTCGCCGCAGCATCCTCGCCTGCGAATCCGACCCGACGTGCGTCTTCGCCAGTCGGTCCAACTCCGTCGCGATGGCCTGCCGCTTGGCCGCGACCTTTTGCCACAAGCGTTCCGGCAACAGCCCCACGTCCCGGCCGATTTCCGACAGCCGCAGGTCCGCGTTGTCCTGGCGCAGCAGCAGGCGATACTCTGCCCGGCTCGTGAACATCCGATACGGCTCGACGGTTCCCTTGGTCACGAGGTCGTCGATCAGCACCCCGATGTAAGCCTGGTCGCGGCGGAGCACCACCGGCTCGCGGCCCTGCACCCGGCGGACGGCGTTGATGCCCGCCATCAAGCCTTGGGCCCCCGCCTCCTCGTAGCCAGAAGTCCCGTTGATTTGGCCAGCCAGGAATAGGTTGCGGCAGACCTTCGTCTCCAAGCTGGAGTGCAACTGCGTGGGGAAGGCGAAGTCATACTCCACGGCGTAGGCTGGCCGCATGATTTCCGCGCGTTCGCACCCGATGATGCTGCGGACCATCTCGTATTGCACCTCGAACGGCAGGCAAGTGGAGAAGCCATTCACGTAAATCTCATCCGTCGCGATGCCTTCGGGTTCGAGAAAGATCTGCTGCCGCTCCTTTTCCGGGAACTTGACAATCTTATCCTCGATGCTCGGGCAATACCTCGGCCCGACACCCTCGATCACGCCGGAATACATCGGCGACTTGTGGATATTGGCCCGGATAATCTCGGCCGTGCGCGCCGTCGTCCAAGTAATATGGCAAGGCAACTGCCCGCCGGCCTGGGCGAGGATGGAGCCGGGAGGATACGGGCCGAGGGAATTGGGTTTAGTCCCGCCGTCATAGGTTTGTTCCACGTGGAACGCCCGAGTCCCTTTGCCCCTATCTCCTATGCCCAATTCCCTATCCCTTTCCCCGAACAACTCTTCCTTCCAATAAGTGAACCACGGCACCGGCTCATCGCCCGGCTGGGCGTCCAGCTTCGTGAAGTCTATCGAACTCCTCACCAAACGGGGCGGAGTGCCAGTTTTAAGCCTTCCAAGCTCAATTCCGATCTCCTTTAACGACGCAGAGAGTCCCATCGCTGCAGCTTCTCCGGCTCGCCCGCCGGACTGTTGATTCGCTCCGACGTGCATCAGGCCGCGCAGGAAGGTGCCTGTCGTTATAACTACCGTTCGCCCAAGGTATTGCACTTCGAGCGTCGTCTCCAATCCTGTTATCTCCCCGTCTCTGTGAAGCAGCTTGACTGTCTGGCCTTGCTTACAATCTAGATTAGCCTGCTTCTCGCACAACCACTTGAGCCTGAACTGGTAAGCCTTCTTGTCGCACTGCGCTCGGGGCGCGCGCACACTCGCCCCTTTGGAGGTGTTGAGCATGCGGAACTGGAGGCCCGCCATGTCCGTCGCGCGGCCCATCTCCCCGCCCAGCGCGTCAATCTCTCGGGCTAGGTGCCCCTTCGCCAATCCCCCGATCGCCGGGTTGCAGGACATCTGGCCAATGGTGTCGAGATTGATAGTGAGCAGCAGCGTCTGCGCGCCCATGCGCGCCGCCGACAGCGCGGCCTCCACGCCGGCGTGACCGGCGCCGACCACGATCACATCGTATTGCTTGGGATAAACGAATGGCACAGCACGGAGAGTTTAGCCACAAAGCAGCCCCGAGCTGCATATAAAATTGTCGCTCCCCTCTGTCGCTATGCCGCTTTCTCCTGCTCGTCGGTTTGGTGGACACTGGTAGGACAGTGGCACTCGCACCGATGTGGTCTCGCCGTTGAGCTGTTCACCGCACTCCATAGTGCGGCTCGACTTCCGACCGCATTATTCCCGACACTTCGCGCATGGCAGTCCGCGCCCAACGCCCGTTGATTCGTCCGCTTGTTCAGCGGTTGCACGCCTATGTCCCCGGCGAGCAGCCGAAGATTCGCGGGCTCATAAAGCTCAACACTAACGAGAATCCCTACCCACCCTCGCCCAAAGTTCTCGCGGCGTTGAAGGCGGCAGTGGACGGACGGCTCCGACTTTACCCGAACCCGACGGCCGCCGCGCTGCGCGAGCGACTCGCAAAACTTCACCGATGCGCGCCGGAGAACATCATCGTCGGCAACGGCTCGGATGAACTGCTCGCGCTGGCGACGAGGACGTTCGTCGAGCCGAAGGACGGCTTCCTCATCTCCAAGCTCGTGGATGGACGCGGTCGCTCCGTGGACTTGGTGAAAGCCACAGTCCAGTATTTCAACCCCAGCTACTCGCTCTACCCCGTGCTCGCCAACATCGCAGGGGTGCAATGCAACGCCGTTCCGCTGAACGCCGACTTCACTCTGCCCGCGCTCGGCTCGCTGTCCAAGAAGGGCTGGGACTTCAAGGCCGCGCTCTCGCTCATCACCACTCCCAACGCGCCGAGCGGTCGCGGCTACTGCACCGCCGAGCTGGACGCGCTTTGCGCCAAGTCGCGCGGTGTCGTGGTGCTCGATGAGGCTTACGTGGACTTCGCCCGCGAGAACGCGATGGCACTCGCACTCAAGCACCCGCACGTGCTCGTCTCGCGCACCTTCTCAAAGGCTTACTCGCTCTGCTTTCAGCGTGTCGGCTACTTCGTCGGACACGCGGACCTCATCGCCGCGCTGGACAAAGTGCGCGACAGTTACAACGTCAACGGCCTCGGCCAAGTCGCCGCGCTGGCGACGCTCGCCGACCTGCCGCACTACCGTCGCAACTTCCGCCGCATCATCGCCACGCGCGAGCTGGTCACGGCAGAATTGACCGGCCTCGGCTGGGCAGTGCTGCCGAGCCAGACGAACTTCCTGCTCGCGAAGCCCACGCGTTTCCCCGCTGAGGAATGGCTTGCGAGACTGCGTGCGAAGAAGCTGCTCGTGCGCTGGTTCAAGTATCCCGAGGTGCGCGATTACCTGCGCATCACCATCGGCTCCGAGGCGGAGATGGAGAGCTTCGTGCGGACGGTGCGGGTGATTCAGTCAGCGAAGTGACGAGTGCCGGTCGACGCGCGATTTCCCGTTGCGCCCCGAGCAGAACGTTCCCAAAGTCTGGACCATGAAAATCGGTCTCCTTCCATCTCTCTGCCTCGCCCTGAGCATCGCAGCTTTCATCAGCCTCGTCCGCGCGCAGGATGAGAAGCCCGTAAACACCGTCGCCGTCGAAGTCCCGGCCGCCGTGAAGACAGCGCTCCAACGCGAGGCGGAAGGCGGTCGCCTCGTCGAGCTGGGGCGGGTCAATGAGGATGGCCGGCAGCAATACGAGGCCACCGTCAGCCACGAGGGCTTGGAATACCACGTCCGGGTGAACTTGCAGGGAGTCGTCGTGCGCGTGGAGCTGAAGGACTACAACGCCGCTGAGGATCAGAGCCTCAACCAGCTCCCGGCTACGGTGCGCGAGTCCTTCAAGAAACTGGCGCGAGGTGGGAAGGTGGAGAATTCGCGCCGGCAGCGCCTTTCCTATTCCTTCGAGACACTCATCGACGGCAAGCGCTACGCCATCACGACGGACGAGCTGGGACGCTTGCTGAAGAAGGAACTGCAGCAGGACGACAACGAGAACAAGTAGGCCCCGGCTACTTCTTCTTGAAGTAGAGCTCCTCCGCGTTCCACGAGACGCGGTAGTAGCTCAGGACGGACGGGCGGAGGTTGGCGATCTCGTTGCGGACGGCCACGTAGCTGATGGGCGAGACGGTGTAGATGAGCGGCACCTGGCTGCTCATGATCTGCTGCACCTCGTCGAAGAGCGCCTTGCGCTTCGCGAAGTCCAGCGTCTTGTGCTGCTCGTCCATGAGCTTGTCCATGCGCGCCTCCCAGTCGGTCACCGGGGACTTCTGCTTCGGAAACCACTCGTGCGTGTAACCGTCGGACTTGAGCACGTTCATCGAGGAGGATGGATCCGTGCTGCCGCCGCCGAGGCTGAGCAGGACGCACTCGTATTCGTAGGTGTCGTTGATGCGGGTGATGAGCGTGTTGAACTCGATGGGCTGGTAATTGACCTTGATGCCGAGCTTCTTGAGGTCGGCCTGGATGAAGATGGCGATCTTGTCGCGGGTGTTGTTGCCGGTGTTGGTGTTGAAGGTGAACTCAATCTCGTTGCCTTGCGCGTCTTCCAGGATGCCGTTGCCGTTGCGGTCCTGAATGCCGATCTCCTTGAGCAGGGCGCGGGCGCGGGCGGGGTCGAAGGCGTATTCGGACAGGCCGCTGGCGAGCCACTTTTGGTTGGCGGCGGTGATGTAGCCGAAGTTGGCCTGCGCGCGCCCGGCATAGACGGACTTCACGATGCTGGGCCGGTCCACGGCGTGGGCCATGGCCTGCCGGAATTTCTGCTGCCGGAACCACGCCAGCTTCTTGGGGTCCACGATGGGCTTGCCCGTCTTCGCGTTGAGGTTGGTGTTCAGGTTGAACCAAAAGAATCCGCGCTCCAGCCCGATGCCCAGCTCCTTCACTTGGAAACGGCCCGTCTTCGCGGCCTCCGACTTGAAGCGCTCGACCTCGTCGGGCCGGAGGAACTCATAGAGATCGTTCTCCCCCTTGAGGAAGCGCAACGACATCGCGTTCATGTCAGGCACGACCTGATACATGAGGTAGTCAACGTAAGGCAGCCGCGTGCCGGCCTTGTCCACGACGAAGTAATTCGGGTTGCGCTCCAGCAGGGTGAACTCCCCGGCCTTGTATTGCTTGAGCTTGAAGGGGCCGCTGCCCACGAGGCCTTCCGGCGGCGTGTCCACGCCGTAGGCCGAGACAAATTTCTTCTCAGCGAGTTTCCCGGCGAGGATGTGCTTGGGCAGGATCGGGATGCTGCCGACGTTTTCCTCGAACGGCGCGCAGGGCTCGGGCGTGACGACCTGCACGGTGAGGTCGTCCAGCTTGGTGACCACGAAGGGCTTGCCATCCACCTTGAGCAGGTCAATGGCCGGGTTCGGCACGTCGGGGTCATAGATAACTTTGAAGGTGAAGACGACGTCGTCGGCCGTGAGCGGCTTGCCATCGCTCCAGACCAACCCCGCGCGCAGCGTGAAGGTCCATGTTTTCTGATCAGCGGCCACGGACCACTTGTGGGCGAGGCCGGGCAACATCTTTTGCGAAGGCAAATCAAGCGTGAGCAGCGACGCGAAGATGAAACGGTAAATATCTTCGGAGGTGCCCTCGTTGGAGGCGATGGGGTTGAAGGTCTTCGGGTCGCCGAAGGTGGAGAGGACGAGACGTCCACCGCGAATGCCCGGCGCGCAGTCGTTGACGAGCGGTGGCACGGGCAGCGCGGCTCCAGCGGGTGCGGCGCCTTCAGCCCGCTTTCCGCTGACGAACAGGAGCATGGCCACGGCAGCGATGGCGAGGCAGAGAGAGCAATTTTTTGTGCGTGTCATGCGGGGAGAATTTCCACGGGAGCGAGGAAAGTCGAGCCGCAAGCACGCAAGCCCAAGCAGCGTCGGAATGTCGGCCGCAGTTCAGTCCTCCGCGAAGAGGTATTCCAAATCGGTGTGCGAGAGGCTGCGCGCGAAGCCTTCCTCGCCGAGCACGTCCTGGATGGTCTGGGCCTTGCGCTGTTGCAGGTCCCAAATCTTTTCCTCCACGGTGCCGGGGGCGATGAGGCGGTAGGCGTTCACCGTGCGCGTCTGGCCGATGCGATGGCTGCGGTCAATGGCCTGCGCCTCGACCGCCGGGTTCCACCACGGATCGTAGAGGACGACGTAGCTGGCATTGGTGAGGTTCAGGCCCGTGCCGGCGGCGCGGAGGGAGAGGAGGAAGACGCCGGGCTGGTTGTCGGCCTGGAAGGCGTTGACGACTTCCTGGCGCTGCTTGGTCTCGCCGGTGAGCAGGTGCGTGGGGATGTTCCGCTTGGCGCAGTCCACCTCGAGGATTTTGAGCATCTGCACGAACTGCGAGAAGACGAGGACCTTCTGGCCCTCGGCGACGAGGGTGTCGAGCAGCTCGAACAAGGTCTCGGTCTTGCCGCTGGCGACGTTGCTGCCGACGAGTTGCGGGTGGCAACAAATCTGCCGCAGCCGGGTGAGGGCGGCGAGGACGTGCATTTTGCTTTTCGCAAGGCCCTTGTCCTTGACGGCCTGCATGACCTGCTCGCGGGAGCGGCGCAGCTCGGCGAGGTAAAGTTTGCGATGTTCTTCGCCGAGTTCGCAGTCGCGGCGTTGCTCGATGCGGTCGGGCAAATCCTTGGCGACCTGCTTTTTCATGCGGCGCAGGAGCAGCGGGCGCAGCTTGGCGGAGAGGCGGCGGCGGGCGATGCGTTGGAGGGAGACGGCTTCCTCACTCGCGTTGCCGGGCTTCGGATCGTAGGTCTCGTTGAAGTGCTCCTGGTTGCCGAGGTAGCCGGGCTGGATGAAGTCCGTGATGCTCCAGAGGTCGAGGAGACGGTTCTCGAGCGGCGTGCCGGTGAGGGCGAGGCGGCGGTCGGCCTTGAGCTGCTTGACGCTCTGGGTGACTTGCGCGGCGGGGTTCTTGATGAACTGCGCTTCGTCGAGGACGAGCGCGCCAAAGTCGAACTTGTTCAGCTCTTCGAGGTCGCGGCGGAGGAGCGCGTAGTTGGTGACGATGATGTCGTGCTCGGGGATTTGCTTGCGCAAGCCGTGGCGGCCCGCACCGCTCTGGAGGACGAGCACCTTCATGTGCGGGACAAACTTCTCGGCCTCGCGCCGCCAGTTGTGCAGCACGGACGCAGGGCAAATCACGAGCGCGGGCTGGGGGTTCTTCGGGTTGCGGGCCTTGAGCCACGCAAGCCAGATGAGGGTCTGCAGAGTTTTGCCGAGGCCCATGTCGTCGGCGAGGATGCCGCCGAGGCGCAGCTCGGTGAGATGGCAGAGGAAGTCAAAGCCTTCCTTCTGATACGGGCGGAGGTCGGCGATGAGGCCCTTGGGCAGCTCGGTCGGCGCGATGCCCTCGAAGTTCGTGAGGCGTTTGCGCAGTGCCTTGGCCTGCTCGCTGTCGCCGAACTTCTCCAGGCCCTTTTCATCCAGATGCGCGGCCTGCTCGATGGACACCTGCTGCGCGATGGGGCTAAGGCTGTCGAGACCAAGGTCGGCGAGGGCCTCGTGCGCGGCCTGCACGGCCTGCGTGTCTAGTTCGACCCAGCCGGAGTCGGGGAGTTTCACGAAGCGGCCCGTGGCGCTGGCGAGCCGCAGGAGATCGGAGCGGGTGAGCTTCAGGCCCTCCTGCTCCCACTCGGCGGAGACGCTGAACCAGTCAATGCCGCTGCCCTTGACGACGAGTGTGGGCTTGAGTTTGCGCGGGGTGAGGAAGAGGCGTTGGAACGCGCCGTTGCCGAGGAACTCGGCGTCCGGCGGACGGTTCACCCAGTTCGTCGAGAGGACGCTGAAGAAATTTTCCGCCGCGTCGCCGACCCAAAGGCCGGGTTCGGGCGTGAAGCAATTGAGCCGGCGCAACCAGTTCACAGCGGGTTCGAGACGGAGGTCGTCGAGGATTTCCGGCTTGTTGCTCTTGCGCCCCGGTTCGTCCAGCACCCACTCGTGGCCGTTCCAGTGCCAGGCCGACTGGTCGCGCTCGCTGCGGGCGAGCAGGCGGATGCGGATGACCTCGTCCACCAGCTCGAAGGTAAACTGCGGCACGGCGGGATGCGCGACGCAGAGCTGGTCCCAATCCACGCCGTTGTCGAAATGCGCGCGGCGAAGGTTCGTGAGGAAGCGATGGCTCAACTTGCGCACGGGCACCAATGGCGTGCGGGTCATGGACTCGAGCAGCGCCCCGGGCGGAGCGTTGCGAAGCAGGTAAAAAGTATCGTCCACGAACGCGAGCGGCGGCTGCCCGGCGAACCAGATCGCGTCGGTCATCGGACGCAGCTCGCCGTTCGAGAGCTTGATGCGCTGGGTGAAAGCGAGTTCCTGGTCGCCGTTCTGCAAGTGCGGCGTCAGCTCGACCACCTGCCCGTGATAGACCACGGGCTTGGTGCCGCACTCCATCAGCAGGCGGCCGTGATGGCCCCAGCGCGCGATCCACTGGAGCAGCTCCAGCCCTTGCAGCACGAAGTCGCTTTCCTTGTCCTCGCGGTGGCGGTTGTTCTCGACGATCCACTGGATGAACTCCCAGTCGAACGCGGGAAACAATTCCTGCTCATGCGCCGCGCGGGTGTTCAAATCGATCAGATCAGCGAGCGACTTCTTCTTCTCGCCGGTGCGCGGGCGGAAGAGGTGAAACTCGGCGACCAACTGGTGCAGCGGCGAATCCTTCACCACGGGCTGGGGCTTGCAGATGACGCGCAGGCCGGCGCGCGGAGTGTCGAGGTGGACGGGGGCGGGCGGGAAGAGCCAGTGCTCCAGCTCCTGCATGAGCTTGCCCTCCTGCTCGGCCTGCTCGATTTCTGCGAAGCGCGAGTAATTGGCGAAGGCCTGCATTTCCTGCGGCAGCGAGCGTCCGGCACGGAGGAAGAGGATGGCGAGCTCCTCGAGGCGGGGGCGGCCCTGGGCGACGACCATGCGCGGCCACCATTCGTTCGCGCCAAAGTCCTTCCGCGAGAGATTCAGCTTCTCGAAATAATCCTCGAGCAGCAGCCATGAGCGCTGCGAGTCCGTGCAGGTGGCGAAGAGGTGCAGCAGGTTGCTGCGCTCGGCGACCTTCTCCTTCGAGTCCGCCAGCTCACGGCGTAAATCAGCCAGCGCCCCATAGGTCTGGTTGAGGACCGAATGATGGGCATCGTATTTGGCCGTGTTCGCGCCGATGCGTGGGACGCGTCCTGGCTTGGCTACCTTTGGCATTTTCCTGAGTCAAAAAGTTCAACGCTAATAACGAAAATAGAGCTTCATTGGCTCATAGTTGCGCGCCACTGGTCAATCCGAAAAACTTTCTTTCTGGACAGTGCGAGGCTTGTCCGCAAAGCAGCGCCAGAGGGAATGAGCATCGGAACAGCCGTTGAACCGGAACTCCGCGGCGGCTCGTGACTACCACGGGTGAAGGTCGGGCCGGCTACCGCGCGCGTATTCTTCATCGTTTTCTTTCCCTGAATCTGCCTCCGTCTTCGCCCGGCTCGAAGACACGAGCAGGCTTAAGATAAAGATTACAAGCAAGAGACAGCAGAGAAGACATGATGCACCGCCTCACCCGCCTGCCCAACGGCCTCAGCGTCGCCACCGCCACGATGCCGCACATGGCGAGCGTGAGTTTGGGAGTGTGGGTGGGAGTCGGCTCGCGCTTCGAGACAGCGGCGCAGGGCGGCGCATCGCACTTCATCGAGCACCTGCTCTTCAAGGGAACGCGGCAACGGACTGCGCGGCAGATTTCCGAGGAGGTCGAAGGGTTGGGCGGCTACCTGAACGCCTACACCAGCGAGGACCACACCTGTTTCCACGCGAAGGCCCGCGCCGACCGCTTCCCCGCGCTGCTGGACGTGTTGATGGACATGTTCCTCGCGTCGCGTTTCGCCCCAGCCGAAATCGCGAAGGAGCGCGCGGTCATCAAAGAGGAGCGTGCCAGCTACCGCGACCAGCCACAGCACCTCGTGCAGGATCTGTTGAACGAATCTCTCTGGCCGGGGCACCCGTTGGGCCGCCCCATCGAGGGCACACCTGAGTCGCTCGATGGATTGAACCGCTCCCGTCTGCGGGAATTCTTCAGCGCCAACTACGTCGCCACCAACACCGTCATCGTCGCGGCGGGGAAACTCACCCATGCGGAACTGATCCGTGCGGTCACCCCCTTCGCCAAACACTTCCCCACCGGTCCGCGACCGATGTGTGAGCCGGTCAGTGACGCAGCCGTCCCGCCTGCCTCGCTGCCGCGCGTCTGCTTGCACACGAAGGCCACCGAGCAGACCCAACTCGCGCTCGGCATCCGCGCCGTCTCGCGCCATGACGAGCGGCGCTTCCCCCTGCGTTTGCTCAATGCGCTGCTCGGCGAGTGCATGAGCTCGCGCCTGTTCCAAAGCCTCCGCGAGGACCGTGGCATCGCCTACGACATCCACAGCTCCGTGAGTTCGTTTGCCGATTGCGGCGACTTGTCCATCTACGCCGGCGTGGACGACGACAAGCTGGAGCAAGTGCTCCGCCTCATCACCGCCGAGTTGCGCCGCCTTACAGAAAAGGTGCCGCCCGCATCGGAAGTCCGCCGTGCACGCGACTACGTCATCGGCCAGTTCGATCTCGCGCTCGAGGGCACCGAGCCGCACATGGCGTGGCTGGGCGAGCAGCTCATCGGTCACGGAAAGCTCTTCCCCGTCGCTCACGCCCGCGAGCGGCTGGCTGCTGTCACACCTGCGCAAGTCCGCGCCGTGGCGCGGGACATTTTCCGATCCGACCGCCTCCACCTCGCACTCGTCAGCCCGCTCAAGAACGCGGCGCACCTGATCCCACTGCTGAAAGTGGGGTGAACCGGCGGCAAACAAGCACTTGTCACCTCGCGGCTTTTCGCGTCTAACCGTCCCGTGCAAGACTGGCTCGCGGCAATTCTCCTCGGTGTCATCGAGGGCATCACGGAGTTTCTCCCCATCTCCTCCACCGGCCATCTGCTGCTCGCCGAGCACTGGCTCAAGCTGCCCGAGTCCAGCTTCCTCCGCTCCGACATCTTCAACGTCGGCATCCAGTCAGGCGCGGTCATCGCCGTCCTCGCGGTCTTCTCCGAGCGCGTGAAGCAGCTCGCCACGCGCTTCACGGAGCCGGCCACGCGCGACTACCTGCTCAAGCTCGGCGCGGCCTTCGTGCTCACCGCAGTTGGCGGGCTGTTGCTGAAGCAGGCCGGGCTGAAGCTGCCCAAGGAAGTCGCGCCCATCGCGTGGGCCACACTCGTTGGCGGCGTTCTCTTCCTCATGCTGGAACGCTGGCTCAAAGACAAACCCTCCGTGAATGAAATCACCTGGACCGTCGCGCTCGCCATCGGTGCCGGGCAACTCGTCGCCGCTGCGTTCCCCGGCGCGTCCCGCTCCGGCACAACGATACTCGCCGCGCTCGCATTGGGTTTGAGCCGGCCCGCCGCGACGGAGTTCTCCTTCCTGCTTGGTGTCCCGACGCTGCTGGCCGCCGGCGCTTACGAGACGATGAAGGCGATGAAGAACGCCCAGGCCGTGCCAGTGGACTGGCTCGCGCTGGGTCTCGGCACGCTGGCCTCGGCGGTCACCGCTTTCCTTGCCGTGCGCTGGTTGCTGCGCTTCATCCAGACGCACACGTTCGTCGTGTTCGGCTGGTATCGCGTCGTGGTGGGCGGGATGATTCTGCTGTTCGGCCGGTGACGCGCAGTTCAGCCCGCGAGGAGCCGGACCAACTCCGCACAGAGCGCAGTCTTCGTCGGCCACTGGCTCACCGCATCGGCGCCACCACAAACAGAAAATCCCTCCCCGGCGGCGCGACCGTTCAGCACGCACAGGTCCGTTCGCGCCTCGATGAGTTGTCCGCACGCCTTGGCCAGCGCCTCGTCGCGTGTGCCGGCCA
>Ga0049083_10000476_pt1 | contig 14162 bp, 13 predicted proteins | sample GreLakmeMI27MSRF_FD_66719 | JGI IMG/M metagenome (GOLD analysis project Ga0049083, IMG submission 66719) | Freshwater lentic microbial communities from great Laurentian Lakes, MI, USA - Great Lakes metaG MI27MSRF | ecosystem: Environmental > Aquatic > Freshwater > Lake | place: Great Lakes...
CGCCTGGTGGCGTCTGAGCTACTGAGCTGTAATCACAGTCCCGCTGCCGCAAGCTCCCCGCGGCACGCTCTCTTTCTTAAAAAATCGCTCCGGCGCTGCGCGCCGGACGCTGGCTAGTTTATTGTGCGTGGAGTTTCTTGAGAGTGGGCCCACCCTGTATCGACGTAATAGCCCCCCCTTTCCTGCGCAATGGCTGACCCTCGCGCACCGCTGGAGCGCTTCGGCAAGTACGGATACCTGGCGCTGAGCACGCACGAAATCATCAGAAGCGGCGGCAGCGAGGGCAAGACGCAGCATCACTCCTCTCTACCGCCCAGTGTGCTCGCTCCGCGTGGCGAGCAAAAGCCGTGGCTGGTGGACGCGCTGCCGCGCCGGTTCGCGGACGGCCTGCCGCTGGCTGCGGGCGTCGTGGAGGGGGTGCTGGCACGTGAGGGAGGAGGGCAGGACTTGCAAGGCGGCGGGGCTCCGGGCGCAGCTGCACTGGAGCCCGCGCGACCCTTCACTGCGCCTCGCCGTAAACAGCGGCTGTACGAGACGCCCCAGGCCGGGGGCTGTCTCTGCGGCGCCGTTCGTTTCGCAGTGAATGCGGCGAAAGAGCCGCAGCTGGTTGTCGCCTGCCACTGCCGCTTCTGCCAGAAGAGCAGCTGCGCGCCCTTCCTAGTGTGGGCCACCATTGAGGCTGACGACTACCTGCTACTCCAGGCACGTTCCCCCGAAACCCCAACCGCCCTCCAGCGCATGCTGACTCTTCGCGTCTGACACCGCTGTGCGCTCGCAACAGGGCACGCCCGCCAGCTTCGTGCAGGACGGCGGGGTGCGCCGCTTCTGCGGAAGCTGCGGCACGCCGCTGTCCTTCTCTCGCACGGACCTGCCTGACGAGCTGGACGTTGCGCTGGGCAGCTTCGACGCGCCAATCTGGGAGGTGGAGATGAACATTTGGGCGGAGCACCGGGTGCGTTCCGGCAGCCTCGCAGCGGTGAGGAGGTTCTGACTGCTCCCGCGCCACCAGGTGCCGCCGCTGGATGTGGAGGGCCTTCCCAGCTGGCAGCAGGACCCGGCGCGTCTGCTGAAGCACGGGCAGCAGGAGACCTGAGGACAGCCGGCCGTCGTCGGTGCAGTACAACAGAATATGATGACTCTTCTGCGCCCGCCCTTCTCTGTCGCTCCTGTCACCCGTTACAAGATGCTGCTCACCACAGGACGTGCTGCGCCGCCCGCGCGTGCTGTGCATAGACGCGCTGTGTTGCACAGACGCGCCGCGTGCTCCGCTGCTGCGCCTGAAGACGCGAGGTGGAGGGCTGACGCCCCACAGACGCCGCCTCTGCCTGTCGGTCTGGGGGGGGGCGCGCGCCAGTTCCTGCTGGGCCAGCGCACTCCAGTGCAGCCCGAGGCCGAGGTGGACGGCTTCTGTCGCGCGTGCCGTCCCCGCCTGGGGCTGGTCACCTGCGCAGACTGCGAGGGCGGTGGTGTCCTGTCACGAGCCGGCTACGCGCGCTCCAACCCGGTAAGCCTGAACCGCATAGTGGGCAGCAAGTGGACGGCCATGGAGCGCACGTTTGGCTGGCGGCACTACCGAGCCGTGTCTTGCAAGCGCGAGGGCACGGCCAGCTTTGTGGAGTTGGTGTCCACCTGCGACCCGAGCGTGCGCTTCTTCGTCAACAGCGCTAACCTGAAGGACCGCAGCCGCTGGCTGTGCGGCTGGCTGGAGCGGGAGGAGCTGCGCGCGCCAGAGGCTGCCGGCGGCGGAAGCTGTCGCGCATGTAGCGGCAGCGGCAGCGTCAAGTGTCCCGGGTGCGCAGGCAAGGTTGTGAACATATAGCTCGTCAGTAGTAATACACATTCAGCGATGTCACGGAGCAGCAGCGGGCGGCTGCGTGGGCGGCGCCACTGGCGGTGGCGGCGGCGCGTAGCGAGGCTCGTCGTCCAGCAGAAGGCTGCTCTCCTCCTCCTTGGCAGCCTCCTTTGCCTGCTGCGTCTCCGCGCCCACCGCCGCGTACCCCTGCACCGTGTAGCTCTGCGGAGCGCCCCACGCAGGCTGCTGCTGTGCACCCCACGCCTGCGGCTGCGCGGCCATGGTCTGCGGCTGCGGCGCGAACTGCACGCCCGGCGCCATCAGCACGGGCGGCCCGTTCCAGACGCCGGACTCCACCCGGTTCGCCGCCAGCGTGCGCGACTCCTGCGCCAGCGCGCACCAGGGGCAGAAGAGCCACGAGAAGTAGTCGCGCACGTCATCGCCGGGCAGGCCGAAGCGGCGGCGCATCTGGATTCGGCGGTACCCTGTGACAAAGGCAAAGCGACGCGCTCAGTGAGCCTGCGGCTTACGGAGGCTGCTCAACGCACTCACCTCCGTAAGCATAAAAGCACCAGGTGATTGCGTAGAGGACGCTCTTCCAGGGCGCGTAGCCGCGCATGCAGCTGTTGTAGCTCGAAGTGCTCTGCTCCCATGCGCTCCACTGAAAGTCGCTTGCGTCCGCGTAGTCGACCGGCAACAGCGGCACACTGCCGCACTTTGCATAGACGAGGGCCAGAATCCAGTGGAAGAAGCTTACGCACACCAGGCACAGCATGCTCTGCTGGAGCATGTCCAAGCCCAGACTGCGCTTCAGGTTGGTACCAAACGGAACGGGCATGCAGCAGAAGGACAGGAAGCAGATCTGCCAGTCGCGAGAGCTGCCGGCGCCTGCGGGGAGACGGCCAAGTGAGCGTGCACGGTATGGGGAGGCGAGAGGGCACACGTGCATCCGCGAACACACGCAGAGCAGAGGGGCGCTGCACCCGCGCCCGCGCGGCTACCACTGCGTGCGCCTGCTGATAGCGCGGGTGCGGGCAAGCGGGCATGGTGCGTGGAGTGGGCACCCAACACGAGGGTTTCCGGGAAAGCTTGAACAGCAGCTTGCCACCACCGCCGCCAGCCACAGCGGGAGCCACAGAGGTTGCGCGCAGCTGAAGCTTGCGCAGGGACGCACCGCAGCACTGGTGCAGGCCTCCCGACCAGTCACGGCGGTTCGCCACTCCTCCCATTCCACCGTAGGGCCCGGGCTGCCCCCACCCGTCCCCAGCCTCCAGCGCATACAGCATCGCGTCGTGGGTCACCGCGGGCGTGGCGAGCACCGTGGCCACGCGCTGCGCGATGGGGAGCGCGTTGGGGCGTGCAGGCTGTGCCGCAACCGCCTGAGCGACGGGGAGCGCCTGCGGGAGCTGCTCATAGCCCTGCTGCATGGCGCGCGGTCACAGGGGCGCAGGGACCACGGACAGAGCGCGCGAAGAGCGCAACGTGTGTCATTCTTCGATTTCAGAGCGGGGTCGTCGGTCTTTGTCACGCCCCTCATTTCATAGGTCGGCGGTCCCTGCGCCTTTTGGTGACGCGAACGCCGCATAGACCCGCAGCTGCTCCTCCGTGAGCCCCGGCGGCGCAGCTGCGGCTGCGTCAGTGAAGTGCCTGTGCGCCACCTGCAGCGCGTCCGGGCTCTCCCGCAGCGCCCCCTGCGCAGCCTCCGCGCACAGCGCAGCCAGCTCCGCGCCCGTGCAGCCGCGGGTGAGCTGCGCCAGCTGCTGCAGGTCCACGTCCTGCGCCAGCGGAGTGCGCCGGGTGTGGATGCGAAGAGCCTGCAGGCGCCCCTCCGCGTCCGGCGGCGGCACGTACAGGTGCAGGTCCAGCCGCCCAGGACGCAGCAGCGCCGCGTCCAGCGCATCGGGACGGTTGGTGGCTGCGATGAGCAGCACGCCGCTGGCTGGCGCCAGCCCGTCCAGCTCGCTCAGCAGCGTGCAGAGCAGGCGCTCCTCCGCGCCGGAGCCGCCCTGCGCGGCGCCCTCGCCCCTGCGCCCAGCCACGCCGTCAGCCTCGTCCAGCAGGATGATTGAGGGCGCTGCGGCCCTGGCGCGCGCAAATGCCCGCGCCAGCTGCCTCTCGCCCTCGCCCAGGAACATGGAGAAGAGGGACGCGCCCGAGAGGGGGATGAGCGTGGCGCCGCTGGCATGCGCGGCTGCGCGGGCCAGCGTCGTCTTGCTACACCCGGGCGGGCCATGCAACAGCACGCCTCGGGGCGCGCGCAGTGCCAGGCGCGCAAAGGCGTCCGCGTGGCGCAGCGGCCACTCCACAGCCTGGCGCAGGCGCTGCTTCACATCTTCCAATCCGCCAATGTCACTCCACTCCACCGCCGGCGCCTCCACCGCACAGCCCCGCACCAGCGACGCGCCCACGCGACGCCGCGCGGCTGCGAAGTCCGCGGCGCTGAGAGGGCGCAGATGCAGCGCTGCGTTGGCGTGCGCCTCCTCGATGGACACCATCGCCGCCTCGCGCGCAAGCGCAGCCATGTCCGCGCCGCTGTAGCCGTACGACTCCTTGGCAACCTGGCGCAGGTCCAGCTCCGGGGCGCGGGGCAGGCGGCGCGCGTGCAACTCGAGGATTGCGGCACGCGCCTCCGCATCGGGCAGAGGGACCTCGATCTCTCTGTCGAAGCGCCCAGGGCGACGCAGCGCCGGGTCCAGCGCGTCGGGACGATTAGTGGCGCCGACCACCAGCAGGCGCGCGCCGGATGGGGAGGGTTCTGCGACGGCAGCAGCGCCATCCTGTTTGGGGTGGTGGGGTGAGAGGCGTAGCGCGCCTGCGCAGAGCGATGGCGCACCAGCAGCACCAGCAGCTGTGCGGTGACTCTCGCCTCGTGCTCTGCGCCGCGTGTCCTGCGCGGGCAGAGTGCGTCCACTTCGTCCAGGAAGAGCACGGTAGGCACACCCGACGCCACGCTGGCAGCTGCCGCGGCGAAGGCCTCCCGCAGGTTGCGCTCCGACTCGCCCGCGAATGCGCCCATGACGTCACCCGCGCCCAGCACGTGCAGCGCGGCGCCGCACTGGTGGCACACGGCGCGCACCAGCAGCGTCTTGCCGCACCCGGGCGGCCCGTGCAGCAGCACGCCCCGCGGCCAACGCACGCCCAGCGCGCACGCGGCGGCGGCGTGCAGCGTGGGCCAGGAGATGAGCTCGCGTAGCGTGGAGAGGGCCACTGAGGAGCCTGCAACGAGCGGGGCATCTGGGGGGTGGGCAGAGACCGCCTCCCGCTCCGCCTCCCTCTCCTCAGCCTCCGCCCGCAGCACCAGGCTGAGGCGCGTGCTGCGAGGCGCGCTGAGGCGTGAGCGCGGCGACGCGTGAGGTGGCGGGGCGGGGCGCACCCGGGCAGGATGCGCAGCGGCTGGTCGGACGCAGTAGCTGACGACGCCTCTGCGCGACTCACGCGCAGCGCGGCGGCGCCCAAGTGCAGCAGCGCGCCGGGCAGCAGCAGGCGACCGCGCAGGAGGTCCAGCGCCGCCGGCTGCGAGCACACCAGCTCCGCAATGTCACAGCCCACGGGACGGGCCAACTTGCGCGCAGCCGCACGCAGCGTGGCGCCGTCGCTGGCCAGCGCGCGCAGCCGCCGCAGCGTGGCAGACGCAGCTCGGGGCGGCAGCTGCACTGTTGCGTCCAGCGCCGCCGGCTGCGCCCCCGCGCCCGCGCCTGCGTGGCAGGCGGCGCAGCACAGGAAGCGCCACTCCTCGCCGCCCTCACACCACACGCGCACCAGCAGCGCGTCGCCGAAGGCGCAGCCCAGCGCTGTGAGCTATTTGGGGGTGTCAGCGAACACCGCCGCTGGCTGTCTCGCTCGCACGCGCCTCTGAGGGTGAGAGGCGCACGCGCGCGCTGCCCGCGTCAGATTCCTCGGCAAGCACCAGACGCACGCCAGACAGCGGCACCTCCACCATTCGACGGAGCAGCCGGAGGGCGTTGGAGGCTGCATAGCGTCGTGGCGGGACTCCTGGCCTCGTGATTTGCGCCGCTCCTCTCGATGATTGTGTGAGATGGTGGCCGAGAGCGCAAGACCTGCTATTCACCCCGGCTGCGCCGAGGTGGCCTGCAAGTCACGCGCAGACATGTTTCGGGCGCTGCGCCGCACCGCGCCCTCTGCCGCTGCAGAGACGCGGGCCGCGCCAGCCGAGTGCCCACCGATGAGGGAGGAGCTGGGACAGTGCGCCTGGACGCTGGTGCGTGAGCAGCGCGTGCATGCGTGTGCGTGAGTGCTAACAGCTGCCTAGATGCACACGCTGGCGGCCCACTACCCCCTGGTTCCGAACGTGTATCAGCAGGCGCACGCGAGCGCCTTCTTCCGCGCGCTGGCTGCGCTGTACCCGTGCACGCACTGCCGCGAGGACTTCCACTCGTCGCTGTCGCAGGAGCCGCCCCGGGTGGAGTCGCGCCAGTCGCTGGCCGTGTGGCTCTGCGGGCAGCACAACGCGGTGAACGCCAAGCTGGGGAAGCCACTCTTTCCCTGCGACTTTGGCTCGCTGGACAGGCGCTGGCGCACGGGCGCAAGGGGCTGCTTTGCAGACGAGACGGCGGCGGAGAGCCTGGGCCAGGAGGAGGCTGAACCAGGAACACGCGAGCGAGCTTCGTGAGTTCAGAGACGTGTGGAGCTGCCTGGGCTGCGAGTGCGTACTGTATGTGCGCACTGTGGCCCCGTCACACCTCCCCGCCCTACGCCACTCTGTTGGAATTCATTCCTACGCGACTTGAATAGGCACGTGGCAGACACGATATGCCGAGTTGCCGTGGAATCCCTGCACGCGGCGACGCAGGCTGTGTGCAGTGGCGGCGCGCGCTGAACGCCTGGCTTGCGTTGCTCTTTCCTGACGGCAGCTGGCAAGCACGAGTGAGCGAGCGTCCTGAAGCCCAACACGCAAGCAGCAAGCGACGCGACGACGTCTCCTTCCTGCACACCACGAGCGACGACCTGGTCACCTCGTATCGCACTTTCAAGGTAGTGTTGCAACACGCGCAGGCTGCTGGGCACACGCTGGACGAGCTGGACGCCCTGGCAGCGCGGGTGGGCAACTCGCGTCGTCGTGTGCACAAGGCGGACAGGAGTGAGACGGAAGCGGAGTGCGCAGTCGCGACTCCAGGCGCAGTGCTCGCCAAGCGGAGCCGGACCACACGTGAAGCTGCTGCTGCGCGCGTGGCTGAGCGCGCGGGCTGCTCAGGCGCTGTGTCAGGGGCGACGTTGGCCCAGGCACAACTACAGCTGAGCGCCGGTGGCGTCGACACGCTGCAGACGGAGGCGCAGCTCCACGCGGCGCAGGCGGAGGAAGCGAATCAGCTGTGCTTGCTGCTGCAGAGGGTGCGTGCCGAGCTGCCGGCGTTCGCTGCGCAGGTCGAGGACTACAATACAGGACACGACAGTCTGGTCAGTTGTAGCTATGCAATGTGACTGGCTTGTCACGCGTCACGCTATTTGAAGAAGGAGAGGAATCTCTGGAACGTGTTCTCCGAGCCGCTGCTTTCCTCCGACGCGCCGCGCTGGGCCACTCGGCGCCCCTGCTGCTGCGACCCACCGCCGCCCGAGACTTGCGCCTCCGCCACGCGCGCCGCGCTGCGCTGCTGCGCATCCAGCACGGCTGGGTGCGTTTGTAGGAGGTGCTTCATTTGTGGGTCGCTGGCGAGAGCGAGCGCCATTTGCCCCCCCCTGGTGCTCACAAGCGGGTCAGCCCTGCGGTTCAGCAGCAGGCGCGCCATGACCAGCTGCCCCGACGCCGCCGCCAGGTGCAGCGGCGTGTAGCCGCTGTCGTCGGCCACGTCCAGGCGCGCGCCGTTGCCCACCAGAAGCTCCAGGAGCTCTTCCTTGCCGCTGGTCACCGCCCAGTGCAGCGGCGTGCGGCCCATCACATCGCGCGCGTTCATGTCCTGCCCGCCGGCCAGAGCCAGCATGGCGGCGTCAGCGTCGCCAGCCTCAACAGCCGCAAACAGCTCGCGCGACAGACAGCCCCCGCCGCCGCTGCCGCCGCTGGTGGCCTCGAAGCCCTCCTCCGCGCCCGCGCCCGCCATCGCAGCGGCGGCATGCGACAGGCTGCCCAGGCGCTGCGCTGCGGGCTGCTGCTGCTCGCTGAGCAGCCGCGCGGTGGCCAGGTCCTCCTCCTCCTGCAGCTGCCGCAGCAGCGCAGCCTCCTGCTCGCTCACGGCTGGCGCGTGCGCGGCGCCATCGTGCTGCTGCACGTCCATGGGCGCGGGCGAGGGCGGCGCCTCGAATGGTTGGAAGGCTGCTGTGAGGAAGGGGGTGTCTCCGTGGACACTGCGAAGCTCCTCCCAGATGAGCTCCTTCTGGTCGCGGTAGCCCTCGTCCGTGACCAACACGTGGAAGGCGCCGCCGTGCGTGTAGGCGGTTGCAAAGTGGTTGTTGCGGAAGAAGACGCACACCCGCTGCTGCTGCGGCATTGCCCGCAACGCGAAAAGCCCTGCCTCGGTGAGCTGAGCGGCGCTTTCGTCCAGGAAACGCTGCAGCAGCGCAGCCGTGTCCGCGGGCGTGGCCTCGTTCACCAGCGCCTCCACCAGCTGGTTGTACGACAGGCTGCCCACGGCTGCGCACATTTGGGGGTCGCCGGCGGGGTCCACCAGCCAGCCGTGCACCAGGGGCAGGCGCAGCAGGTCGAAGACGGCCACCTCTCGTGTAAACTCCACCGCGTCCACGGCGGTGAAGCGCACGTTCACGTCCAGCCCCCTGGCCAGGCTGGGCAGCAGCGCAAGTGCGTCGCTCACATTCTGCTCGCGGTTGGCGTCGCCGCTCTCGCTCCCCTCAAGCACGCAGCCAGCCACCAGCGACAGCAGCTCGGGCAGCGCCACGCGCGGCGGACCGCTCAATGGAAGGCTCAGCTTGCCGGAGAGTACCAGAGCGTTGGCTGCAGGGGAAGCGTGAGTCGCTCCAGCGGGGCGCGACCAGCATGAGGAGTGCTCTTGAGCTCCTCGCACCGATGGCCAGCAGCGGGCAGGGTCCGTTCTCGTTTTGAAGCACGAGGCTGACGTCTCGGTCGAAGACACGGCACCGCTTGAGAAGGTACTCCTTCGCGTCGGGGGCCGCGCCTCCAGCGGACTCTCCAAAGGCAAAGTCGTTCAGCACGCCCGCGGCAAACACTTCAGCCTCAGCGGGGTTGTGCGGGCCTGAGCTATGTGCGTCGTTCTCCGGCGCATCCACCTGCGCGTCGCCAGGCAGTCAGTGCCCACTGCCTCACACACGCCCCGCGCGCAGAGCAGGCGCAGAAGCGCAGCGCGCACGCCTCCTCGCGCACCTCCTGCGTGGCCGGGGGCGCAGCAAGCGAAACGAGCTCCACAGGGGCGGGCTGCTGCGCTCCCTCCTGCTCACTCATTCCGTCGCGTTGTGCGCTCAGAGTCGCGAGTACGCTCACAGGCACGTGATGCGGTTCACGCAGAGGAGGCAAAGGGCGCAAGAGAATCAGTTTTTGTTTTGGCTACCAAACGAGCGCTAGCTTCAGCTTCTGTCTCTCGCTGCAGCGTACAGCAAGAGTCTTTCTTCAGGCAGACGCGGCCAGCGCCTCCAGGCGCGCTGTGAGCCGCAGCGTGAGGGTGTCCCTGAGGCGCTCCATCATGGCGCGCAGCACCGTCGCTTCCTGTGGCTGCAGCTCCGCCAGCGCGTGGGCCAGCTGCGCGGGAGCATCATGCGCCAATGACGCGGGTGCGCTGGTGGGCTTGGCGGCGCCCCTCACCGCGCCCTGCAGCGCCTCGGTAGCTGCGCGCGCCTGATCCCCGTCTGCGCCGGGCAGGCGCAGCTCTCTGGCTGCGCGCGCGGCAAGCAACACGGCTGCGGCGGCTGCGTCCGCGCTGACGCCCTTGGGCAGCGCCGACAGCGTGGGCAGGGGCATCCCCAAGGGCCCGGGCTGCAGCACCAGCGGCGACCAGCCCAGCGCCAGCTGCTGCGCGTCGACGCCCAGGAGCGCAGACGCCGCGTCGCCCAGGCTCTGCGCGAACAGCTCCTCGTTTGGGGTGAGGCGCCGCGCGCAAGCGTCCACAAACGCCTCGGGAGACACCCAGGCGGCTGGCTGCACGCGGCCGGGGAGGAAGACGGGCACGCGCGGGGGCGGTGACGGGGGGAGGAAGGGCAGGGGCGGCCGCGACAGCGCCTCCGCCGCAGTGACCAGAGGCCGCAGCGCTCGGCGCAGAGCCTGCCGCCCCAGCAGCTCGCAGGCGCTTGTGAGCTCCGCGAACAGCAGGCCGTCGCGCAGCGACGCTGCGCTCGGGGACAACAGCAGGCGAAGCGCGTCGGCGGGGGGCAGGCCCTCTTCGGGCACGCTGTCCAGGTCCAGAAAGGCGCCAGTCTCCGCGGTGGCGCCCAGCGCTGCAGATAGCAGCACCATCAGCCGCTGGCCGCGCAGCTCCGGCTTGACGCCGCTGCCTGCGGGCGCGTACAGGATCTCGGACAGCGCGCGCTGCAGCTCCGGCGCGTCGTCGGACAGCAGCTTGCGGCTGACAAACGGGAACGAGGCCATCACGATTCGGTAGTCGGGGGTGCCCTGCAGCGCGATGCCTTCAAGAACTGCAACGGCACGAGCCAGAAGCGCAAAGTAGGGGGGGATGCTGAAGGGCACCTCCGACAGCGCAGTGAGAATGTCCTGCGTCAAGGACTGCACACCACGCGCGCCGCCATAGCTGTCCAGCGCCGTCTTCAGCCCTCCGCCAGAGCTGACGTAGGGGCCCAGCACGCGCCCCATGAGCGGCTCAACCTTTGCTCGCGGCGTGTCCGGCGGAAGAATCTTGAGCGCCACGAAATCGTCGATCAGCCCCGCCCAATCCTTGTTGGCCAAATGCACCACGCTGTTGACCAGCGCGTCCATGTCGCTCTGCTCCAGGCGCGCCATTAACCCGAAGTCCAGCAGCGCCAGCTTATAGCCCTTGCTGGTGTCGCGCAGCGCAAGCAGGTTGCCCGGGTGCGGGTCAGCGTGAAAGAAGCCAAGCGTGAGCAGCTGCGTGAGGAACGCCTCCTGCCCCACGGCAATGAGTTCCTTGATCTCTTCGGGGCTGCAATCCGTCAGCTTCACGCCATCCACCCACTCCGTGACCAACACGCGGCGGGTGCTGTGCTCGAAGAACACAAGCGGCACGTACACGCCCGTGATGCCCGCCGCCGCCAGGCTGTCGCGCATGCGCTGCGCGTTGCGCGCCTCGTTGCTGAAGTCCAGCTCGGTGAAGAAGCCGATGGCCCACTCGTTGAGCAGCGCCACGTAATCTGTGCGCTGTGAGGGCGCCAGGCGATCCATGAGGCCCTGATAGACTTCCGCCGCGCGGCGAAGCACGTAGAGGTCCTTGGACACCACGCTGCGGATGCCCGGGCGTTGCACCTTCACCGCAACCTCCTGCCCGTTGGATGCCAGCTTGGCGCGATACACCTGCGCCAGCGAGGCTGCAGCCACCGGCTCCGGCGTGATTTCTCTGAAGACACTGGCAAGAGGCACGCCCAGCTCCTCTTCGATCAGCGCAAATGCGGTGGCGGTGTCGAAGCGCGGCACCGCATCTTGTAGTTTCGTCAGCTCCGCCATTGCGCGCGGGCCCACTACGTCTGGGCGCACGGACATCATTTGCCCAGCCTTGATGTAGGTGGGCCCCAGCCTCTCCATTATGAGGCGCGCGTCGCGCGCGAGCTCGCCGTCACGCTCCGCAAGCGCAGACGGGCCGCCGGTAATCAAAATTGTTGCCAGCTTGGTGAGGAAGGGCACGTTGACGCCCAGAAACTCGGTCCAGTGCGCCTGGCCAGGAGAATGTGAGCAAGCGAGAGAGCGAGCGAGGGCCTCAGCTTCCGCGGACGCAGACCACGCGCCTGCAGCTCGCTGGGGCGCTTGTCCCAGAAGGATTGGATGAGCTTGCGGTCATAGGCGAGCGGCAGGCCGTCCTTGTCAACCTGCGTGGAGGCAGCGCGGCAGCCGGTGAGCGTTAGTTGTGGTGGCGACAGCAGCACAGTACAGGCTCTCTGGCTCGCAAATGCAAACCAGTAGAATGCACAAGGCAAGTGCACAAGAGAGCGTCGCGAACGCGCCTCGCCCGTTCCGCTCTCGTCACGCGCAACGAAGGACTTGCTGTCGTCAAAGGCGCTCACGCCTCGCTCTCGCACAGCGCGCGACACCTCCGTCGCAGCCAGAGCAGCGGCTCCCATCATTTCCAGCGGACTTCGGTCGCTCACGGCGCCCAGGCGACTGCTGGCCGTCCGTCGTGCCTGCTTCCTCGATGCTGCAGTTGAGGGCCTGCAGTCGCGGGACCGTGCCAGCGTGTGCTCTGCAAGACCTCCAGCAAGGCCCCCGGCCAGGCTCATAGCGTGCGGCATGGCGATACAGAGCCGGCGAGGGCGCGTTGTCGTTGGTCAGCATATGACGTGGCATTCACGTAGTTGCAGAGCTTTGGTGAGCGATGATGCGATGAGAAGACCGTTCGTCGATTCCATCCTGCCTCGCCCCGCCCGCTCCGTGCGCACGATGCAGCTGCTGGTGAAGCCCCGCGTGCAGAAGGACAAGTGGAGCCTGTATTGGAAGACGAGCATGGCGACCAAGACTGAGGTGCTGGACGAGTTCCAGCTGGAGGTTGAGCCCGGCATGACGGCGGCTGCGCTCAAGGCGCGCGTGGCTGAGCGCCTGGGCTGGGCGCCGGTGATGGAGCTGCTTCGGCTGGAAGGCTTCGAGGAGCCCTGGGAGCTGTGTGCCCTGAAGGGCGTGGAGCTGCCCGACGACGCCTCGCTGGCCCAGGCGGGCGTCACGGACGGCTGCGAGCTCACCTTCGTGCGCAAAGTGCTCGTGGCGGAGGGTGCGGCGCGACGCGGGAGAGCCGGAGCTGTAACGCTCTGAGACGGGCCCGCCCGGAGCGCGCCGGGCACGCACGGGCGACCGCGTGCGCGCAGCGCAGCACGCAGCTGTGCGCCAGCAAGCACCTTGGGCTGAGCGGCGACGCCCAGCGCCCTCCACACGCGCGGCGAGGCGTGACGCGACTCACGAGGCACGCTCGCGCTCCCCCCAGGCTGGAAGATTGTGACGGGCAACGACAGCGACAGCTCCACGGATGAGGTGTGTACGCCTGGGAGCTGCATGCTGGAGCGCGCGTTGCTCGGGAGCTTCTCACACCTACGTTTCTGCTCATAGGAGGACTTCTAGGCACGCCGACGGATGCGTGGATAGAGACAAACGCCCGTGGAATTCACACATCTGATACAACCTCCCAACTGCCGCCCGTGCCCGTGCTGCTCGTCTCAGCGGGCACGATCTCCGGCTCCGAAGCGGAGGATGATGCCTCTGCTTCGCTCTCTGCCGCGCTCCCCTGCGCTTTCTGGGGCGGCCGCGGCGGCGGGTGGTCCAGCGCCGGCGGCAGGTGCGTGGTGGGCTGGGAGGTTACGATCCAGCTGGCCGCGTACTGCATCCAGGGCTTCTTGCCAGCCATGCCCATGTCCAGCTTCGCCTTGGTCACCTGCGGCCCCTCACGCTGCAGCGCCGCCAACAGCAGCTCGCGAGTCACCGGGTGCGCGCCCACGCGCTTCTGGGCCACGGCGGTGCGCAGGGCGTCAATCACGGTGAGCCAGAGCTTGTTCTGCAGCATCAGCGCCGGCGACTTGAGGATGGGCGTGATGTTGCGCGCGCTGAAGCCAGTGCTGAGCGGCGTGCTCTGGATGGCGCCGCCGCTGTCGTCGTACAGCAGCACTGCGTTGGGTGACGCCGCGCTGCCCACGGACATTGGCCCACGCTCCGGGGCGGCCACCGCAGCGGGGTGCGGCAGCGGATCGGTGCAGATAAAGACCTTGCCGTCCAGCACGCCGTACAGACTCAGCGGCGCGTCCACAGGCTCCGGGGGCGGAGGTGCTGGCAGCACGGGCGGCGCCGGCATCTGCGCCGCCCGCTCAGCTTCCGGGTCTTCGTCGATGGACGTGCCGCTCAGAGTGCGGCGTACGTTCACGCCGCTGCGCCGACGCGGCAGCAGCGAGGCGAGGGCAGCCACAATGCCGCCGGGCGCAGCGTCACCGCCGCGGCGCCGAGGCAGCGGCGGTGTGGGCGTGGAAGGGCGGCGCGAGACTGCGGCGCTCTTCTTGGCGCCGATGAAGCCGATGAGAATGTTGTGGCGCCCGTCTGCGTGCGCGGGCATGAGGCGTGAGCGGTTGCGCCCTGTCGGCTGCACTCTGTTTGCGCTGCGCTTGCGCGCGGCGTACCCTTCATGGGACGGAAAGGCACGAACCGGATGCGCGCCACCAGCCCCGTCGCCTCGCACTCGATGACGGCGGAGCGCACGAGGGAGGCTGTGGGCACCGCGCGCTCCAGGCCGCTCAGCTTGAGCCCCGGCAGCCGGATGCGGTACGTCTCCTTGAACGCGGGCGGCGCGCCGGGTGGGTC
>Ga0049083_10000477_pt1 | contig 14162 bp, 9 predicted proteins | sample GreLakmeMI27MSRF_FD_66719 | JGI IMG/M metagenome (GOLD analysis project Ga0049083, IMG submission 66719) | Freshwater lentic microbial communities from great Laurentian Lakes, MI, USA - Great Lakes metaG MI27MSRF | ecosystem: Environmental > Aquatic > Freshwater > Lake | place: Great Lakes...
CATGGGTACGCTAGTGGAGCCACAGGTGGTTTTGACGCATGAGAGTGATCTCGACGGACTCGTCTCGGGCCTGTTGCTGCAGCGCTTGGCACGGGCGATGTTTGCATCCGATGTGCCCCTAGAGGCCTACCATTATCAAGGTTGGAAGGCCCGCCAACTCTCTGAACGCACCGCCTGGGTGAGCGACTTCACCTTCGAGGCTCGCCTCGACCGCAGCAGTTGGCTGGTGGTCGACCATCATGCCTCGGAAGCCAAGGCATCCGTCGCACAATTCATCCATGACCCCAGCAAATCAGCCAGCCGCCTGTGCTACGAGCTCTGCCAAAAACAAGGCATTGCCTCTGCGGAACTGGACCGGATCGTTGAACTCACCGACATCGGCGACCTCTTCCAGGAATCTCACGCCGACTTCGTCGAGGCCTGTGACTACGCGAATCTTGTCAAATCGTACGGGTTCTGGAACTTGCATTCCCTGATCGGTGGCCGCATCGAAGGGCTGCTCGACCACCCGCTCCTCGAAGTGATGCGTATCAAACGCAAGGTGGAGGACCCCATTGGCTTCGCGTGGGCCAAGGACCACGTCGAGGCGCTGTGCCCGGAGGTCGGATTAGTCCGTCCGGTGGTGGGCAACACCAATGTCATCGTTCACCAACTGTTGGAGCGCAGTGTCACCCCGCATCCCGTGCTGGCCACGCTCTTCAAGAAAGGCAACGGGGCCTTCATCGTCAGCTTCCGTAGTCGCAACGGCGAGGCGCTGAAGGTAGCGACCCGTCTCGATGGCGGCGGACACCCCAATGCTTCAGGCACGACGCTGCCGCGCTCGGTGAACGACCATGAAGCGGCCGCGGAGTACATTCGCCAGCGGCTGAATCCAACGCTGCCGGCTGCGTCCCTCAACGGGATGGAAGACCTCATGCAACGTTGGGAGCAGATGAAGCGCTGAAGCGCGGAGGCAGTGCTGCTGCTGGGATTAACGAGCTCGACGAGAACTTCGACCCGTCTCGGATTCTTCGTTGAGGCTAGCGATCGACGTGGAGCCTGCCGGCTCTCAGCGCCGGTTCAATTGCCAGAGCAGCAACCCGAGGATCGCCGAAAAGACGCAGCCGACCACGATAGCCGCAAACAACTGCTGAAAGTGCTTCTTCCGGGCACCTCGCCCTTGACCGGGCAAGAGATAGTACCGGTGTTCTTCAGGATTCTTCGATTTGCCAAACAGAGGCATAGGCTTGAGCACAGCAACGGGACTGCGCTTGTTAGGCGACCTAGCCCGCCTTGGCAACAGTTCCGTTGGAACACAGTTAGAACCTGTGTACTCCCAGTGGCCCGAAGGTCTGCATCGAAAACCAACGGGCCTCCGGAGCGAAGGACTTGCATCCCACCACGACCTCGGAGGATTTCACCGAGGGCGACCCGATGGATTCCAGCGGAGGCCCTGCGGGCAAACCCTACCGCCTGCGGTCGTAACCTCCCTCGACTTAGAAACCATCCGGGGGGCGATTATTGGAATCCTGACTGAGGTTGAGGACCCTCAAGTACTCCTGCTTGCGGACCCACTGGGCATGGCCATCGGTGAAATTCATGCAAGTGCCCGTGGCCCCGTGATTGTCTTCCTTGTCGGGCCAGTTGTTGTGGGTGCTCCCAAGATTGTTCTCCGCCGTATCGTCAGAATCGAGCATCAAGAGGATATTGGAGGGACCCGGAGCCGTTTTGAGAGCCTCGGAATATCGGGTGATGATCTTGGAATTGATGGTGGACTCGGTCTTCTTGACGGAGACGGATGAACCATCAGGCAAACGCTCGCCCATCGTGCCGAAGATCTCGTAACTCGTGCCGAATGCCTTCTTGTTCACCGCGTTGTCGGTGAGGTCCAGTATGTAGGTCGAATTCGAGAACGGTTTCCGATAAGCGTTGGTGCGAATGGAGTGCCGGGTGGAGGGGCACGTGTAACTCTTGAAGGGTCCGACGAATCCGGGCCACAGCCAAGAGGCATCGTCATCCGAACCGCTGCGGTCGGAGTATTCGGTGGCCTCAAAACTTGTCTGAGCCCAGGTCGGTGCCGTCAAATGCCCTCGGAAATCCTGGGAGTAGAGAACAGACCCAAGACCCAGTTGTTTGAGATTATTGAGGCAACTAACCCTGCGCGCCCGCTCCTGAGCCTTAGACAACGCGGGCAGCATCATGGACGCCAGGATCGCAATGATGGCAATCACCACCAGCAATTCGATGAGGGTAAAGGCTCTAGCAACGCATCGCCCGCGACGAATGATGGGACCCATGCGAACCGAGCCCGACACGCGATCCTCGATAGACCTCGAATCCAACCTGCCGTCAGGAACTAAGTTCATGGGGCAACAACGCGGAAATAGGCCTCCGATGAAACCGGGGTCGAGTCTGTCAAACTGGCCTCGCCCGATGAATCGACTGTCAATTCACCGACGGAGTTAAATCCGGCGCCCAGGCTCGATGAGCGCTCCAGGCGGTAGGTGCTTCCCGGGGTGCCACGGAATCGGATGCGCAGACCTCCCTGTTCAAACACAGGGGTCAGCAGGGAAGCCGGCTCACGGGAACCGGGAACCGTGTAATAAACCCGCAGTCGGGGTCTCTCACCCTCGGGTTTGAGCGGGTCGACAAAACTGATAAATTCTGAGGAGCGGAACCCCCAACCATTGGCCCCACCCACAAACGGTAGGAATGCCCACCCGTAGTTGGGGCGACCGGCCTGCCAAGCGAGGATATCGGAGGTCACCTCAACCGAATTGAGGGTGGCTTGGACATCGGGTTCCAGACTGCGATTGCCCACCAGAACGGAGGGGTTTTGATCGGCCTCGATCCCGTTGGCCTGAATGCCATTGGTCCAACTGTTCCAAGTCGAAACAGTGTCGTCCCAGGGCTGTCGCATGGCATGCACGGCGGCTCCATCGCCCATATTGTCCCTCGCAACGGAGGGTAGATCGAGGAAGGCCAATCGAATCTGGGCCTTCGGCGGAATGCGTCCGCCCTCGGTGCCGAAGAGGTCATCGAAGCGCAGAAGACTCTGCATCGCGTTGGTTCCCGCACCATCCGGCCAGTCCGCCCAAAGCACCTCGGAGGCGCCGAGGACGACATCGGGCTGGGTCTGTTGCAGCAAGGTGTCACGGGTTCCAGAATACCCTTCGATTCCCTGCTGGAAAACAGCCGCCCGGATGGAAGGATCCGTCCACAGGACCCGGAGTCGAGGACGCTCAGAAACCTCCGGATATTCCGAGGGGGTGATGCCGGTGCCGTCGGTTCGGAGCGGCCAACCCAAGAACACCCAACCGTGGTTGGTCTGCCCGGAGACCCATGCCTGAACATCGGCCGTGACACCGACCCGGACCGTTCCAAGGCCGGTCCCACCGCTACCGTCTTCGAGACCCAACTGGGATTCGTAAACCGATCGGGCTTCGTTGTCATCGGCCGACACCCCCGACGTCATGGAATCCCACGTTGCCTGCTCCGAATCCCACGGAACGAGCATGCGATACAATTTGGCTCCATCACCCGGATTGTTCACCGTCACTAATAGCTCGGCCAAGAGGACCTTCGCTCCCGAAGGGATCTGAGACATATTGGTTCCCACCAGACCATCAAATCTAAGCAGGATCTGGGATTCATTGGGAACACCGCCATCTGGCCAATCCATCAAAAGCCCCTCGAACGGTGCTCGAGTCCGGCCTTCAGGCCAGGGTAGATCGCTGCCCACCTGCGACAAAGCGATGTCGGCCGCACCCTTGTAAATTCCGTGACCGTGATTAGCCCCCTCTTGGAACTGGTGAAGCCGGACACGCCCGACGCGAACCGTCTTGAAGACCTCCGTGTTGGCGCCCAGCCCATCATCGAATCGCACCGATATCTTTCGGGAGTCGATGGACGCATCCGAAGTCGCAAAGGTCACCGATCGGAGGATCTCCTGAATCGCAGGCACGGTGGCGTCTGCGTTTAACTGAATCTTCAGCGCGACCTCAGATTCACCGCCCGAGACCGTGGCCACCGGTTTGCCCTCGAAGGACACAACCGGACCGTCGACTCGAACTCCAGACTGGGCCACATCAGCGGCTCGGAGACCCAAACGATCGAGGGGCGAGCTCGGAGGCAAGATCGTGAGGGTCAAAACCGCACCCGGGAAGGTGGTGGCGTCGGGATCTGCGAGGCGAGCACGGCCGTCGATTCCGATCGGGGGAGTTCCGAGGGAGTAGAAGGCTTCATCGGCGGAGACGAGGACGCTGGTCTCGTTGTCGAGCAGCACCGATGGCAGCAAGATCGTCCCATTGAAGTTGGTGTAAATCGGATCCAGCGACTTGACGATATTGGTCAGGTTGAATTGGAGGGTCGGTTGATTGACGGTGTTGTCGACGCCGGTGAGGGTCACGATTTTGGGCGTCCGCCAGTCGCTGGGGGTGAAGGTGAGCAGCGAGGGAGTCACCGAAACCTCGTTGGACGCTCCGGAAGAGAGTTGCACGATCACCGGCAGGTCAGGCTGGGTGCCCAATGCCAGACTGTACTGCAGGGTGCGTGATTCCAGCACGGTCAAGGGCAGGTCATACGACCAAACCAAGCCTGGCACATCGTCATCGGTGTTAACACCGCGCAGCGACAGGCCGGCCAACTTGCCGTAGGCGGCATCGACCGACGACACGGGGCCCAGACGGACGACAAATTCGCGAGCCCCATCGGCACGACCATCATCCACGCCCCGGAGGGTCACCTTCTGGGGCAGTCTCCAGTTCGTGGCATCGAAGACCAGTTCAGCGGGCTGCACGAGTACCTCTGCGGTCGTTAGCGAAACCACAGGAACCCGGACCTCCGCAGTCGGTTGCCGCGTGAGGGAAACCTGAACCTCGGCCTGCTGTCCCGATTCGCTGGTGACCAGACCGTCGATGAGATCGACCGCGATCCCAGCGGTCTCGTCGTCGAGATTCAATCCGGGTATCCGAACCTCGGGAACCCCCTGATAGGCAGGGTCGGCGGTCGCCGAGGGCTTCACGATCAAGTCGAAACCGACATTGCCGTCGGCGACCGAATCATCCTGACCCACGACGCGGATCGATTGGGGAACGCTCCAGTTGTCGGGGTTGAAGATGAGGAACACCACCTCCGAGGGCGGAGCTGAACCGTCGACGGAGACCACCAAAGCCTCACTGGGTCGAGTGGTCCGCAGAGAGATGGTCACCGGTTCCGAGGGAGCGACATCTAGGGCCACGCTGACCAACGAACCGCTTCCCTGCTCGCTGGTCACAATGGTCTTCAAGGGGCGAGCCGAGACTCCCGGAGTCGCCGCAGGAATGAAGACGAACGAAGCCACCGGCTCATTGCTCGCACCCTCTAGCGGAGGAGGATACACGCCCGTGTCGCGGCTTTCGATGATCCACGAATTGCCGTCGGCCTCGTAGCTGATCACGTTGTCGAAGTTGTTGGTGTATCCGCCCTCCATGGAGGTAATGAGGATGCCCGACTTCGGAGAGGCCCCTGAAATAGCCAATCGGAAACGGCCGGGCTCTAACTGGGATATGGAGAACGCCGGCTCCGGACCACTGTGCATGAGAATCACCGCGTTGGTTCCGGTGTCATCCACACCGAATTTGCCGGAAACCACCGTGGTGTTGGTCTTGGAGATAAACACGAACGCAGCGGGATCCTGCTCAAGGGCCCTCGGGTTGGTGGCGCTGCCGAAATTATCCTTCACGTAGACCTCCCAAGTTCCATCGGGATTGGCAACCGAGTTGGCGAAGTTGCCCTCGTTCTTGGCATGGTTGACGATGAGGACGCCCGAGTTGGTTGAATTGATCCCAAGGGTCCTAAGGTCCACGCGCGAGCGCCCAGCGCTGATGCCCTTGAAATGGGTACCCAACACGAGACCCTTTGAACCGGTGAACAAGTTGTTGGTTCCGCCGTTCGCAGCGGTCGCGTTACGGGCCCATCCCGACAGCCAGTCGCTGTAGCGGAAGAAGGCGACCGCGACATCGGTGTTGTATTCGGCCCGATCCGAGGTGACGTCTTGAACCACCGCCCAGAAGCCGGCGGCCCCCCGGTCGAAAGACGGAGCGGCATACCCGAGCAAGTTCTCCAACTCCCCGTTGTCGCGGCCGTTCTGGGTGACCGCCACCATCAACACTCCCTCGTTGAGTTCATCGGCTCCCGAGTCCCCCACCTGCACGTTGTAATCGCCGCGGTTGGAACCGGGGCGAACTCGGAGATCATTGATCGTGAGCGTCGCCGACACGGTGACTGAATCCACGGAGTTGCCGGTGTCGTTCTGGACCACCTTGAGGTTGGCGGACGGAATGTTGTGGGGAGGGGCCGATCCAGCCGACCCGGATGTGGTCATGACCAACCACAGCACCATCAGACACAGACCATTCCTAACTAGGGATAAGGAGGGATTCATCGTTTCGCAATCGGCGTGAAGAACCTTCATGGACTCTCCACTAAGCCCTTAGGCTATTCGCGCTGGACCGCCCCACGACACCGACGAAGCCGTGACGATTCAGTGTCTCTCTAGGCACTCGTTTGACGAATGTGTTAAGCGGGTGACATCCCCGCAGCATCGATCCATTCACTACGAGGACCTGAAGCGTCGTGAACTATCGCTCTGGGGATTAGAAAACCAGATGCCTTCTCCTAGTTGCAGGACCGGCGGAGACCTCCTATTTGTTTGTGAGTGGTCGCCGTGAGCGCGACCCATCCATCCAAACCTCATGAAACGCATCGCGCTCTTTGCGCTGACGAACATCGCGGTCCTCGTGGTCATCTCCATCGTGGTTCGAGCTCTCGGCCTCGACCGGTGGATTGGTGCCCATGGGGTGAGCTACACAGGACTCCTGGTGATGTCGCTGGTCATCGGCTTCTCCGGCAGCCTGTTCTCACTGCTGATCTCCAAGTGGATGGCCATCCGCGCCTATTCCATCGAGCTCATCAAGACCCCAGGCAACAGCACTGAAGAGTGGCTCATCCAGACAGTCCGTGAGCAATCCGAAAAGGCGGGGATCCCCATGCCGGACGTGGGCATCTATGACAGCCCGGAGACCAATGCGTTTGCGACCGGCCGATCGCGCAACAACGCTCTAGTCGCTGTCAGTTCGGGCCTGCTGCATCAAATGCGCCAACGGGAGGTCGAGGGCGTACTGGCCCATGAGGTGGCCCACATCGCCAACGGGGACATGGTTACGATGACACTGCTCCAAGGTGTTCTAAATACCTTCGTTATCTTCTTTTCTCGAATCATCGGGCTCTTGGTGGATTCCCTCTTGCAAGGCAACCGACGCGACGACCAAGAACGCTCCTCGGGCACGGGCATGGGGTTCTTTATCGGCTCGATGGTAGCACAAATATTCCTAGGCCTTTTGGCGTCTCTGGTGGTCATGGCCTACAGCCGCCGGCGCGAGTTTGCCGCCGACGCCATGGCTGCTCGTCTCGAAAGCCGAGATGCCATGGTGGGAGCTCTGCAACGCCTCAAAACGATCCATGAGGGCGGCGGAGTGCTTGATGATCGGTCTGCATCGTTGGCGGCTTTCAAGATCAGCCACAAATACGGCAACTGGTTCTCCTCGCACCCGCCTCTCGACGACCGCATCCGGGCCCTGCAAGAGGCCGTGTGACCGCGGCAAGATCTCAGCGAGGATCGTCGGCGAGCCATCGAGTCACGTAGGGATCAATCCGTGAGAGCACCAGAAAGCTCCAGCGCTCACGGAGTCGTTCCCACCAAGACCGCGACCGAGCCCAAGTCCTAACATCCACCGGCGCAGCCATCGCTTCGGTTGCATCAAACCAAGCGGCTGTGTCCGCGGCGGCCTGCGGATGCTGGATGCGCACCATCAACTCGTGGTTGATGTGCAGACTGCGCGTATCGAGGTTGGACGAACCAACAAAGACCGAGTCGTCCACTCGGTAGAGTTTGGCGTGCAGAACTTGGGGCGTGTATTCGCGAATCTCCACCCCGGAGCGCAGCATCCGGCCGTAGAGAAAACGCCCCGCCCGAAGCGAGATGGCCACATCGGATTTGCCCGGCACCAAGATCCGGACCCGCCCACCACGAGCAGCCACCCGACGGAGAGCGGCCCGCAAGGCTAATCCCGGCAGAAAGTAAGCCACCGCGATGCGGACGTCGCGCGCCTCCTCGAGGCAATTTAGAAACTCGGCGAGGAAGGCGTTCCGACCCCGACCCGGTCCGCTGGGCAGCACCCGAATGCCATCCGATGCGCTCGATCGGGAGTCCACCGGGTTGCGACGACGCAGACGCGGAAAGCGAAGAGGGCGCTGGTCCGCCCGTTCCCACATGGTTTCAAAACTATCATCCAGCGTCTCGACCACCGGACCGGTGAGGCGGATGCCGATGTCCCGCCATCCGGAATGAATGCCATCACCCAGGTATTCCGGAGCCACGTTAAACCCTCCGGTGATGGCCAAGGTTTGGTCGATGACCAGCAGCTTGCGGTGACTGCGGACGGGCAACCGACGCAGGGTCAGTGGATTGAAGACCCGCACTTCGCCACCAGAGGCCCGGAGCGGGTCGAAGAACTCCTCGTCGAGCGACGACGATCCCAACCCGTCGATGAGCACGCGAACAGGCACACCTCTCTGCGCCGCCCGGATTAGAGCGCTCCGAACGGCTTCGCCCGGGTTGCCGACCGCGTAAATGTAGGTCTCTAGGCAAACGGATTTACGCGCCCCTTCAATCGCAGCGATCAGGGCCGAAAAGGCCTCGTCGCCCGTCCTAAGCCAATGGAAGGAAGTCTCACCCATGGATACGGCCCGTTGCATACGTCTCCTTGGTCTTCTGTGCCACCCCAATCCGACCTCCCGAGGCCACTCCGTCAAAACAGGCTGGCCCTCGCGGGACAATCTGCTATTGCCTCCATCATGAGTTCAGGATGCTTCCGATGGGGGTGGTGGCCGCTGGCAGCCCTATTGACCCTTGGGTTGACGGCGCAAGCACCCACACAACCCAGAGGTCTGGAAATCAACGCCTTCCAACGGGCCTTGCCGGCTCCGGGTGACACGGTTCCCGCCACGGCACGGATCCAATACCCTCAGGCCCTCGCTTGGGACACCCAGACCCGGGAAATCCATGCCAAGGATGGCGAGCAGTCGGTCGATTTTCGTTTTGCTCTCACCAACGCCTGGACCAACGCCGTCACCATCACCGGCACCAAGACGAGCTGCGGCTGCACCGTAGCTCGTCTGCCCGAGACACCGTGGCTCATCCAGCCCGGCAAGGGCGGCGAGATCTCAGGCACCATGAATTTACAGGGCAAAGTGGGAACCATCGTGAAGACGGTGACGGTCTCGACCGATGTGGGTTCCATTCTCTTGAACGTGAAGGTTCACATCGCCCCGGCAGATCCGGGTCGCATGCGGTCGGCCGACCGGCAACGCAATTTGGCCGTGGCTGCCGCGGACCGGCAGGCGGTCTTCCGGGGCGAGTGCGCCTCCTGCCACGTGGCCCCTACCGTGGGCAAGCGGGGGGCTGAGCTCTACGCCACCGCCTGCGGGATCTGCCATGACGCCGAGAACAAGGCCACCATGGTGCCCACGCTGCGGGAGCTAAAGCACCCCACCGACCGGGCCTTCTGGATGCAGTGGATCCGCAATGGCAAACCCAACAGCTTGATGCCCGCCTTCGACCTCAAGCAGGGGGGTATTTTGGATGAGGACCAAATGGCCTCGCTGGCCGATCACCTCGACAGCGCCGCCTTCAAGACGGGGCGTTCCGCCACTCCGGCCAAGACGCCCCAACCGTGAGTCATCCGGGTCGCTTCATCACGCTCGAGGGCGGCGAGGCCGCCGGGAAGTCCACGCAAATCGCCCGCCTGGCCGAACGCCTGCGCCGCCAAGGGCGATCGGTTCTAGAACTCCGGGAACCCGGTGGGACACCGCTGGGTGAAAAAATTCGCCACTTGCTCAAGCACGATCCGGACGGTCGGGGCATGTCTGCCGAAACCGAATTGCTGCTCATGAACGCGAGCCGCGCCGAATTGGTGCGCCAGCGAATCCTTCCGGCGCTGCAGTCGGGCCAAATCGTCCTTTGCGACCGCTTCTACGACTCGACCGTCGCCTATCAAGGGTTCGGGCGCGGACTGGATCGGGCAGCCGTCCAGTCGGTGATCCAACTGGCCGTGGGAGGACTGCAACCGGATCGAACGCTCTGGCTAGATGTGGCCCCGGAAATCGCTCGAACCCGTTTGGCCGGACGCCAGACCGCGCAGGCGACGAGCGAACCCTCCGACCGCTTCGACGAAGAGCAGGAAGCCTTCTTCGCCCGGGTGGCCCAAGGCTTCCGGGAGGCGTTCCACGCGGAGCCCGATCGCTGGCGACACGTCGATGCCGGCGGATCGTTGGAATGCGTCGAAGAGGCCGTCTGGTCGGCCGTTTCGGACCTGTTCTAGGAACCTGGCTTGATCGGCTGACGCCGAATCCTAAACGAGCCTCAGCAAACCTCAGCGCCCGAAGGGCATCTTGCCCATGAGTCCGCCGGCCCCGCCCATCTTGGTCATCATCTTCTGGAACTTGCCCATCTTGCGCATCATGTCCCGCATCTCATCGAAGCGCTTGAGCAGGTTGTTCACTTCGGTGACCGTGACCCCCGATCCCTTGGCAATACGCTGACGGCGGCGGGCGTTGAGAATTTGCGGAGAACCACGCTCCTGACACGTCATGCCGCACAAGATGCCCTCCATGCGCTTGAAGTCCTTTTCACTCTTGGAGAGATCCGTGTTCTTGAGCATCTCCGAACCCCCAGGCAGCAGGCCAACGATGTCCTGAAGCGGCCCAAGTTTCTTCATCTCGCGGAGCTGCATGAGGAAGTCATCCAGGGTGAACTGACCCTTGCGCATCTTCTCCTCAAGATCCATCGCCTTGGAGGCATCGATACGATCCATCGCCTTCTCGACCAGCGTGACGACGTCGCCCATGCCCAGGATGCGCTGAGCCATGCGCTCGGGATGAAACAGCTCGAGATCATCCAGCTTCTCGCCGACGCCCATGAACTTGATGGGCTTGCCTACCACGTGTCGGAAGGACAGAGCCGCACCACCGCGGGCGTCACCATCGAGCTTGCTCAGAATGGCACCCGTGATGTTGAGGGCCTTATCAAAATGGGTGGCCACGCTGACGGCCTCTTGGCCCGTGGCCGCGTCGAGGACCAGCAGGGTCTCGGCCGGTTTGATGAGATCACGCAGACGCACCAGTTCCTGAACTAAGTTCTCGTCGATCTGAAGACGCCCGGCGGTGTCAAAAATGACCGTGTTGCACTGGTGACCGGCCGCGTATTCGAGGGCCTCCCGGGCGATCTTAATCACGTCGGTCTCTCCCTTCATCACAAAGACCGGAACACCAATTTGCGCGCCAAGAGTAGCCAATTGGTCCATGGCGGCCGGACGATACACATCGGCGGCCACAAGCAACGGCAGCTTCCCTTGCTTCAGCAGCAGTTTGGCCAGCTTGCCCGAACTGGTGGTCTTGCCCGAGCCGTGGAGACCACACATCAAAATGCAGGCCGGATTGCCGGTAAGGTGTAGCCCTTGGTTTTCTGAACCCAACAGCGTGACCAATTCATCGCTGATGATCTTGATCATCTGCTGGCCCGGATGGACCGACTGAACGACGTCTTCTCCCAGGGCCTTAGCTTTGATCGATTCGATGAAATCCTTGGCAACCTTGAAGTGCACGTCGGCCTCCAGCAGCGCCATGCGCACGTCGCGCAGGGACTCCGACACGTTGCCCTCGGAAATCTTCCCTAGTCCGCGCAGGTTGCGGAAGACGTTCTGCAATTTGCCACTCAGGGAGTCGAACATGGACCTAAGCCTAGCGCAGTAGCCCCACCGCCGGAAAGCCCGGAGGCGACGGGTTGCAGGAGGATCGAATTGCCCGCACCGGCTGCGAAGGCGGCCCGGAAACGGGAATCCACTGGGGAGAGAGTTCACCGAGAACAGGCGAATGGAGAATGGGGTCCGGCGGGGGGCATTCTTGGGTGGGCTCTGCGGGTCTGGTCCTTCGCTCGCAGGGATCGTTCGAGAGGTGAAGGCTTTCGCGCTGACGCGCGATGAGCATTGGGGTTCTGCGATCCAATGCTCGCTGCGGTCCAACCCCGCGGCCGCCGATCTATCGCGGAAGGTAAACCCATCGGCGGATTCCCCTTCCGTGGATACCCAACGGGTGCTAAAGAAACTCCATTACCCGGAAAACCCTCCCCACGCACCCCATGCATCCGAAAACCCTAATTCAACGGACCGCTCACCGAGCCCACGGTGCCACCGGTTTCACCCTCATTGAACTGCTGGTGGTCATCGCCATCATCGCCATTTTGGCCGGGATGCTCTTGCCGGCGCTCTCGAAGGCCAAGGCCAAGGCCAACGGCGTGAAATGCATTAGCAATCTGCGCCAAATGGGCCTGGCGACGATAACCTACATCATGGATCACGGGGTTTATCCGGTGGGCATCGACGGCGGCGACGGGGCGGCATGGATCTGGCCAGCCCTCCTCCGCAGCAGCATGTATGGCGGTCAGAACACCGATGTTTTCCGGTGCCCGGCCGCACCCCAGCAGTCGCAATGGATTCCGAAATTCGGCAGCGGGGCCGCGGCCAAGCTGGGCTACCTCAAGGACGAAGTGCGCCTGCGCCCAGGAGGCACCTTCTTCATGAGCTACGGCTACAACGTCTGGGGCGCCTTCGCCGGACAGACACCCAACACCGGGCTCGGTGTGTACCTCGGAGATCCGGTCTGGGGTGAAACCAAAGAGGCCTCGGTAAAGAACCCCTCCGAGATGATTTCTTTCGGCGACAGCAACTGGGACGTGAAGAAAAAGGGCGACCGCGACTGGAGCGGATTCATCGGCATGTACGAGGAGCGTCAATGGCCGCTGGAAATCCACGCCGGCCGCACATCATTGGTCTTCTGCGACGGCCACGCCGAATCCAAGCGCCGCCTGGACATCATCGGCCAACTCCATAAAAACCCCGCCCAACGCAAGGCCGTGGCCCGCTTCTGGAACCGCGACAACGAACCGCACTTTGAATGATAGTCAGGCTCCTCCGGCCCTGGGGTCTCAGGTCCTGCACGCTTGTTGATCCTACCGGGTTCTCCTAGCCTTTCTTAATGACCCCGAAGATTTATCTGCAAGTGATCCCTCGCAGACTTCGGCCCCGAAAACTCGGCGAGGTCGCTCAGTGGTTGTTCATCATTCTTTGGCTCGGATCGGCCGCACAAATCAGCCTCGATCTTCAGGCTCAAACCCTGATTCCCATGAGCGCAACGTGGCGCTGGCGGCCGGGGACCAACGAGGCCTCAGCTCCGGTCACGGCGTGGCGCACCGTCGAGTTCAAGGAGACTCAGTTTGCGTCGGCTCCAGCCCCCTTCTGGTATGGCGATATTCTTCCGGGCGGCACCCAGATCAGCGGGATGCAGAATGTCTACGGGTCGCTCTTCCTGCGCCGCTCGTTCGTCGTGCAGAACATCACCGAAGTGAGCGCCCTCCGACTCGGAGCCCTGGTCGATGATGGCTTCGTGGCTTGGATTAATGGCACCGAGGTGCTGCGGGTGAACGTGCCGGGTGCCTCTGGCGATGCGGTGGGCTTGGCAACCCTGGCCGACAACGCCGCAGAACCCGTTGCCTTCACGGAATACACCCTGCCCAATCCGGTGAGTTACCTGCAGGCCGGGACCAATGTCCTCTCAGTCCAAGTTTTCCAGAGCAGCCTCGGCAGCAGTGATTTGGGCTTTGATGCCTCACTAGAGGCCATCCAGAAAGATTCGGTGGCACCGACGGTGCTCCGCATGGATCCCGTCCCCGGTTCCACGGTCGAGACATTCACCGCATTGACAGTGACCTTCAGCGAGCCCGTCACCGGAGTGGTGGCCGCGCACCTGCTCGTCAACGGCCTCGGAGCCAAGTCGGTCACGGCCACCACTCCGGCCGCGTACCGTTTCGAATTCACCCAACCGACGTACGGAGCGGTCACCGTCGAGTGGGATCCCCGACTCGCTTTGGTGGATCAAGCCGAGCCGCCCAACCGCTTCGACCCGGCCGTCACAGACAACGGAGGGGGGGCCTACCGGTTGGTGGATCACACACCGCCGACCCTCACCGGATTGCTTCCCGCTTCGGGAGCCACAGTGAGATCTCTGGATTCGGTCTCCGTCCTTTTCAG
>Ga0049083_10000478_pt1 | contig 14147 bp, 11 predicted proteins | sample GreLakmeMI27MSRF_FD_66719 | JGI IMG/M metagenome (GOLD analysis project Ga0049083, IMG submission 66719) | Freshwater lentic microbial communities from great Laurentian Lakes, MI, USA - Great Lakes metaG MI27MSRF | ecosystem: Environmental > Aquatic > Freshwater > Lake | place: Great Lakes...
ATATATAAAACAAAATCATGGCAATATGCTAAAATTAGACGTAACGCCAATAGCAAGTAGTGCATATAATCCTTTTGTTGGTGTACCCAAAGGAACAGTACCAGGAACAGGAACAGTAGCAACAGGAGCAGTAGTACCAGGAACAGGAGCAGTAGTACCAGGAACAGGAGCAGTAGTACCAGGAACAGGAGCAAGACTACCAGGAACAGGAGCACCAGGAACAACAACAACAACAACAACAACAACAACAACAACAGATCCTTATGATGAAGAAGCGGAGGTAAACACCGATGAAAACTGTGTTATGCCCGGAGTATCAAGTAAAGCATCAACTTCGACTTCAAAAGCAGCTTCAAAATACCCCCCCACATCCGGTGTAAAAACTAGTATCCCACAAGAAGAAATAGATGCTATAGTCGCCAAAGAGAAAGCTAAGGGAGACCTTGCAAGAGCACAAAGAGCTAAAATTGGTGGTAGCGCCGAGATTGCAGCATTTGATAACAAATTACTTGATAAACCCAATGGTCGTGAAAAATACACAATACCTGATAAACTTTTTGAATGGACAAAATATGGTCAGACCATCAAAGGTTACGATGGACATACTGCAGAACATGTAGCAAGACAAGCAATTGTTATTTCTACACTTTATGCATTTGAAGAGGCAAGTAAAGATGGTATTTATCATAAACAAGCATTTATTAATTTAGAGAACTGGAACAAAAATCCCACAGCTCCCGAACCCAAAACTTTAGAAGTTGGAGTCTTTGAATCGGATTGGGGAGCATTGGCATTAGAGATGACAAAAAATTATGGCAAAATATTTGTTTGTTTAAATATGGCAAATGCAAAAGGTTTTGGTGGTGGTTATTCACACGGTTCTGCTGCTCAAGAGGAGAACATGTTTCGTAGAACAGATTGCCATTTTTCATATAATAAAGGTACGTATACCGAAAAAGAGACAAAACAAATTAATGGTGAAGGTCCCGAAAGGACATCCAGAGTACTTATAGATACTGACAGGCCACGTATTTGTATCAAAAGCGAAGAAAAACGCAGCGAAGATGATAGAACTAAGAAAATTACTATTGATGGCTATAACTTTCTTCCTACTGAAGACATTTTTCCATTTATTGAAATGCGATCTGCAGCACCAAGAATAACTAAACCCGTAGCCCCGTTTCCATTAGGACCACCTTTAGACGAAGAGATATTTAATTTTCGAAAGAATGTATATGCACAATTTGAAACCCTTACGACGAATAACTTTAAATATGTTGTTCTTGGTGCATTTGGTTGTGGAGATTTCAATAATATACCAGAAGAAGTTGCTCGCTACTACTATAAAAAACTATTAGAACATAAACACGCATTCAAAGTTGTAGTTTTTCCTATATATTATGCTGGGCATGGAGCAAGCAATTATAAAGTTTTTCAAGATGTATTTAAATATTGGCCAGACGAAAATGCTAATCTAGACTACACTCCAATGGAGACAACAGCCAAGCCAAACATACCAAAGATTACCAAATCTGGTTTACCCGACGAATATGTTGAAAATGTTAAATATATAGGTGGGGACCCAAGTCTAAACTTTAAAATAATATCAGAACCGCGAAAAAGTGAAGACTTTGGTAAGATGGCTTTTGGTATAGGATTAAGCACTCCAGCAGCAAGTACTTTTAAAGATCGCAATGAGCCAGAACGTTATAAGATATTACTAGAAACTCTTAAACTATTTAATATTAATGCCCCTGATCATTATCATAAGTTAGCAAAAGCCAATGTTTTAAGGTGGGCTAACGATATAGACCAGACAAAAAAAATAGATGAAACAAATGGTAAATGTAAAGTTGAATATGGAACTGCAGGTTCATTAGATACAGGCGTGACAACAGATTCATTAGACGCTACACATAAAGCTACAAAAAAATATGGTAAACTATTTGCTTGTTTAAATTTTGCAAATGCAACAGACCCAGGTGGAGGTTACACAGATGGTAGGAGTGCTCAAGAAGAGAATATATTTTATAGAACAGATTGCCATTATACACTTACAAAAGATATAATTAACCAACAAAAGGACAACCCAATAACTTATACTAACTATCATTATACACCTGATATGACCAACTTGATAAATGGCTTTTATAATAGAGTATATTTAGATTGGGAATACCCACGCGTATGCATTCGTGGTCCTGAGACTACACCCATGGCACCAGATAACTTCAAGGTACTTGATAATAATGAAGTATTTCCTTTCTATGAGTTGCGCTCCGCAGCAAAAGATTACAGAGATAAAGATCTAATGAATGCTAAACACATTAAAGATCAGAACGAGAAAGAGAGAATACGAGATGCTTATTTTAACAAACCAGACAACCTTCATAACAGTGAAATAGATTTACGAAGACGTATTTGTGCACAGCTTGATACACTAAGACAACACAGACTTAGATATGTAGTTTTAGGTCTCTTTGGTTGTGGTGTTTTTTTAAATCGTAAAGAAAGTGTTGCAAGGATCTATGGAGAGGAGCTAAAAAAACGCGAAGCTGATTTTAGTGTAGTTGTATTTGCTTCCACTGATCCAATATTTAATGGTGAAATTGGCAAGTTGATTTAAGACCTAATACTTTAACAAATATAATCAATTAACATAAAATTCAAATTTGTTAATAAATATTTAGCATGCATATTTGATTTATTTTTTATAACCTGTTTTTTTGTATATGTTTTTAATAAATGTTTTTTCTTAATAGTTTTAGTTTTTTCCATTTTGTTGTAATGATTGTAAATATTACAACCATTGTTAATTATATTAATTGTTTTATTAGTTAGACTATAATTTCTTAATATTACAAATACATTTTCACAAGACTTCATTTTTATATCTATTTTTTGTTCAGTGTTTAAATAAATTGATTTTATTTTAAAATTAAATATATTGGAGTTGATTACTTCATGAGTATTATAAATTAATAATGTTTTGAAAAAAATGTAACTTAAAATGTGCGATGTTTCGTTATATAAAGTAGCGCTGTTTTTTGTAATAGTTGTTAAAAATTCAACATAATTAATGTTATTAGCATGTAATATTTTAGCTACTTGAAAAGTGGAATGTATTATTTCGCGTTTATAAAATCTCTCAAATATTTCAATTAGTTTATTAAAATCATTGCTATTATAATAACAATAAGTAAATACATGAATAATAAATGTCCAAAATTCTGTAATTGATTCATTTAATCCTATTTTACTATAACTATTAGCATTTTTATTAATATTAAATGTACGAATTAAAGATTGATAATAACTATTGAAATTGTAATTAGTATGTAATAATTTGTCAACATTATATGAATGCATTGTTTCATGAATAAATACTTTAAAAAATTCGTGCTTTCGATATATGTATATTTCACCTGTTTTCAAACATGGATAAGTTAAACCACTATTTATGTTATTTTTTCCTAAAACTTGGTTTGAATTAAGCTCTAATTGTTTAGCAAAATGTGTCATAAAAATATTTATTTCAAGGCCATTTATATTGCAAGAATTTCTTACATTATTATTTGTTGCATAGTTATTTCTTACATTGTTATTTGTTGCTTTATTATTTGTTATATTTATAATAACTTGTAAAATTAGCAACATAGCTTTCACACAATTATTCAGTTTTTTTATATTAATTTTATCATATATAATAAAATTAAATATAAATGTTTGTTGATTAATATTATTTTCATAAGAAATGACATAACATTTATCTATATTATAATTAATATAATCAACTATAGTGGTGTCAATATATTGTGTATTATTAAATACATTTTTTAAAATATAGTTAATTTTTTCTTTTGCATTTTCTACAGACATAACACGTCTACTATTTTCTATATTAAGGTTATTAATATAGCTGTCATATTCTGTGTATTCCAAGTATAGTTTATTTAATAAATGTTTAAAATCATTATGTATACTATTTGGCAATAAATTATATATGCTTTTAAACTGTGGTGAATTATACACATTAAATAAATATTTAGATTTATTTGACATTTTAAAAAATGGATTTTGTTTTAAACTATTATTATGATTATGAGTGTTGGTTGACATATATTAATAATATATAGTAATAATATAGTAATAATATAGGTTAAATAATTAATAATTAGCTTATTAGAAATTATTTAAAACTTATTATTAAAATAATATTAACTATTAATAAGAATGAATATAATTGATGTAATACATAATAGAAAAATAAGCCCCAAGAAAAGTAATAAACATGCAATAACAAGTAATAATGCTATTTTAGAATATTATTTTAATAGTACACCAATTAAAGACAAAGTAAATAGTGACAAAGTAAATAGTGACAAAGTAAATAGTGACAAAGTACTTCATGACAATATAAGTGTTAATGCGTTTAATATTCCTAAAAGAAATGACTTCAATAAATTATTAACAATTAATTATAAAGTCCACGAATTAAAACTTATACAAAAACATTACAAGCTTAAATGTAATGGAAATAAAGAATATCTAAAAAATTATTTATATAACTACTTGTTTTATTCTTATAAAATAACCATAATTCAAAAAAATGCTCGTGCTTTTTTAGTAAAATGCTACATCAAGTTCCATGGTCCCGCATTTTACAAACGAAATATATGTTCTAATGATGTTGATTTTTGCACGTTAGATGAGTTAAATGCTATTCCATACAATCAATTTATTAGTTTTAAAGATGATAATAATCATATTTACGGTTTTGATATAATATCATTATACACATTATTCAAAAATAAACTATTAACTATGAAAAAAAATAATAATATTGTAACAAACGAAAGCTTTATAGATGTTGAAAATCCATTTACTAAGCAAAAATTTAGTGCTAATATATTAAAACAATTAATAGGTTATATTAATAGTAGTAGAATATTAAAGATTATTATTAATTTGGAATACGATGAGTTGGTTCTTGTTACAGACAGTAAACAAGTAGAAATGAAAATTCTAACATTATTTCAAAAAATAGATAGTTTAGGTAACTATACAAATATAAAATGGTTTCTAGAATTAGATAAAAAACAATTAATTCGATTTGCACGTGAATTAATGGATATATGGAATTATAGAGCAAATTTAGCGTATGAAATAAAACGCGAAATAGTACCTCAATATAGTAATCCGTTTTATGATAGAACTATAAATCAAAATATGTTACAACAATATAGCTTCAGACAAATTCAAAAATATTGTGTTGCTATTATTGACATCTTAGTTAATTCGGGAATCAATAATAATGCTTGTTCTTTGGGTAGTTATTATGTGTTATGTGCATTAACAATAGTATCGCACGAAGCAGCACAAGCATTACCGTGGTTATATGAAGCAACAATTTACTAACGTTTATACTATTTAGCAAAATTTATAATATTTATAATATACAAATGAGTCGTCGCAGTATGTTGAGACCGGTAATCCATATGCAATTTTGGATGGTTTTAGCGTAGATGTTAATATTATTCATGGTTTTGTAGCAATACAAAAGTTAGAAATCACAGCAAAAGAATATACAACAAGAGCTCTACAAATAAATAGTGAAATAAATAGACAAATACATGATCGAGTAAATAGACCAATACAGCTAGCTGAGCTAGTAGGATTATTACAAATATATAGTAGTGATATAGTAAGTATTGCAATTGCAGCGGAACAAATAAAAGATAATATAACAGATAATATAACAAATGATACTATATTTACTCGGGGGTTGGAAACAAAAATAAGTCATGCAAGCAAAATCGCAGAGGAAGCGACCGAAATATCAAGACACGCAAGTGAAAGTACTGTTGAAAGTTTAGGAGCTGATTTTTCTGCAATGCTAAATAAATTACAAAGAATAGAAACTATAATAACAGAAATAAAACACATAATGATCGATGCAATAGGCGTTACCAGAGCACGAAACCATACAATACACCCTCGCCAGTAGTGCAAAGTTTAGGTGGATATAAAATTAACAAAACTAACAAAACTAACAAAACTAACAAAACTAACAAAACTAACAAAACTAACAAAACTAGAAAAGTTTCTAAAAAAAATTATTTAAACACATAAGTAAACAAATTTTTTACTATTAATATAATTAATAGTAAAAACAACTTAAAAGAATAGTAGTATAATAAACTATAAAATGCCATCCAAACCATCTCAAAAAAAACCCGACACCACACCGGTTCCCGTTCCAGTTCAAGAAGTTGTCCAAGCCGAAACTCCAAAAAAAACCAAAACACCAAAAGCAACTGAAGTTGCGCAGGTGCCTGTTGTGGAAGTTGTTGCAGAAAAGAAGGCACCAAAAGCAAAATCTGCCCCAAAATGTGAAGTACCTATTAGCGAAACAGTAAAACCAGTAGAAGAACTAGATAATGTAGTAGTTGTTGGTGACGTGGCCGAACATTCTATTACACTAGGATTTACTGATTTTATTGGCCGTTTCCAATCTATGATAACCCAGTTTAATTCTCTAAAAACTGAACTCCGCAATCTAGAGAAAGCAACATCCAGACAACTAAAAATTGCACAAAAGCTAAATAACAAAAAGCGCCGCAAGGGTTCGCGTGCGCCAAGTGGATTTGTTAGACCCTCACTAATTAGTGAGGAGCTTGCTACCTTTTTAGGCAAACCAGTTGGTTCTGAAATGGCACGCACAGATGTTACACGCGAAATCAACAAATATATTCGTGCAAATAGTCTTCAAGATAAAGAAAATGGTCGCAAAATCATTCCTGATAAGCCACTAAAAGCTTTACTAAAGCTTGAAGATAGTGTTGAACTAACTTATTTCAATCTTCAAAAATATATGGGTCCACACTTTCCTAAAGTACTAAAAGTAGTTCCACTAGTTCCAGTAGTTCCAGTAGTTCCACTAGTTCCAGTTCAGGTTCCTCTTCCAGTAATGTAAATATTGCTAAACTAAATATTGCTAATGTAAATATTGCTAAACTAAATATTGCTAATTTATATTTGTTAAGGTAATATCTTAATAAATATAATATTGTAAAGTGCCCCCCCCTAGACGCTTTATTTGCGTTTAGTGTATTTTTTTTTTCCTATTTTTTTTCCTATTTTTTTACTTATTTTTCTAGTTATATATCTTTGTTGTATGCGAATTTGTTTACCACCTTTTTTTGCTGGGGGTTTACATAATATACTCTTTCTAAACGCGCCATCTGCATTCCAAGAAGTAATAAAATGAGCATATATTAGTTTATGTTTTTCAATAATAAGGTCTCGTTTTGCTGGATCTGTTATCATATAGTCTTTATTTTCAAAATCTTTATCATTATTTTTAGTCCATAATTCAGCTTTATACACCGTAGGTATAGACTTAGGTATATAAAATGTAATTCTTTTATATGGTTGCTGTTCTTGTTTTTTAAATTCTATATCTTTAAATAGTGTTTTATATTCTGTTCCATCTGCAAGTAATTTTTTACCACTGTCAATTTTATAATGAAAGGTACCCTTTCCTGTTTTACTTTCGGGGTTTTCATAGTAACCGCAAGAAAATATAGTATCACTGTGCTTTTGATATTTTGGTTCTTTTGAGTGAAATGCTATATGAAATAGTCGTAGGGTTTCATCATCTTTTATTTCGGCTTCAATTTTAAAATTAAAATCATTACACTGACCCTCTGTAACTAAATCACTTATTATATATGTTGGGGTTTTTGATATAGTTTTGTTATTAGCTACTAATAAACTAAATAACTCAGTAAGAAGCGTTTTTGTTTCTGAAGTTTTTAACCAATTGACTAGAAAGTTTTTAAATTCGGTTTTAAGCTTTTTCCAATTAATATATTCATAAATTGGTTCATCTAAATTGTCATTTGTATAACATTTTTTATAGTTTGGTTTACTGCAACGGCCTTTTTTGTTGGTAGCTGTATTATGCCATGTTACACTACATTCATGACTACACGCCTTATCTATGTCTTTTTTAGCTGTTTCTGCTGTAATAACCATATATAATAGTATAATATTATTTTCTAATGAATTATTCAGGTAATACCAATTTAGAATAATTTAGTTTAGTATGATTATTTTTTACTATTTAATGCATTTATCAATTTAAATGCTTTTTCTAAATATTTAATTTTATTATTATTAGACGATTTAGAAGACTTAGACAAATAAGCATATAATCCTTCATATTTTAAGTTAAAAAATTTAATATCTTCCATAGTTACATTTAAACTCGTATTATAAGAATAGTGTTGTAGTATAGCATTGATTCTTGCTGTTTTACTTTCACCTACAACTTTAACTAGTATTTTGTAGGATTTAGGTTCAATTGGTTTATTGCTATATGTCATACCTAATCCCTTAGCTATAATTGTAATGAGTTCTTCAAAATTGGTATTATCATTTATATTTATTAATAAATATGCTACGCGATTATAATCTGTACCAACTAAAAATCTGACATAATGTGTAAGAGCATGTGCTAAATCTTTTGGGTTGAGCTCTGTGTTAGATAGTTTAACTATTTTGTCTAATAAAGGTGACAAAATATACTCACCACCAGCCATAAGATTGAGATTAGGATTAATATTAAGACTTGCTCTGACCAATCTGTCTAGAAGTATAGTTTCGGTACCCTCTGTCGATTCTCCAAATGTGATAAGCATAAGACGAATGTCCTCAATATCCATACCACTGTAACTTTGATAATGTTCAGTATAAAGCGTTTCAAGTTCATTGCGACTGCTATTCGCAGGCAGTTGGGGTGTTTGCAATTCTATTTCTCTCACATGAGCTTGTCCCCTATGCCTTCTATTCAAAAAGAAACTAACAATATTGACCAGTTTAATGCATAAACATAATAAAACAAAAAAAGACACAAAATAAACAATAGAAAAGTTGACCTCAGTTTGATGTGACATTATTGATGTAGACACTTGAGGTCCTGGTTGTTGTTGTTGTTGTGATTGTGGTGGTGATGGCTCAAAATTCAGAAAATTTAATGGTGATGATGGTGGTGGATATAAAAAGATTGGTCCATGTGTAAAACTATCATATACACCTAACTCTGTTGACGGTGTTGGTAATTGCACTTCTGGTAATGGTGGAGACGGCGCTGGTGGTGGTGCTCCACCAAATTTTTTCCTTACATTATAATAATTCCGAGTTTTTCTATGTTGTTTGCGTTTAGGTTGTTTTAAGGTATAACGATAATATTTATATTTTGTGTGTCTGGTTGCATTTTTTTTTAGTTTTTTTAGTTTTTTTAATTTACGAGTTTTAAAAACCACCATTATATAATATTACATAATATTTGATAGTTAAAATTTAATTAACTAATGTAATAATTATTTAAAATGTTAGTCCTAATATTAATTAGTAGTAAATGTTTGGCCTCTGTATGAATAGTCTTTTTAAATATAATTTACTTAATAGCTCAGATTTTCTTCTAATTGCTAGAATGAAACATAGTCATGTTATTTATGATGCAGTAACAAAATCGCTAATTATTGATAATTCTCTCAAAAAAGCGTTAGAACTTGCAAAAAACCGAAAATTGCCAAATGCTAAAATAAAATATAAAGATAATAAAGAGGTTAACAATCCATTTCAAATTATTGAAATGAGCGAAAGCCATGACATTCAACCATATATTAGAAATAAAAAATAAAAATAAAAAATAAATAAATAAAACTAACTCATTTTAATTTTCAAAAGTATATGGGATAATACTTTTCAAAAGTTGTGAAAGTTATTATGAGAGTTCTTATTTCTATGCCTTAAGTCTATCAATGGCCATTTGTAAATTATTTCGTAAGTCTTCTTTATTCTGTTTTAGATCGGGGTCATTCATATAATTAATTAAAGTTATACTTAATATATTTATAATATGGTTAGCATGTGTAGTTTGGTTTTCTGTTAACTTTAATTTGGCTCCTGAATTACAGTTTTGCACTTTATTTATTATTATTCTTTCTGCTTTTAAGCCAAATACTTTAACAAGTATTCTATTATGCTCATGTGTAGTTGGATTCACGCTTTCATTACAATTAAAACCGAATTTTTTACCTAATAGCGTAATAAATTCTTTTAAGCCATCGTCTGTGTTTATTTCTTTAAATGACTCAAGAATAGTAGTGTATTCTTGATCTGTAAGCTTTAAAAATTTAAAATACTCGGCTATCTTTTGTTTAAAATTAGCAGGTGTAACGCGATTAGCATAATTAGCTATTGTATTTAATACAGAGTCAGTGCCGCCCCGTTGAAAAAACCCTAAAACGCTTTGTAATAAATTAGGACTAGCAGAATCAGAAGGACCAGTGGTAGGTGTCGAAGGAGTAGTAGTAGAAGACGAAGGATTAGTAGTAGAACCTGTATTTATACCTAGTTCTATGTCACCATTAGCAGATTCTTGATTATGCGTAGGTCGCGACGACACAGGTACAGGGGTCGTAGGTCGCGACGACACAGGTGCAAGGATAATAGGTTGCGATGAAACAGGTGCAGGGGTAATAGGTTGCTCTAACACAGGTGCAGGGATAATAGGTCGCGATCGCAGAGTAACGTTTGCAATAATATTGTTATATATTTCTTTTCTACATACAGGACATGTTTTAGATGTTATAATCCAGCGCATAATACAATCTTTGTGAAATATATGTGAGCATCGTGACTTTGCATTTATAGTATCTGTAGTCATTGGATCTAAACATATTATACATTCATCACCATTATATATATTAGGATAGTGAGCATCTAGTTCTTTTTGCGCATTTTGCCTAAATTGCCTATCTCTTAGCACACGCATTGGATTAAATCGTTGTAGACGTCTCCGTATTATACCTACTGCTCCCAAATCGTAACATACATATGAATAAATTATAATAACAGCTACTACTCCCATCGCAATTATAGCTTCATCAGATAGCTCATCGGGGGGCACCTCCAATATGTTGTCTTACATTATAATAATTCCGCGTTTTTCTATGTGGTTTGCGTTTAGGTTGTTTTAAGGTATGACGACGACGTATATTTTTTCTACTATTTCTACTATTTCTACTATTTCTACTATTTCTACTATTTCTACTATTTCTACTATTTCTACTATTTCTATATTTTCTCTTATAATAACCTGCTTCTCTTGTTTTTACAGGAGTAGTTGAGCGTCTAGCGCGTGCTATTTGTTGTTTAGCGCGTTCTATTTGTTCTTCATGGCTAGGTGGTACCTTATTAATTTCTTTAATTTTCGCTTGTGCTTCTAAATAATTATAAATAATTGGTATATCTATATTCTGTATTGGTATATTGTTATTTGTAGAAAAACTTTTTCTTTTGAAACTATTTATTTTATAATTATCATATAAATCAGTTATAGCATCATATATTGAGTTAATATTTAAACTTGATAATGGTTTATTCTTATAAGTATAGTCTTCTATAGAGTGTGCTGGATAATAATAAGAGCTATTTACATCATCACCTTTAAGCTCGTCTATTGAAAATAAATTCATTATATAATAGTAATTATAAAAAATAAATACAAATAAATAAAAATAAATAAAAAAATAAATAAAAAATAAAATTGATTTAAGAAAATAACAATAATATTAATAGTATTCTATTATTAACTATGGCGTCTATTGTATCTGGTGCTGCGTTCAATGTTTCTACTGATTTTGTCTATACCAAGCCAAAGTTGAATGCTAACAATGGTAAAGCAATTGGCATTCTTAATAAGAATGATATGAAATCACTTCATATTAGTACACCACTTATGCTTACTTGGGGTGTAAATGAGTGGGCAGATGACAAATCTGGAAAGAAAACATATGATTTAGCACTCCAATTTCCAAATGAAGAATATAACAATACTGATTGTATGGCATTTTTAAAGAATATGCAAGAACTAGAAACACGCATTAAGAATGATGCTATTACAAATTGCAAAGAATGGCTAAACAAACCAAAAATGAGTTCTGATGCGGTAGATGCATTATGGAGCCCAATGTTAAAGTATCCAAAAGACAAGGCGACAGACGAATTTGATTATTCGCGTGCACCAACTTTAAAAGTAAAAATTCAATATTGGGATGACCATTTTCAAAAAGTAGAACTATATAATGAATCGCGTACATTAGTATTTCCTAATGATGATAATATCCCTATTACAGATTTTATTAGCAAAGGTTCAAATGTAAAAACACTTATTCAATGTGGCGGTATTTGGGTTGCCAATGGTAAATTTGGAGTAACTTGGAAATTAATTCAAGCTATTGTTAAACCTAAAACAACGCTTAGTGGAAAATGCCATATTATCTTATCTGACAAAGATAAGGAAAAACTAACAACTGCAGTTGAAGCAGACGATGATGATGAGGATAACGAAGTAATTAATAAAACAGTTTCAAATGTTACGCAAGTTCAAGACAGCGACGATGAAGAAATTGTTGTACAACAAGAAGTAAAAGAAGTAAAAGAAGTAAAAGAAGTAAAAGAAGTAAAAGAAGAAAATGATAATGATGACAATGTAAAGCAAGTTCCAGTTGAAGATGCACCAAAAAAGAAGCGGATTGTTAAGAAATAAATTATAAACTAAACTAAACTAAACTAAACTAAACTAAACTAAAAATAGCATGTATATAATTTTTTTTTCATAAAAAAATTATAAACTTTACTCCAAATGTATATGAAAAGTAATTGTACCTTTTATACTATTGTCTAGTATATTGTTAATGTTAATGTTAGGAATTCCTTCATTTTCAATTATATAAGTTTGGTATTTACACATTTTTAACATACTAATATTTATAGTAAAGTTACTATTATTTATAACAACACTAATAGTATTAACATTATTAGTAATATTTTCTAATAATGTGCTAAATTTATTGTTATAAGTGTAGTGGATATTATTATTACTATCTATTGTTATATTATTATCTAAAATAGGATATATTTTAATAATAGCATTTTCGAATGCTAATTCACGATGCCATAATGGAACATATACAATATCATTTGCTATAGTTAATCTATAAATATCGCTATTTAGCAAATTTGAAATAGTAGGACTAATAATATATATATCATTTTTTTCTAAAATGCTAATGCTAATTTTTTTTATAATATTAACAATATTATTTGTTAATAAATAATTAGTATGTGTTATTGGTGTATTTATATTATTATTATTGAATTTTAACAATACTAAATAAATATCTTCTAATATTATTAATGAGAAATTAGAAAATAATGTTTCTAAAAACTTATATAATTGTTTGTTTGCTTCTATTTTTAGATCATCCAAACTATTATTATTTAAAACATTAGTGTTACCATAATAGTTTACAATATAATTAATAAAATTTATTACCAAATTATTATACGAGTCATCTTCATTTAAAGGTTCATTAGCATTTAAAGGTTCATTAGCATTTAAAGGTTCATTAGCATTTAAAGGTTCATTATCATTTAAATCATTGTTTTTAATGAAGTCTCTTAAAGTAACAAATGCACAATTAATATTTTGAAATAGCAATGTTGCATTATGATTATTAGTATTTTTATCAGGATGATAAATTAATGATTGTATGTGATAATGTTTTTTAAGTTCATTATAACTAATATGTTGAATATTAGTAATATCGTAATTTTTAATATTTAAAATATTAATAGCATCACTTATTTTCATTTATTAGCTCTATTAAATATAATGTAAAACTTTCTAAATGAAAGATGGGTCTATAATTATTATTATAATTTTTAAAAAATATTAAACTATGCACTATTAAGTCGTTTATTGAACTACTTTTAATAATTTTTCGCAATATTAAATTTTGTATTATATAAAAGAAACATTCTTGAATATTTAAATTGTAAATTAATATATCATATAATAGCGTTCGTATATTTTTAATATTGTAATTATTGGCTATTAACATAGCAATAAAAGTTTCACATATAGATTTATGGTGTTCTATATAACTAATATTTTTAGAAATATCTAAAACACTATATATATTAGGGTTATTTACTTTGTGTATAATAGATTCCAATATATTAGAATTTGCATTATGTGTTTTTTCTTCAATGCAATTATGTTTTAAAAA
>Ga0049083_10000480_pt1 | contig 14121 bp, 14 predicted proteins | sample GreLakmeMI27MSRF_FD_66719 | JGI IMG/M metagenome (GOLD analysis project Ga0049083, IMG submission 66719) | Freshwater lentic microbial communities from great Laurentian Lakes, MI, USA - Great Lakes metaG MI27MSRF | ecosystem: Environmental > Aquatic > Freshwater > Lake | place: Great Lakes...
ATCTGGGGGCCGCACCCTGAGGACGATGCGAAGAAGGTGCCGCGCAAAATTATTATCGGGCGGCGCATCTGCCGTTATGCGCAGCCTCCTGCTGCAGCCGACGGCTCCTTCCCGAAGGGCACTCTACCCACAATTGTGCGGAAGCTGCTCGCCGCCCGAAAGGCAAAGCGCAAGGAGGCTGAGAAGGAGACGGATCCGTTCCGCAAGGCGCTGCTGGATGCTGAGCAGTTGGCATACAAGCTGACGGCGAACTCTCTCTATGGTCAGCTCGGCTCAGGCACATTCAAGATTCGTCTTCAGGACTTGGCGGCATCTGTTACGGCCTATGGTCGCAAGCAGATTATGGCGGCGAAGGAGGTGATTGAGACCTTCTATGGGCCGGCCGCCGCCAACCCTGCCTACTCGGCGGAGACTGTCTACGGCGATACGGACAGCTTGTTCATTAATTTCAACCCGCGGGACCCTGCAACAGGCAAACGCCTCGAAGGGATTGATGCTCTCAAAGCGACAATGCACTTGACGGAGGAGGCTGGACAGCTTGTGACACAGGGTCTCAAGCCTCCGCACGACTTTGAATATGATAAGGTCTTCTACCCGTTCATTATCTTCAGCAAGAAGCGCTATGTGGGGAACAAGTATGAAGAGGACCCCGAGTATTATTCCCAGACGAGTATGGGGATTGCGACGAAGCGGCGGGACAATGCGCCTGTTGTGAAGACTATCTATGGCGGTGCAATCCGCATCTTGCTCACGGACAAGGACATTCCTGCTGCCACGCAGTTTGTGCAGGAGAAGACAATGGACTTGGTGTCTGGGAAGATGTCTATGAATCAGCTGACGATTAGTAAGTCTCTAAGGGCGGAGTATAAGACGCCTACGCCGCCGGCACACAAGATGCTGGCGTTGCGGATGGCGGAGCGTGATCCTGGCACAGCGCCTGCATCTGGCGACCGCATCCCGTATGTATATATCGCGGCACCTGTCGGCCAAGAGGCGAGCAAACTACAGGGGGACCGCGTAGAGCACCCATCCTATGTGAAGCAGAAGGGACTTCTCTTGGACACCAAGTATTATATTGAGCACCAGCTCATGAACCCTCTTTCACAGCTCTTCGCCCTCTGCTTGGCACAGATGCCTGGATATGCGGGGCACAAGCCTGGGATGGAAGAGGTGGCTGCGTCTGACCTTCTCTTTCAGAAGGCGCTGAATGAGGCCGACAAGACGAGTCAGAAGCAGTTTGCCAAGAAGTTTGGCATGACGATTATTCCGCGGGCTTCCGCTGCGAGACCTAGCACAGCAGTAAGCACAGTAAAAAAGCCGGCGGCGGCTCAGTTGCAACTAGATCGCTTCATGTTAGACAGTATGCTGATTGCGGCTACAAAGTCGAAGAAGTCGCCTACACAGGCTACCCAACCAAAGGACGCTGTCCCGAAGCCGAAGCGTTCAAGGAAGAAGGCAACAGCGGCTGACGCTCCAGCAAATGAATCATAGAAGGATATTTAGTGCGAAGATAGCTTAGCCACAAAATTGCTGTGTTGCGTGGAAGACAATACTCGCCGTGACCAGTGCCACCATTCTCATCAGTCCAAACAATACGATAGAGGGGAACCATTCTTACACACCGTTGCGCCTATTTTCATTTCAATTTTAAGAAACCTATCTTTCAGAGATGGACCTGCTCGCAAAGGCCGAGCAGATAGACAAATACCGCACGGCCTGTTCGCGTTCCGAACTCAACCGCCTCGCGCGTAGCCAGCATATCTATTCTGTCTTTTCTAACGAGAACCCCGCCGCCCTCCAGCAAGTCGCGGACACGATGGATCTGACTCGCGGCAGCAAGGTAGTAATCTTACACCCTTCTGCGGATAATGGCTACCCCCACACTCGCCCTGGGAATCTAATCTGCATGCCTGCCGGCTTCTCCCTCTATAACGCGCCCAAAACACTGCTCCACGAAGCATGCCACCTCCACCAGCGGGCCCACGAGGCCAACTGGTCCAGCTACTCTATTCGCCAAGGCTGGTGGCCAGTCGCCGCTGACCAGGTGCCAGAACGTTGGAGGGCGCGCTGCCGCATCAATCCCGACACAATGGCCACACCCTTCTGGAGCTGGCAGGAGCACTATGTCCCGCTCCCTCTCTTCAGAAACGAGCAAAGCCCGTCCATGGGCGACTGCGATGTGCGCTGGTATGATATGCGCAACGGCGTCCTGTATAAAGTTCCTCCCCCCTCCTTCATCGCGCGTTACGGAGATACAGGTCAGCCTGAACATCCGTTCGAAGTCTCCGCGATTGAATTCTCTGAACGCCCTATACAAACAAAAGAAGAGCTTATAAATGTTCTATTAACTGAATAGGCCCATCTAGGAAAATAGAATGTTTTCGCTGAATAATCTTCATATTTATAAAACTATCTCTGTTCGTAAAAATCTTGACATTACACCTGATGCGTTTCCTAAGGAAACCATACACGGCTGGCTACACGACTCCCGCTCCATTTCCTATGCCAAATTATCCTATAATACTGTAATGTTCGAAGGCGGCCACGGTATCTTACAACTGTGCTCTCGCACCGATATATCAGGTATACAAACAGAAATAATTGTAAAAAGACCGAAAACATCTACATATCTAGGTTCAGAGGCAATTCTGCAATGGATTGCGAGACACATCCTGAAACCTTATAAACTCCAGGGATCAATTCCTAAAATCTATGATATTTTTACAAAGGGCGGTGAAACACGGTTCTCTATGGAGTTTATAAAGGGGGATTTCCCGCACGTATATTTAGCGACTAGCCCAAACCCAGACCAGTTTTTTTACCGGATTCTCGCACAAGCATCCGTCGTTCTTTTCTTCCTTGAACGTGATTTATTCTTGGACCACCGCGATCTCAAAGCGAATAATCTCTATATACGCGAAACCCCTGTTGACTATACTGTGGATTTATCGGGCGTCTCCTACCATTTGAAGGCGCCCTTCCAGGTTGTTCTTCTAGATTTCGGATTCGCATGTATAGGCGACGAAAGCGGTATGACACGTATAAATATTGGGTCCGACGTCTATCCCATGATGGATCCGTGCCCAAAGGAGGGGCGTGACCTCTTCCACCTCGTCACGAGTTTCTGGTCAATTCCATCTGTGCGCGAACGAATGTCGGCAGATACGTGCGCACAGGTGACAGACTGGTTAACCACTGGGAAACGTGACTATACGCGACTGGCGCAGAAATTCAAGACGCCAGAATGGGTCTATGTTGTCACAGCACAGCCAGAATTTATATATCCCAAGCTGAATCCACTCGCCATTCTGCAACGATTTAAGACGCTGGGGCTTATCTAAAGTATGACGCCAAATCCTACACTCATCACATATTGTAACAGCGGATATGCGCCTTTTGCCATAAATCTCCTGTTAAATCTCATCAAAAATGTGAAGAATCATCGTCTTCATTTCTACTGCCTGGACCAGGAGCTCTATGACATGCTTACCCGCAACTTCGGCCACCACCCCCTCTTCACATTCCAGAGAGTGGAGGCCGGTGTCTCTAAGAATTTTGAGAATTATGGCAGCCCCTTATATAACCAGATTACACACACGAAGATGAGCGTTCTGCGGGATGCCCTGGACAAGTATAAGTTTATTCATTTCATTGACTGCGACATTGTGTGTGTGAATGAGCCACCTGCCGACTTCTACGACAGTTTCAAGCAGTATGATATCGTCTTCCAGTATGACAATGGCTGGATGTATAATAACGGTCCGCTGCACCCGATGTTCAACAACTGGGTCTGCACGGGAAATACGACGCTGCGGGATGGTCCTGGAACTCGGTATATCTTGGATAAGATTGAGGCTTATCAGGCCAGAGGTGCGGGCAATGACCAGGATTGCCTTAAGAAGTATTTTGATGAGGCGGGTGTCAAAGACATACGCAAGGAGCCGAATGCGAAGCTATATGTATATCCCATTGAGTTCTATACAAATGGATTCGTGGTGAATCACGGGCTATTTACGACGAAAGACACGCACTTCTTTCACGCAAATCATGTGGCTGGTTCCGCACAGAAGCGGGATCTTTTGAAGAAGATTGGGGAATGGTATTTAACGGAGACTTAATGCTCCCAGACACGCGGCATGTGGCGCCCCCATCCCGTGTGGCGAACGAAGCCGCGCGGGTTATCAAGAATAGCGCCTCTGTATCCAAGATTGTTATAGATACGCGAGATATCCGTCTCATTCGGGTGACCAAATCCTTCCATGTAGGGCTTACAGCTCTCCGTGAAAGGCTTCACCACATTGTAGTCGGCGAGACGTCTCATACCAGGGTTCAGCGTAAAACCGTGCCAGAAGCGGTCAAAGTTGCGCGCAAGATAGTGATAGCCGCCATAGTTCGTCCCTTCCACGGGCTGCCCATTCGTATCATTGTGGGCGCGCAGCGTGATGGTGACAACCTTCGGATCCTTGGCGAGAATCTCCAGTGACTTCTCGACGAAGCCAACATCATAAAACTCCCAGTCATCCTCGGAGTGGAAGATGAACGGCGTCGTCACATGCGAATACGCAATATCAATACTCTCAATCTGGCCGATATTCTTTCCGTTGTAGAGGCATAAGCAAGGGAACGGCACCAGCTCCTTGGCGAAATCATTGATACCGTTCTGGTCGCTGTCCTCAATCAGGATGGCCTGCTCAATGGGATACGTGTTATACTTGACAAACGACTCCAGCATTATCTTTAGAAGGTCGGGCCGCTTGCAGCATGTGACTACGAGCGTAATCTTCTCCATTATAAGTTCTTATCAAGCATAAATGTTTAAGCTGGTTCTAGGTGCTGTATTTCGCAATGAGGCCGATAATATTGTTGAATATGTGGAGCATTATTTATTCCACGGCGTTGAACATTTATATTTAATAAACGACGGGTCTACTGATAATTTTCGCGAAGTCCTCGAACCTTACATAGATAGGGGTCTTGTAACCCTTTTTGAAGGTAATGAAGAAAGAACAGGGGGTCGTCAAGAGAGAGTATACAACAAAATGTTTCTTCAGCATCTTCATGAAGCCGAGTGGTGGCTGATTGCCGATTTAGACGAATTCGCCTATTCGCCAAAGGAGACGGATCTGCGCCTCGTCTTAGATACATACAGCCAATATTCCTATGTTAGCGCGGAATGGCTCATGTTCGGCTCGGATGGGCAGGAGACGCAACCGGCACTGCTTGTTTCTGGCTTCACAAAACGCTGCGCCGCAGGAATTAGTTACAAGACGTTTGTCCAGAGTAAATATCTTGCAAACTTTGGCATTCACATTCATGGTCTGCGCGAAGGTGCTCCTTCAGGCACTCTTCTCAAAGTAGATTCTGATGGAAATGCCGATATCATTCTAAATCACTATCGCCAGCAAAGCCTGGAGCGATGGATGAAAAGAGTAAAACCTCGCGGAGATGGAAGTCTGTCTAGAAAAGAGTGTGCCAATGAGTTTTTCCTAGGTGTTTTTTATGAGCATAACTACAACGACGTGGACGATCACCGCCTACTTGAGCAGAATGCGCCCATTCTAGAGAGGACTCTTGGTATAAAGAATAAATATCAATATATATAACTTCGTGAGTTAATGTTATATTTAACCTACAATAATACTGCACACATGGACGGCTTTGGCTCCCAGCTACAGCGTATGCTCAGCGTTTACTGTGTGGCAAAAGAGACGGGTGCTGGATATATACATAGCGGGTTTCATGATATACAATATCAGGGACTGAAGTGTCTAGAAGAGAACAAGACGGACGACGAGTTCGTGGCCAGCGCCAATCGGCTCTTCAAGATGGAGGGGGTTGACGCGGTGCCGTCATTTGATGAGGTTGTCTTGGTTGACTATCTTACTCGCGACGTGCTTGATAAGTGGCTTTCGGCGGCTGCCGACAAGTCAGTCTTACTTCGCATTACCTATGCACATAGGCTTCTTGATGCGGAACCGGAGATTTTCAGACACGCGCCTGTGTTTCCTTGGGTTAGTCCGTATCCTCGGCAATCAATCCAAATCGCCGTTCACATTCGCCGCGGCGAGCTCTTTCTCGTTGACTCGGACCGCATGCTCCCCAACGAATATTATTACGGAGTCATGCAGCAACTCCATCAAATGTTTTCTAAGAGTAACCAGTCCCATCAATTTACTATTTACACAGAGCAGCCGACGAAGAGGACAGAGGTCTCACCCCAGCACCCTGGCATCTGGAATCGGTTTGAGACCAACAAAGTCATTTCGCCTGAACAGACTGACTTGAGCATGTTTATGAATATACCGAATACTCGCTTCAAAATCAACACAGATCCTTTTGAAACGTTTATTGAGATGGTAAATTCCGATATTCTTGTTTGCAGTCTTTCGTCTTTTAGTTATACCGCCGCTCTTCTAAAAAAGGAGGGACATGTTCTCATCCCGAAGAAGCGCTTCTGGCATGGAAGTATGGCTCACTGGCTTGATACAGTGTAAATAATCTGATCATATGTCTTGTGCCTAGATACAAGACGGGTGCCGATGGCGGCCTCTATCTTCTGTAAGGAAAGATGCGTCCAGTCCTCGCCGATAAAGCAGCGATTGCGAAGACCCATGCCCGCCGCGTCGAACTTCTCCGTATCATCCACATAGAGAATGAACTCGCCGCGCATCGTCTTTACAAGAACCATAATCTCCTCTAAGAGGGGATTCTGATTCTTGGGATCCATCGGATTCGTCCCTCTGTAACCCGTGTTTACAGTATAGCCCTTCCACTCGCTCTTTACCCAGTCAACTGACGAATCGCCAGACCAGTGAGCGTCCAGGAAGAAGACGGTAGGTTCGGGGAGGCTGAGCCGCTGAAGCACATCCACTGAATCTCCTCGGTGGCACTGGATGCCTGGATTCCCCTGGAATCTCGCCTTCGCCTTCTCATAGAGCGTGTCCTGGATTTCAATCGTGTGGACCGTCTTGAAATGCTTTGACATCAGCTCCGCTCCGTCTCCAAATAGCGTGCCCGTCTCAACAATCGTGGTATACTTTGCCAGCGTCTTGGCCGGCACCGCCTTCTGTAAAAGTTCATACGAGAAACGACCCATATATAAAGAAGGTATGCTATATTTAAATAGTAAACCCAAGGATGTTTGTAACGGAGCGGGCTGGAGTGAGATATGTCTTCGCAGATACAAGCATACCGCGCCAAAGGGAGTGGCTGGAGAAGAATTTTGCCATATGGGAGCCTTTCACATTTGAAGTCTTTGCGAGAGCGGCCGATCCGACTAAGATATGTATTGATATCGGCGCCTGGATTGGCTTAACCGGCATCTGGCTTTCTAAGCATTTTGACCATGTTATCTGTGTGGAGGGGGACAGGAACTCGGTTGAGAGTCTTCACAAGAATCTTGTCGCGAGCTCGTGTTCAAACTGCACAATTGTGGCGCAGCCAGTTTCAAATGAAAAGAAGACGGTTATATTTGGCCCGAACGTCTTTCTACATGACACGACGCTGAATGAATCTACGTCGCAAATCAAGCAGGGGGCCACGAAGGCGGAGGATTATGAGATTGAGACGGTGACATTTCACGAGATTGTCAGGCCCCTCGATGCTGGTCGTATCGGATTTATTAAGTGCGATATTGAGGGCGGCGAAGAGGATATTCTAGAGGATATGCTGCAGTTCGCGCGGCAACACTCTATAAAGACATATATCTCTTTTCACATTTCTTGGTGGAAGAACAGGGATATTCGCCGATTCAAGGCCCTTTTTAACGGACTTTCTCTATATGATGAACATTTTAACCTGGTGTCTGACCCCGTTAGCTATCTGGAGGGAAATCCGATGGGGAGCTTGTTTTTTAATGGTCTAAATCCGATGTAACGAATCTCTAAAGATGATTACCGTTCTCGTGCCACTCTACAACGGTATTGAGTTCCTAGAGGAGTGCCTGACGTCTGTTCGGGCGCAGATATTCCAAGACTGGACATGTATAATAGGTGTGAATGGTCACGGGCCTGGCGGTGGCCCTGTAATGACGCAGGCGATTTCTATTGTAGAGGAGCTACAAGACAGCCGGTTCAAGGTTGTGAATTTGCCGGATGTGATCGGTGCTCCAGAGGCAATTAATGCGCTCGTTGCGATGGCGACGACGCCCTGGGTCGCGCATCTGGATGCGGACGACAAGTGGCATCCTATGAAGCTTCATTGCCAGATGAAAAGTTTGGAGGAGGCGTCGGCCGACATTGTTGGAACCTTCTGCCGCTATTTTGGAGACTGGGACAGTGGTCCGAATATCCAGTCTGGCTATGTTCTCGAGGACGTTTTTCACCGGATGAATCCGATGATTCACAGCTCCATTCTGATTAGAAAGGAGCTCGCGCACTACACGAACGAGTTTGTAACCTACGATTATGATTGCTGGATACGAAATTTACAGGCAAAAAAGGTCTTTTTTAATGTGCCGCTTGAACTCACTTTTCACCGTGTGTATAAGTCATCCCATTTTAATGCGTCTGGAACTCAGAGACCTGAGTTGGTGCGTATGAAGTATTTTGGGCATGCCTAAAAACAGATAGACTTACCTAACAAATGGTTGTCTGCGTAGTATCAGCATTTTATAGTATTCCATCCAAATTCTCGGTTGAACGATATTTTGAATGGATGACACCCTTCTTTGAGCAAACACCTTTCCACCTGGTGCTTTTCACCCAGCCCGACTTCGTTGAACATTTTAAACAGATGCGGCGGCAATGGGCCGAGCGAACCATTGTTGTCTCGCTTCCGCCCGAAGAGCTTACTGCGATAAAGAAGTGGGGTTATAATACCTGGATTGAGACTGCGAAGAAGGATCATGAGACGAGTCATAGTCCTGAACTCTACTGCATGTGGTATGAGAAGAAGGAGTTTGTTCTCCGCGCGATTGAAATGGGCGCATTCGGTGCAAAGACGTTCGTCTGGTGCGATGCTGGCATTTTGCGTTTTACTAACTGGATTCCGCACATCCAGACATTTCCAGAGGAAAACAGGATTGCGCCTGGAAAGATGACATTACTGAGCTTGGTTCCATTCTCAGAGGGGGAAACGGTGAACACCGACTTCCAAAAGGTGAATCGGATTGGGGGCGGAATCCAGGCGGCTGATGCTGCCACATGGAAATGGTGGTCTATACAGTATGATAGCATGATGATACAATATCAGTTATCAGACCGTTTTATTGGAAAGGACCAGAATCTCATGTCCTCTTTGTGTTTACTGCACCCAGACCGTGTTCGCCTTGTGCCTGCACCTCCAGAGCTTGATGGCTATACGAAGTGGTTCTGGCTTCTTCTCTGGCTTTCGGGGGTTGGTGCTTAACGGCGCTGCGTGGAGCGGCGATTCGCGCGGCGGTTGCGGCGGCTGCGGCGGCCTCCATAGAGGGATGTTCCGTTATTATAGGCGGCTGTGCCGTTGTTATAGGCGGCTGTGCCGTTATTTACAACAGCTGAGGCATTTTCCACGACCTCCTCGGCAGCATATGCATTATTGACTGCAACCTCGGCCGTCTCAGCCGCATAGACATTCGCGGCGGCCGCATTGTTAACGGCAGTATTTACCGCAGCGCCGGAACCATTGTTTACGACTGCATTCACGACAGTAGCATTGGTGGCGTTGGCCTCGGCAACCGCGAGGTTAGCCTCAGCAACGGCTGCATTCGCTTCAGCTACAACCACATTGCCCTCGGCAGCAACCTCTGCCACCTCTGTCACCTCGTTAACAACAGCGGTGTTATTGACGACCGCCGCAGGAACAGCGAGACCCGCCTTGGCTAGCGCGGCATTCTTAGCGGCATTAACCTTGGCCTGGGCCGCCGCGTTCGCTGCATTCGTGGCGCTGCTCACCGCCGACACACCCATATTCTGGACAGAACCGGTGAGAGCGCCGAGCATAGCTGTCTTGGGGATTGCGGCTTTGGCCTTCTCGGCAGCGGCCTTCGCTGCGGCGACCTTGGCGGCGGCGATCTTCGCATTCGCAGCAGCCTTCGCATTGGCGGCAGCCTTATCAGCCTTCGCCTTCGCATTGGCAGCGGCAACCTTCGCCGCCGCCTCAGCCTTTGTCTTCGCATTGGCAGCCGCCTTAGCAGCAGCAACCTTCGGGTCAACGGCAGGCTTCGCAACCGGGGTACCAGGCTTGGCTACCGGGGTACCAGGCTTAGCGACAGGCTTCGCTACCGGGGTACCAGGCTTCGCGACAGGCTTCGCAAGAGGCTTCGCAAGAGGCTTCGCGACAGGCTTCGCTGCAGGCTTCGCCACAGGCTTCGCCACAGGCTTCGCGACAGGCTTCGCGACAGGCTTCGCCACAGGCTTCACAGGAGCCCTCTTCACAGGAGCCTTCATAGTAGGCTTCGCTGGCTTAGGTCCACCACCTGTAATTTTTCGTGTGAACCTTCTAAAAAAATCCATCATTCTACAATTTACGCATATTTTATGAGCGGCTCCGCCACTGCTTGTCACAGACCGTGCAAATATAGAGATACTTCATGTTCGTCGGATCATACTTGATATAAATGACGTCCTTCTCCGTAGATCCCAGATTGCTTGCACATGTCCCGCTCGGACACTTGATGGTCTTGCTGTGAGGCAGGGTCGGGTCAAACTTCGTAAACTCATTCAGAAGAATCTTATACCCCTCATTTGACCTCTGCTGTGTGTGAATCTCAAGAATGAGACCACCCTTACTATCAGCCTCCTTCTCACCACAGTTATAACACTCGAGCACAAGACCATCCGCGGTCACCTTGTGTAGCTGGGCATAGCGACAAACAGGGCAGAATTTCATATCGTGCCTAACTCTAAGTTATCACCATATTCAAATTTTAGACCATGTCATTTATCCCTCCAATAAGAGTGCTGAATCCAACACCACCCATAATAATAACACCCACTGCCATTAGAATAATACCAACAATCTGGATACTGCTAGCCTTCTCACCCTTCTTCTTTTCTTGCAGATACAAGATGAAGCCGGGAATAAAGAAGAGCATTCCAAATAAAATATAGACCATTAGAGAGGCCAAGAAGCCGAGGCCGACGCCGAAACCTTCGCGCACAATATTCTTAAAATTACTACGAGCCATTCTCTAATATAGAGAATAGAGTATTCCAATTTGTATTGCCTACCATTCCATAGGGAATGTATGGATACACGTCAATAGGCTGTATACGAATCTGCTGTTGGATTTCTTGTTTGAGTGCGGCCTTAAGATTCGGCAAATTATCTTGAATCTCCTTCTCAAAATAACAAAGAAGACTCTTCTTGCGCAATTCGTTAACTGTATATTTTATAATCTGATGATGGACATATTCCTTATAGTGAAGAGCATAGTTGTGTGTAAGTGGAATATTTTCATATCCAGGTTCATGTCTGAGAGGATTATTATCTAGTAAGGCTTTCAAGGATAAAAGAACCATTGAAAGACTCATAGTGCTTTGCCAGCCTGGCCCTGAGTAAGTGCCAAGAATGGATAAACAAACTTTTCCATCAATGTATAAATTGGGATGGAAACGGGTGTCTCCATCGTTCGTAAGAAATTCTACTTTGGGGGGTGCAAAGGGGTAATCGTGAGGAAATTCAAATTTAAAAAAGAGGAGACAGTTTGCGTAGATGGAATCGGGGGGGCCAATAATAAGCGCCATGCCCCTGTTAAGAATGTGCGGATCCTGTTTGTAATAGATGCCGCCGCCAGAGAGGTCAGATACCCGTGCTAATTCTCTTGGGAGCCTGCGGGCCGCTGACATATCTATGATGCTTTCCTGGTTTTCTTTAGACTGAAAACCAAACGGCTAAAATTGACCACAATTTTTCTGACGGGGGAGTATAACACAGGATGAGTGCGGTATTACACATTTATAACAGTCATCCGTTGCGGGATTTCCTGAATGAGCGTGGGGGGTGCGCAGGCCACGAGGCAACTGTTACCGCGATGGGCAGTGAACTCAAGGGCAAATGGCTTATTCCTGACAACGACTATCCTAGATTTCTAGACCTTCTTCACGATTATCTCTTCGTGAAGAAGGCACGTTCGCTGAACTTGGTTGAGCAGCCTCGGGTGAATCACCACAAGCCGCTCCTCTTGGATCTCGACTTTCGCTACTCTTCAGATTCGGCCATCAACCGCAGCTTTGGAGAGAGCAATATCAAGGCCTTTTGCGAGGATGTGGCGAAGGGTCTCGAACACTTCTTTGGCCTGGATGAGTATGAGGACGGCATCCGCTTCTTCGTGACTCTGCGCCCTGCGCCTTACCAGGAGCAGGGTAAGAAGGAGCGCAAGGATGGTGTCCACATTGAGTGCCCTGACATCTGCCTAAGCAATGAGAAGCAGAAGGTGCTTCGTCTCTGGCTCCTCAACAAGAAGTCGGTTCAGACATGCTTCGCTGGGACAGGCTACATCAACAAGGATGAGGACGTCTATGATGAAAGCATGACTCGTAAGCAGGGCTGGTTCTTCTTCGGTGAGAGCAAGCCGAACATTCCTCGTTATGAGCTCAAGAATGTGCTCTCCTACAATCCTAGCGATAAGACGTTCAGTTCAGAGAATGTTAGTGAGTATGGTGCTCGTGCTCTGATGGAGATTCTCAGTGTTCGGTATAATCTTACTGAGGACGGAAACGTTGTTCGCGAGGATGCGTCGGCAGAGTATCAGGCACTTCTTAGTCCTCCTCTAAGTTTCCAACCGGCGCCTGTCAATGATGGTCCGGCCCCTGAGGTAAACGTGACGGAGAACGAGGCGCTCGCAGCGATTCGTGACATGATGGTTCCGAAGGACTACAACGAGGGAGAGAAGAATATCTTTCGCCGACTTGTTCTTGAGTGTCTGAGTCAGGAGCGTGCTGATAACCGTGATACATGGATGCGAGTTGGCTGGTGTCTTCACAACATTCAACCAGACGAGGAGATGTTCAATCTCTGGATTGAATTCTCCAAGAAATCGCCAAAGTTTGCCGAAAATAGCATGAATAGTCTTCGCAGAGATTGGTTCTCTAATATGAGGAAGAGCGGCGATGGTCCTCGTCTTACGATGATGTCCCTGAAGAAGTGGGCACGTGATGATAATCTTGCTGCATATAAGGAAATTGTAGATGCAGATATTATTCAGTATCTTCTGAGCCCACAGTTTCTTCCTACGCATTATCATATCTCTTGCCTCATGGAAAGGATTTACAAAAGTAATTACAAGGCTTCAATTGGCATGAAGACAACAGAATGGTATTACTATGATGATGAAATCAATTTCTGGAAGATTGTAAACCAAGGAATTCAACTACGCAAGAAGCTTAGTTCCGAAGTAACAAAGTATATTCAGACTGCACGAGAGGCGCGAGTAAAACAACTTAACACAGAGGGAGGAAATTTCAATGATATCTCAAAGGACCGAAAGTGGGATCAGCTCTTTAAGGTAGAGCAGCAACTCTATACTGCTGGTTTCATTGACTCTCTTATGAAGATGGCAGCAACCTACTTCTTTGAAGAGGAGTTCCAGGATAAGCTTAATAGCAATGTCTACCTCTATGGTTGTCGTAATGGTGTTCTTGAGTTGCGCACTATTACAACTGATAATCCAAAGGAGCATGTACTCTTCCGCCCTGGCCGCCCAGAGGATTTCATCTCCTTCCGCGCTGGGCACAATCCACCCAAGTGTGAAGCCATGGATTATATTCCCATGAGCGAGTTCACGGCCGAGCAGAAGGAGCAGCTGGCCTTCGTGAAGGACTTCTTCGCCAAGATCTTCCCAGATCCTGAGCTGCGGACCTATGTCCAGCGCCTCCTCGCCAGCTGCCTCGAGGGCACAAACAGAGAGCAGTGCTACTACACTTTCATTGGTGAGGGCAGTAACGGCAAGTCAGTTCTCATCAACTTGTGCGAGATTACCTTCGGTGACTACTTCACGACTCTCCAGACGACGGTCTTGACCCGCAAGCGCCCTGAGTCGGGCTCAGCGAATCCAGAGATTATCGTCATCAAGAATAAGCGCTTCATCAGCATGCAGGAGCCGGATGAGAAGGAGCCGATCAACACGAGCCGCATGAAGCAGTTCAGCGGTGAGGACTTGATTGAGGCGCGCGGCCTGTATCAGGACCAGCAGAAGTTCCG
>Ga0049083_10000482_pt1 | contig 14109 bp, 13 predicted proteins | sample GreLakmeMI27MSRF_FD_66719 | JGI IMG/M metagenome (GOLD analysis project Ga0049083, IMG submission 66719) | Freshwater lentic microbial communities from great Laurentian Lakes, MI, USA - Great Lakes metaG MI27MSRF | ecosystem: Environmental > Aquatic > Freshwater > Lake | place: Great Lakes...
TCGCTCGCGCCAGCCCCGCACAGCAGCACGTCCTCCCACTGGCCGCAGTCGCTGAGCGCGGCGGACATGGCGGGGCACAGGCAAGGCGGCGGCGGTGCACCTGTGGGCGACAGCGTGCGAGCCCGCAGCGCCACCTCCAGCAGAGGCGCCCCGGGGGTGAGCGGCGCGCGCAGCTCGGCGCGCACCAGCGCCGACGTGGCGGCTGCCAGCTGTCGCTGCGCCTCTTGCGCCAGCTGGGCCTGCGCGGCTGCTCGCTCTCGTGCCTCTTCGCACCTCGCCTTGGACGCCTCAGCGCCAGCCACGGAAGCCGCGTGCTGCGCAGCCCAGCGGCGTGCGAGCGCGTTGGAAGTGCACACCCTCCAAGCGCACATCGCGGAGCGCAGCCGAGCGCGGGGCGCGCTCAACTGCGCTCGCGTAAAGCGCAGCCGCAGCACTCTCTGCGAGCGCCACGCGTGCAGAGCTGTACGCAGCGTGTTGCGCCGCCTCACCGCGCACACGCGCACAGCGGCGTTGAAGAGAAAGGCGGACTGCAGCACTCGGGTGCGCCACCGTGAGAGCACCGCGCGCTGCACTGCGTGTCGGTGCAGCGCCGCCAGCGCACGCGCGCTGTGACAGCTGCTCGCCCACTGCTCGCGCCAGGCCGCGAACACGCGCCGCATTCTCCAAGCGTCCAGCTGTTGTGCGAGCAACAACTCAGTAATTGGGCTGACCTGACCGGCGTTGCGTTTGCTGCACGCGCCTTGACGCAGCACGAGTTCAGCCAGCTCGTGCGCAGGTGCGTGCCACGCGCCAGCGCGGCAGCGCCAGTAGCTGCGGCTGCGCGAGAGGCGGCGAGCTGCGCTTCTTGCTCTCGCACGCGATTGCGCAGCTGCTTGTTCTCCGCGTCGAGGAACAGCAGCGCGTTCAGCGTGGCGCGCTGGGAGGTCTCTTCCGGAAACGGCTGCGCGCGAACGTTCGTGTGTTCAGGGAGGCGGCGAGTAGACACAGCGCAGCTCCGCAGCAACGCACGCACCTCGTCCTTCTCTTCGTCGCCTGACGACCACACCTGCTGTGCGCCACGAAGCACGTCGAGCGACATGGTAAGGGCGCCTCAAAGTAAGTGACCATCGTACGACATCCTCCGAAGACGCGACGACACGCACTACGTACATCGCCCGAGAGCAAAATAGATCCCGACCACGAGAGCAAACGACGCTGCTTCATCCACACAATTCAATACTCGTCGCGTGCAGGGGTGTGCCGTGTCGCTCACGCCTCATCAGCCTCGTCCGTCTCCTCGCCCTCCAGCAGGGCAGAGGCACCGTGAGGCAGTCGCCCGTACCTGGCCGCCAGGCTGCGCAGGTCGCGCGCCTCCTTGTGAAGCGTGGAAAACACGCCGGCAGGCCCCACCCGCCACGCCCAGTTGCCCGCCGCCACGCCCGGCGTGTTCATGCGCGCCTCGTTGCCCAGCCGCAGCACGTCCTGCATCGCCACAACCACCGTGCCGCTCACAGACATCAGGCACATGCGGATGGCATCCCAGGCGGGATCGCTGCCGTCGCTGCCCAGGTATGCCACGAAGTTTGCACGGTCCACCGGCGACGTGCCCGTGAACCAGCCAGCCATCGTCTCGTTGTCGTGCGTGCCCGGGTACACGAAGCTGTTGGCGTAGTGGTTGTGGGGCAGGTGCGGGTTGCCCGGGTTGCCGTCCCAGCCAAACTGAAGCACGGCCATGCCGGGGGCGCCGATTGCTGTGCGCAGGGCCACCACGTCTGCGGTGATGACCCCCAAATCCTCAGCCACCAGCGGCAGCGGCCCCAGCCGCTTCTGGATGCCCTGGAAGAAGGAGAGGCCGGGGCCAAGCTTCCAGCAGCCGGAGAGCGCGGTTGGCGCGGACGCGGGCACGGACCAGTATCCCGCCAGGCCGCGGAAGTGGTCGATGCGCACCTCGTCATGCAGGCTGAACGCGCGGCCGAGGCGGGAGGACCACCAGCGGTAGCCTTCAGCCTCGTGCTGCGGCCAGTCGTACAGCGGCGAACCCCACAGCTGCCCGGTCTCGCTGAACGCGTCCGGAGGCGTGCCGCTCACCGAGCCAGGCAGGCCGTCTGCGCCCAGCGTCCACAGGTGCGGGTGGCACCACACGTCAGCGCTGTGGCCGCCCACGTAGATGGGCATGTCACCCACCAGCTTGACCCCCCGCCCGTTGGCGTACTGCTTGAGGCGCCGCCATTGGCGGTCGAACAGGAACTGGATGACGCAGAAGACGTCCACTTCAGCCTTGTGGTCGTGGCGCACCCGTGCCAGTGCCGCAGGCTGGCGGCTCTTCAGCTCCTCCGGCCACTCCCACCAGCTGAGCTTGGCCAGCGACGGGTGGGAGGTGCCGATGGCGGCGAACAGCGCCGCCGGTTCCAGCCAGCTGGCCGTCTCCGGGTGCTCTCGAAACTGGCGGTACTCCTTTTGCAGCACGGTCAGTCCCGCGCTGCCGCCGGCCAGCAGCCGCTGCGCCGCGCGCGCCAGCAGCGGCTCAGCCACCGCAGCGTACGCCTCAAAGGCGCACGCCCCTACCGGCTGTGCTGCCGGCAGCTCGCTCGCCTGCAGCAAACCGTCGTCAGCAAGCAGCTCCAGGCTTATCAGCAGTGGGTTGCCGCAGTGCGCGTCGCGGCCGCTGTAAGGGGACCAGTAGTCCGCGTCCGGGGGAACCAAAGGGAGCACCTGCCAGATCTGCGCAGGCGCAAGAAGCGCAGTCAAGCGCCGCGATGCGCCACTTTGAAGCCACGTGGCGCCCTCGCGCACCTGCGCGCCAGCCTCGTGCAGCCAGTCGGCGAAGGCGTACGCCTCGGGCCCCAGGTCGCCCACGCCAAATGGGCCCTGCTCGCGAACGGGGGGAGTGTCGGCGTCAGCGTCGCGATGCGGTGCCGCAGCTGCGCGCGTCCGCGCGCTGCGTGCGGTGCGTGGTGCGCGGCGGTGCGTGCGTGCGTGCGCGTGCGCGAAAAGCGATGGTGGTTAGGGCGGCGGTGTCAGCACAGATGAGGTGCGTACCGGCAGGGAGGTTGGGTGCAGCAGCACGCCCGCGCGCCGTGGCGGATTGGGCTCCGGGAAGGAGTCTCCGTAGCCCTCAGGCACGTCGTCGCCCGGCTGAGCAGCCACAACAACCGACGCAACGCGGCTTCGAGAGAGCCGCAAACTGCAGCCCAACGACAGCGAAGCTGGCGCGACGCGATGCACGCGGCCTCGCAGCGCTGCGCCGGCCACGGCGGGCGCGTGGCGCACAGGCCGACCGGCGGGAGCGGCGACGGCTGATTGCGTACACTGCATGCTGGCTCAGCTGCCACACGCACACCCGGGCACGGCCTGCTGCACGACCAAAGCAGCGAACAGAGAATATCACAGGCGACGGTCGCAAATCTGGCTTGCAGGTGGTGGCCCCGCCTGTGCGGTGAGCCATCATCTCTCCCTCCTCCGCCTATTCGCCGCCGCCATGGGGAAGGTGGACAAGGCGTCCGAGACGCCCCAGGAGAAGCTGGCTCGCAAGGCTGCCAAGAAGGCCGCCAGTGCAGTGGCCGCGGCAGCCGCCGTACCCCCGTGTGACGCAGCGCCGGCCAAGCCCGACAAGAAGAAGAAGCGCGCAGCGGATGAGCCTGACGAGACGGCGCCCAAGAAGGCGAAGAAGCCAAAGGCGGACAAGCCCAAGGCTGACAAAGCGATAGCGGCGGCTGCTGCCGACGGCTCTGTTGCGGCGGCTGAGGATCCCAACGCGCTGGAGCACTTCGCGCTCTCCGACGCAATAAAGGCCAAGCTGCGTGCTGCTGGCGTCGCCGCGCTGTTCCCCATCCAGGCCGCAACCTTCAAGTTCGTGATGGACGGTCACGACGTTGTTGGCCGCGCTCGCACAGGACAGGCACGCCCTACACCCGGCGCCTGAGGCGCAATGCGCGCACTTCACGTTCTCACGCCCTTCTCCGCAGGGCAAGACACTCGCGTTTGTGCTACCGATTGTGGAGAGCCTGGCGCGCGCGGCGTCTGCTGCGGGCGGCCGGGCGTTCAGCCAGCACGGGCGCGCTCCCAAGGTTGTTGTGCTGGCACCCACCCGCGAGTTGGCCAAGCAGGTTCACGAGGACTTTGAGAAGTATGGCGCCGTGCTGGGCATCTCAACCGTGTGCGTCTACGGAGGGGCCCCCATGGGCAGCCAGGAGCTGGCGCTTCGTCGCGGGGTGGACGTGGTGGTGGGCACCCCCGGGCGTGTGAAGGACTTTTTGGAGCGAGGCACGCTAGACCTGTCCGCTCTGCGCTTTCGCGTGCTTGACGAGGCTGACGAGATGCTCAACATGGGATTTGTGGATGACGTGGAAACCATTCTCAGCGCCGGCGCAGAGGCCACGGCCGCAGCAGCCTCCGGCCGCGCGGGATGCCAGACGATGCTGTTCAGCGCCACGTTGCCTACCTGGGTCGCGGACGTGGCTGCGCGTTTCCTGGCGCCTGACCGCAAAACCGTGGATCTGGTTGGCAGCAGCACGATGAAGGCGAGTGCAGCCATCAAGCATCTGTTGGTGCATTGCCAGTGGACGGAGCGCACAGAAATGATCGCAGACTTTGTGCGCAGCCACGCGCCCGGGGGCGGCGGTGGGCGCGTCATCGTCTTCACGGAGACCAAGAAGGACGCGCAGGAGGTGTCTGAGCACCTGCAGAGCAACCTGGCCAGCCACGGCGCGCGCGCTCTGCACGGGGACATCCCCCAGGCCACCCGCGAGAAAACGCTGGCCGAGTTTCGCTCCGGCCGCTTCCAGGTATTGGTGGCAACCGACGTGGCAGCCCGCGGACTGGACATCTCCAACATCGTGTTGGTTGTTCAGTGCGAGCCCCCGCGTGACCCTGAAACATACATTCACCGCTCTGGGCGCACCGGGCGAGCGGGCAAGACGGGCACCAGCGTCACATTCTGCACGCCGCGCAACGAGGGCAGTGTGCCGCACATCGAGCGCAAGGCTGGCTTCAAGTTTGAGCGCGTGGGCGCCGTGCAGCAGTCAGACCTGGCTGCCGCCGCAGCCGTCGCCGCCGCCGCCGCCGTGCGCGGCGTGGCACCCGCCGCCGCGGCGCTCTTCCGCGCAGCAGCAGACGAGCTGCTTGGCGAGGGCGGCGAGCCGGCAGAGCTGCTGGCAGCCGCGCTGGCCAAGATTGCGGGGCACACTGAGGTGACCACTCGCTCGCTGCTGTCCAGCCACAGCGGCGCCACCACGCTGGTGTTCTGCGCCCCTGCGGGCGTCACCGTGAACACGCCATCGTACGTGTGGGCCCACTTGCGCGGTCGCGTGAGCGAGGAGCAGCTGGCAGAGGTGAAGCGCATGACGCTGCTCAAAGATGCCACCGGGGCGGTGTTCGACGTGCCGTCCACGCTGGTAGAGCACTTTTTGGCGGCGCAGAATAAGGCGCCTCCCATGCCGTGCACCATCTCAGTTGCAAAGACCCTACCGGTGCTCCAAGTGAGGGAGCCAGCCTTCGGCAGCCCCCAGGGATTTGGGGGACGAGGAGGCTTCTCGCCGGGCGGGCGGGGCGGCCGGGGCGGGTTCGCCGGACGGGGGGCGCCTCGATTCAGCGGACAGGGGCATGGCGGCGGCGGCAGGGGGGGGCGACGTTGGTGAAAATCGATTTTGACCACCTACCAGCTGTGATCAGGAAAGCATCGCTCCATCGCATCCATTGCGCCCGTCGCCGGTCTATAGAATCGTGCGTGTGGCGGCAGCATGACTGCGCCTTCTGGGAGAGTCGGCGACGCCACCTCACGGCTTGGCCACCTTTGCTGCTGAGAGAGCCTCTGCATGCATGCGCGCCACCCTGCGCACGTCGCGGCGGTGGCGGCTGCGCCTGCTGTGCGGCAGTGCGGTGCTGTTGCTCTGCGGCGTCCTGGATGGGCTCGTTGCCACGCTCACCTTGCGCCTAGCGCCCGCACCTCGCCCGCGCACGTCGTCGCAGCTGCTGCTGCAGCACTACGAGGCGCGCGAGGTATCGTTTGCGCGCCAGGCGAGGCGCATAGTCTTCCTTCACATCCACAAAGCTGCGGGCTCCACGTTGTGCCAGCTGGCACAGGATGCGGGCGAGCTGGTGGCCCGCGACTCCAACTGTAACCTGGAGGGTGAGTGGAAGCGCGCCCTGGCCGCAGGCACGCCGGCGGAGCAGTGCCGTGCGCTGCGGTGCGTAAGGGCAAGCGTTGCCTTTCCCCTCTCCTCCTGCCTCTGACGTGGCTGCGTGCGCGTGTAGTGCGGCGCCCTACAGCTTCGTGGCCAACGAGCGCGGCCTGCCCGACGTGCCGCTGTTCGACGACGGCGCGCTGTATGTAACGATGCTGCGAGAGCCCCGCGCACGCACGCTGTCGCAGTACCAGCACCTCAAGCTGTACGCCCAGAAACACCTGCGGGGCGAGCACGCAAGGTGGCCGGCCGAGCTGCGTCACATGGGCGTGTCAGTGGAGGAGGGCGTGCCCGGCTTGGCAGACATGGTGGAGGGCCGCGCCGGTCGCGTTGCCGCGGGCTTTCGGCAGAGCTTTCAGACGCGCGCGCTGGCGGGATGGAGCACGCACGGAATGGATGGAGGATTGGGCGCAGCGCAGCTGAAGGCCGCCAAGGCGCACTTGGCGTCCTTTGACCTGGTGATGACGGTGGAAACGCTGGAGGAAGATGTTGCGCTGCTTGCCCGGCTTGCGGGCTGGCCCGCCGCCGCCGCCAACGCGAGCCGCGCGCGGCGGGGCAGCCGCGGCGGCGCCTCGGCGCTGCTGGCGAAGCAGGAGGGGCTCGCCCGTGAGGCGCTGGACGCGCAGGCAGGCCTGGACGACCAGCTGTACGCGTTCGCTGTGCAGCTGCGCGCGGAGGCGCACGCCAGGGCGCACAGAGGCGACGCGCCGCAGCCCAAGCAGCGCCTTCGCGCAGCCAGCTGCGAGACGCTGCCCGGCGGCACACAGCCGCAGGCGCAAGCGCCATCGCAGGCGCAGGGTGGGTGGGTGCCGCCCTCCGGGAGCGGTCCCTATGGCAACTGGTCGCACGGGTGCCGCAGCGAGGGGCCCCATGCGCTGGTGGCCGCCTGCGCCGTGGTGCATGACACGCAGCCTTCCTCCCTGGGCGGCTGGCTGGACGCGATGCGCGCATCGGGCGTGCGTCGGGTGTACCTGCACGACGACTCGTCCCCCGCTTTGCGCGAAGACACGCGGCGCGCGCTGCAGCCGCACGTGGCCGCTGGCTTCCTCCTCCTGCTGCACGCGTCGCACCCGGCGCCGCGCTACGGCGTGCGGGAGGCCACGGAGGCGGGGCTGCCCTGGGGGGGATACCGGGAGGTGTTGGGGCGGTGTTTGACCCACGCGCTGCTGGACGGCGCGTGCTGGCTGCTGCACCTCTCCACCTCGCAGCGACCGCAGGGCCACTTCACGCTGCCCCCCCCAGGCGAAGGCAGTGCGCTGCAGCCATACGACGGGCGCACCTGCCTGCGTCTGTGGCCAGCTGAGGGCGTGCGCGATGCGACTCCGCCGCATGATGCACCCCCCGGATTCCAACCATGGCTCCTCAACGTGCCGCGCGCCCACGCGGCGCTGCAGGCTGCGGGTCCACACGCGGTGGTCCCCCAGCCGGATGGGCTATATAGCCGCGCGCAGTGCACTAAGTGTCGGGGGATGGATGGCCGGCTGGGCTACCAGGACCGGTTCACGCCGGAGGTTGATCCCTGCGTCGCGTACTACCGCTCACCGCATGCCCGCAGAAAGGGACGCACCTGGTGCGTGGAGGACCTTTGCCAGGGCGTGCCGGATGCGCCCGTTGCCCTGGTGGTCGCGGGCTGACGTCACGGACTACAATCTACTTTACAACAGTCGATAAATCGAATCAAATGACATTGAGCGCCTCCGCCTATCTCGTGCGTGTGCTCTCATCGGAGCGGCGTGGCGCGAAGCGTGAGGAAGCTGCGTGCGCGGTGGGGTGGAGGGGTGCAAATGGCCGCCGTGCGCTGGCGCTGTCAGTCCTGCAAGCAGCCGCTGGAGTTTAGGGGCCTCCCAGAAGAAGCTACGCTGCGAGATAACCGCTCAGGCGGGCTGTTTGGTGCGCCGCGACGCTGCCTGTCACCCCTGGTCGGCCCCCCTGCTACTGACCCGCCGTTGCCTCACAGGCTCCAACGCGAGGCTCGACGAGTCCTTCGTCCTCCTCCCACCCGCGCTCAACAGCCGGGCGGGCGGTGGCGCGGCTGTGGCTGCTCACCAAAGCGGCCCTGAGCGCCCTCTGGCAAGCCTCTCGCTCGGCGCGCGCGCAGCACAGCAGCCAGACGCAGCGCAGCAGCCTGCGGTGCGGCCGCACGACTCTCCTCGTTGCGTGCGCTGACAGCGCCCTCACTGCAGCAGGTCAGCGGCGCATGGGACCTTTCCTTCTTGGTCCTCCCCTCGCCCTCGCCCTCGCCCTCGGCCTCGGCCTCGGCTGGCGCTGCGTGCGGTCGTTTGGACACGCTGAGTCGCATCTGGACGCTGGCTAGCGAAGAGACGTCGGTGGACCACCCGATGTGCAGGGACTGTGCAAGCGCACTGCGTGCGGAGCTGGAGGCGCAGCGGGCGGAGGCGGAGGGCGACTGCGCTGCGTACGAGGCGCTGCTGCAGCAGCTGCGAGCGGAGGAGGAGGCGGAAGCTGGGGGCGAGGGCTGCGAGGAAGAGCAGCTGGCGCAGCTTCTGGCAGCCGCAGAAGCCGAGGAGGCTGCGCTGCGGCGTGACCTGGATGCGCTGCGCTCAGCAGAGGCTGCACTGGCGTCCGCATGTGCCAGCGCGCGCCAATTGGACGCTGCGGAGGAGTGTCATGCGGCGGATGTGGAGGAGCTCGCGCTTGCGCAGCGGCAACACGCCGACGAGCTGGCTGGCGTTGAGGCGCGCACGCGGAGTGCGGCGGCGCAGCTGGAGTCTCTTCGCCGAACGCACGTGTTCAACGACGCATTCCACATCTGGCACGACGGTGCGTTCGGCACAATCTCGGGCTTCCGTTTGGGCCGCACCGCCCAGGTGGCTGTGGAGTGGGAGGAGGTGAACGCGGCTTGGGGACAGGCGTGCCTGCTGCTGAGCACCATGGCGAGCCTGGCACGATTCACGTTCGCATCACATGCGCTGCTTCCGATGGGCAGTACCGCGCGCGTGCGTGACTGTGCGAGAGGAGGAACGTACGACTTGTTCGGGCCGGTGAGCGCGCTGAACCTGCTGGCAGCGCAGCGCTTCGATAAGGCGCAGCTGGGATTCTTGGCGTGCCTGGACGAGTTCGCAGCGTTCGCCACGGCGCGTGACACGTCATCGGGGGTGAGTCCTGCCTTCGAGCTGCCCTACCCGGTTGACGGTGACAAGGTTGACGGCCGCTCGCTGCGGTTCACGCTCAACCGAGACGACAAGTGGACGGCGGCGCTGAAGCTGATGCTCACAGATCTCAAGATTGCGCTCGCATGGACCTCCGCAGCCTTCCTCGGGGGAGAACAGACTGAAACAGAGACGTGAGACCGACTTTTTTGGTCGTCTCGCAGGATCAAATTCCGCACACACTCTCGCCTCCGCCTGCTCTACTGCTCTCTGTCCCTCAAGGATGTGCCTCGCCGCCTCTGCTTGCACCTAGCGCAGCCCTGCGGCACCGGTCTCTCCAGCTCATGCGTGGCTGTCTTTTGCAGCGCCTCGTGCGCAGAGTCCGAGCGCCCCAGACGTGCAGCCTGTGCAGCGCCGCTGGTCCCGCCGAGGAAGTCATCGTGGCTCTGGGTAGCAACCAGGGCGACCGTGTCGCGCTGCTGCGAGCGGCGGTGCGTGCGCTGCCGCAGGTGGGCGTGCACGTGCGCGCCTTCTCCTCGCTCTACGAGACGGCGCCCGCCTACGTCACTGAGCAGGCGCGTGGTGGCTGGAAGGCACACGCGCTCGCAAGCACTCGCACTCGCTCACGCCGTTCACAGTCCCCCTTTCTCAACGCCGCGCTGAGCTGCACCACGACGCTAGAGCCCCTGGCGCTGCTGGCTGCGCTGAAGCGCGTGGAAGCGCAGCTGGGTCGCACGGCAGGCGGGCAGGTGTGCCCTCTGCCAAGCCTTCGTGCGCGTCTGCGTCCCTCACTCACGCGCTACGTCAGCGTTTCGGGCCGCGCCCCATCGACCTCGACATCATCGCGTACGGCTCGCGACGCGTAGACACGCCCGAGCTGACCGTGCCACACCCTCGGCTGAGCGAGCGCCCTTTCGTGCTTGCGCCTGTGGCGGACCTCGCGGCCGGCACCACCGGCCCCGCGGCGCACATCGCGCAGCTGTGGCAGCGCAGCGGCGGTGAGTCGCAGGTTGGTCGCGCGGGGCTGGCGCGAGTGCTGGCGCTGCCGGGTGGAATTGTGTGGCCTGTGGGGGGGCGCACGCGCGTCATGGCTGTGCTTAACGTCACGCCAGACAGCTTCAGCGACGACGGTTGCACGGGCGTGGCGCAGGCTGTGGCTGCGGGTCTGCGTCTGGTGGAGCAAGGAGCCGACGTGGTTGACGTTGGCGGTCAGTCCACTCGTCCGGGAGCTGTGCGCGTGTCCGCAGAGGAGGAGGCGCGAAGGGTGCTTCCAGTGCTGCGTGCGCTGAGGGAGCAGCTGCCGCCTGGGGTGCTGCTGAGCGTGGACACCTTCTATGGCTCGGTGGCCTCCAGCGCAATTGCTCAGGGTGCGCACATCGTCAACGACGTCTCAGGCGGCGGCCGATTCGACCACACGTTGCTGGCTGCGGTGGCGGACTCTGACGCGGCGTACGTGCTCATGCACAGCCGCGGCGAGTCAGACACCATGCAGCGCCCGGAGTTCACGCGCTACGCAGACGTGGTCAAGGAGGTTGCTGTGGAGCTGCGCGCAGCCGGCGAACGCTGCGTGGCGGCGGGCATTGAGCCGTGGCGAATAGTGCTTGATCCGGGCATAGGCTTTGCAAAGGACAAGGACTCCAACCTCCAGCTTCTCAGGAACCTGCCTGCTGTGCGGCCGGGCGCGCCCGGCGCGCTGCGCAATGCGCCGCTGCTGGTGGGCCCCTCGCGCAAGGGTTTCCTGGGCAGCCTGGCGGGTGGGCGGCCGCCCGCAGAGCGCGACTGGGCCACCGCCGCCGCCGTCGCAGCCTGCGTGGCGGGAGGCGCTGAGCTGGTGCGTGTGCACAACGTGGCCGCCATGCGGGACGTGGTGGCGGTGGCGGACGCCATCCACCGAAAGCTCAGAGACGAACGTCGAGGCTAGCTTTTCTGGAAACAACTCGTTCTCAATATGCATCGGCCATCTGTCCGAACTTCGGTCCTCACTTTCGCCGCCGCTCCCCCTTGGCCGCCTGAAGCTTGCTGTGCAGCGCGCTGGCGGGCGTCGCCTTATCCGCAGCCTCCGGCGGGGCCCTGAGCGCCACCACAGCTCCGTCGCGCAGCTCTCCCATCTCCGAGGCGCCTTGCACCTTGCTCTGTGCCTCGATGTACAGCATCAGGTCCCTCACCTGCTCCTCCAGCTCCGCCATGCGCGCTGCTGCGCCGCCGTGCGCCTGCTGCAGCGCGCTCTGAGACTCCTGCAGGCGCGACTGCAGCTGCTTCTGGTTGGCCAGGAGGGTGTCACTAAGGTCCTTGAGGAAGCACTTTTCCTTGGTGGCGCTCTCCAGCCGCGCGCCCAGCTCCTCGCATCGTCGCTCAGCTGCGCGGCGGCCCCGATCCGCCTCCTTGCTCTCCGCGGCGGCCGCGGCAGCGCGAACTGTCGCGTCTCCGGCGCGCAGAGCCTCCGCGTCCGCGGCCACGCGTCCGCCCTCCGCATCGGCGCGCGCCCGCTCGGCGTCTGCGCGCGCGGAGGCGATGAGCCCCTGGAAAAACTCCCGCTGCGACTCCAACTGACTGCTCAGCAGCTGGTTGTACTCCAGGGCCACCGCGTCCAGCTTGCTGCTCAGCATCGCCTCGTCCAGCTCGTCGCCCCCGTCGCCGCCCGCCCGGTCATCGCACGCGCCGCCGCCGCCACCGCCACCGCCACCGCCACCGCCGCCGCCGCCGCCGCCGCCGCCGCCGCAGTCGTCCGAGGCTGCCGTTTCTGCGCGGCGCTGCCTCTGCGTGGGGGGCGTCAGTTCCACCAGGTGGCCGTGCGTCTTGCTGGCGATCAGGCGATGCACGTAGCCGTCGCCCAGGTAGTCCCACACGCGCTGCGTCTCCAGCTCCAGGCTGTAGCAGTGGCCCGTGGCGCGCCAGTGAAGCACCGCGTGGCCGCTCGCGTAGCGCCCGCACGCCACGCTGCCGCAGATGAGGCAGATCCACAGGTTGTCCGTCGTGCCGCAGGCGTGGCACACGGGCAGGTCAGGCGGCGCCTGGCAGTACCGGCACACCGGACAACTGCTATCAGACCACTTGCTCAGGCAGGCGCTGTGGAAGGCGTGGTTGCACACGGTGGTCACGATGCCGCTGATGTGGCTGTCCAGACGCTCCAGGCACACGGGGCAGGCTGGCAGCTCCTGCGGAGAGGGAGGGATGAGGAACGCGCCCAAGGAGCGTAGCACAGCTCCTGCAAAGCGCACCGTCTGCCCGGCGGGAGGCGCCGCGGGCGCGTGCGTCATCTCCACGTCTTTGACGAAGAGCAGGTGACAGACGTCCGGCTCGAGAGAGTTGAACTGGGCGAAGCCGGACCAGTCAGCGCAAAGCGTCCTGCGCACAAGGGCAGCATGACGCAGCGCAGCGCACCGCCCGGCCGTGGTAGAAGCGGAAGAACTCTTCCGCCGCCGCGGGCGCGTCGAAGCGTAGGAGAACAGCGTAGCGAAAGGCGTCGTCGCCTCGTGCCTGCGAGTCGCGCACCAGCCGCATGTCGCGCACACGGGGCAGCATGGCGCCCACGAACTGGCAAAAGTCCGCCACTGAGAGTGAGGCTGGCACGCCCAGCGCACACACGGCGTCGGTGACAGGCAACGGTGGGACAGCGGGCGACGGCGAGCCTCCGACGCCGGGCGAGGGCTGGACCACCGCCCGATACAGGTGCACCACGCCGGACAGCCGTTCCACGCGCGGGTTGCCGCTGAAGAAGGGCATCGCCAACAGGTCAGAAGCCTCGGTCACATCCTCAGCCAGCTCACGCTCGGCACTGCTCGCGCTCGCCTCATCGCCGCTGCTGCCGCCTGTACGCTGCACGATGCGCACGCTGACAGCCGACATGCGCGCTTGCTTGGTTCCAAATGCAGAGGCGGAGCGCGTCGCTTTGCGACGACCCAGTCGAACGCGTACATCGTACGAGTTGATTACAACCAGGCCCCGTGCGCTACCGCGTCGAAGGGGGCGGTGCATTGGCGGGGAGAACCCACAGCTGCACATAGCGAATGCAGCACCGCGGCTGAGGGCAGGGCGCGAGGCCAGGAGTCCCACATGCGCCTGTGCAGTCGATGGGCTGGGCTGAGGTGCCGAATGGCCCAGGAAGCCCGCCCGCAACGCCGTACGGGCAAAGAGGCGCCAGGCCGGTGAAGGGTCCGTAGAGCTGGCCGATACTCCACCACCAATTGGCAGGGGCGCCGCCGGTGCCATCCACGAGGGTCGCATTGCTGCCTGAGAGCCGCAGACCAGCCCAAGGGGTGGATGCGGTCCCCATGATGCCCGAACCAGCAGCCGCGTTGAGCGTGGTCAGGTCGGCGGCTGGGCGCGTGGCTGAGGGGTTGGTGGACTGCGTGAAGTGCAGCATGTTGCGACCCGCTGGCAGCTCTGGGTAGAAGAGCTTGAACTCGAAGAGTCCCTGGGCATTGCGGTACTGTTCCAGATCAGCCAGCAGACTAAACTTGTGCAGTCCGCTAAGCGAGCCGGAGATGTTGGCGCGCAGCGCCTCAGCGCTATCCTTGAAATACTCGGAGGCGAAGGACGCCCCGCTAACACGGTGGGAGAAGACCAGAGCGCCGTAGCCGGGAGGCGCCTGGCCAGACGGTGAACTCCACGATGGCGGCGGTGTTGGGCTGGGTTGGGGCAGCGGAGGGCGGGGTGGCGGGACAGGGGGGAACGGAGGGGAAGGACTTGGCGGAGGCGGAGCAGGGCTGGGCGGTGGTGGCGCAGGGCTAGGCGGAGGTGGGCTGCAGTGCAGAGGCGAGCCGCGTCAGTCGAGCGATTGCGGCCTGACATTGTCGCATCGCGCGGCCATCACACCTGGGCGGCTCGGGGCTTGGCGG
>Ga0049083_10000485_pt1 | contig 14099 bp, 9 predicted proteins | sample GreLakmeMI27MSRF_FD_66719 | JGI IMG/M metagenome (GOLD analysis project Ga0049083, IMG submission 66719) | Freshwater lentic microbial communities from great Laurentian Lakes, MI, USA - Great Lakes metaG MI27MSRF | ecosystem: Environmental > Aquatic > Freshwater > Lake | place: Great Lakes...
AGACAACTGCTGGCTGGGCAGACTCGTCTACACGCAGATCTGCTGCCGCGCGCGCAGACTGTGGTGGATGACCCAGGAGGTTGGTGCAGGGGCTCCGAAGGGGAGAGTTGTGGCGTTTCAGTGTTTTGCACTTCTATGACTCAGCCCGAAGTACCCTTGACGACGTAAGGGCGAGGAGGGCTCACCGGTGGCGTAGGCCTGCTGAACTACACCGAGAACGTGCTGCTGGTGGGTGAGGGGTGCATAGGCGACATCATATACTTTTGTGAGTGACTAACATGACACATCTGCTGACGACGCAGCACCCGTGACACATATCTGGCTCCGAGCGAGCGAGCGGCCAGCAGCGGTCAGCTCTCGTTCGGTCGGGCGATGGCGCAATTAATGGGGGTATGGGGCGATGACGTTGGACATCCTACGCTCTCCTACGGTGCTCTGTCATGGCGCGTGCTGGCGTGCGGCTCCGCCTGGCTCTCCTCTTCCTCTGCTCTTGCGCCTGCGCCACGCCCGTGCGCCTGGCCTTGCGCGACGAAGCCAGCGGCGAACTGGTGCCCTTGCTGGCTGGCCTCCAGCGACTGGCCTCCTTCAGCGAGGCGCGTGAGGCCGCGGCCGTCCCCTGCCGCCCTCACCCCGCTCACTCGCCACTGCTCGTTGCTGCTCCTCAGCCGCTCAGCCTCGTCGCCGTGTTCGGCTCCGTGGACGCAGCGGCGCGGCGCGAGGCGCTGCGCACGCTGGGAGCGGACGAGAGCTCACTCAACTCGAGTGCTGGCGCGCTGGGCCTGTGGCTGCACACGCCCTCGCGCCCCTTCACAGCGCCCGACGGCTCCACGGTGCGCCGGCTGTCTTGCGCGCAGAAGGAAGCTCCGGCTGGGGCTCCGTCGCTCACTGTCGGTGCCCCTCACGCCGCCCGCCCTCCCGCCAGGTGTTGTTGCTGGAGGGCACGTTCAGCGCGGACGCCGGGTCGCCGGCGGAGGCTCAGGCGCGCGCGTGGCGCGGTGACGCAGAGTGGAGCGCTCTCTGAACACCCCCTGCGGCGGTCGCTCCTCTTCTCGCAGGAGGCGGCGCTGTTGGCCACGCTGTCCTCCCACCTCCTCTACTTATCGCCCGGCGCGCCAGCCCAAGCGCAAGCTCAGTGGCTGTCGTCGCTGGGCCGCTCAGCCCGCAACTGGGCCGCCCGCCAGCGCAGCGCGGCCTCGCGCTCGCAGGACAGCACCCCCGCGCGCGCCACAGTCGACAAGCTGCTGTGCGAGGGCGTGAGCGGCTTCGCGCCTCTCACTTGGCTCCCCTCCGCCACATACGCAGCTCGCCCGGCGGCGCTCGGCGCTCTTCTGCGCACCTTCTCAACCGCCACCGCCTGGCGCAACGCCTCCATCGCACAGCAGCCGATGGCCGCCGTCGCCACATCCGCGGTGCAGTCCAGTGCCGCGCGCAACCTTCCCCCCGGCATCGCGCTCTCCGGGGCTGGCCTAGCGCTATGGGCGCACACTCTCCTCATGGGCGACACCTCTCCTCCACCCAGCCTCTGGCACGCCTGGTCTTCGCAGCTGCGCGCCAACGCGCAGGCCGCTTCTCAGAGCGCCTTGACAGCGCATGCGAGCGCTTTGGCGTCGGTTGAGCCGCCGCTGCCTCCGGCGCTGTTTGCCGACTCGCTCGCGTCAGCCGTGTCCGATGCGCGCAGGCTGCGCGCGGAGCTGCTGTTCGATGCGCCGCATTTGGCGGCGCCGGGTGCGGACGCAGCCGACGAGGTTTTTGCGGACGTCGAGCGGGCGGCAGCGGGCTCGCACGGCGCTGCGCTGCGCGCGTTTCTGAGCGCGCGCGCGGGCGCAGCGGCGTCCGCCGCACGCGCCGCGCACGCAGCCATTCAAGGCACCGCCTCTCCGGCTGCTCGGGCGGCGGCGAGCAACTCGGTGCGCCTGGACAACCTTGCAGCCTTCCAGACCGCCGGAGCCGCCTACCGCGACATGTCAGCCTTTGCGGAGGCGCAGGAGAGCCTGAAGTCCGCCTTGGACGGCGCGCGCGAGGCGCTGGACGCGCGTGCGACCGCCCAGGAGGACCGTGCGCTCATGGCAGCCATAGACGCTGCTGTTGAGCGCGCCACGGCCGCCCTCGCATCCTGCGCCGCAGCGCTGCCCCTGGGGGCGGAGGCGCTACACGCGTGTGGCGCCTCCGGCGAGGCCGCCGCCAAGCGCGGTCTGTACGAATCCATGGACTCGTTTCCCTGGCTGCCCCACACGCCTCGCTTCGCCGCTGCGCTCGCTCGCGCGCGGGAAGCGTCCGCCGCGCGCTGCGCGGAGATCGCAGAGGACAACGACGCTGCAGCGCTGACGGTGGTGGCGCAAGCCGTAGAGCACGCGGCGGACGCTCTGCGCACAGATGCACTCGCCCTGGAAGTGCCCATGCCCGGAGCAGCAGCCACGGCCATCTTGCACGCGCTCCGGACGGCAGCATCTGCGGCGTTGCGCGCCTCGACGGTGTCGATCGCGGACCTGCCTTCCGTGCTGGCACAAGAAAGCGGCCAGAAAGCCCTAGCGCTCCACGCATCAGACGTCACGACAGCCACGCGCTTTCGAAACGCGGCCGCCTGGCTGTTGCGACTGCATCGCGTCCAGCGGGGCGCACTGGCCGACCTCAACGCCGCCTCCTGCGCAGCTCTGTTGGTTGCTCTGCCGCCGCGGCCGCTGGGCGCGGCACACGCCTGCGCGTCGGACGCCGCCGCCGTGCCTGCCGCGCAGGCGGAGGCGGCGCGCAGCGCATGGCTGCGCGCTCTGGCTGGTGCCCGCGCGAGCTGCACCAACTCTGCGTTGCCCTACGCTGCTGACGTGGACGCGGCGCTGGCGGAGGACGTGGCGGCCGCCTTTGCGCGCGCCCCGGAGGTTGCGCAGCGAAGCAGGGACGCGGCCTCGTTTGCGCGGCAGACGCGCGCCGTGGCAGCCATAGGCGCCGCCACCGCTGCAACGGCGGCGTGCATGCACACCACGCTGGGCCTGATGGCGCGGCTGTGCGACGGCTGTGGCGCCGTGACGCCGGTCGTTGCGCGTGGCGCGATGGCCGGTGCGCGAGCGGGGGCGCGGGCTGCCGTGGGGGCTGTGCTGGTGCTGTGCGCCGCCCTGCAGGCTGGGCGGGCTGCGTTTGCTGAGGCCATGGCTGCGCATGCGGCTGCCAGGGCATCCCGGGCCGCAAAGCGCATCGTCCAGCAAGCCATTCGCGCGGTGATTGCGCGCAATGCGCCGCCGCCGCCGCCGCCGCCGGGCTTGACCGCGTGCGATGAGCTTCCACCGCCCCCCAGCGCCGCCTCAGAGCGGCCAGCGACCATGCTGAGCGCCGCTGAGCTCTCTCAGTTGCTCGGCCCGCCGGCGCCCCGCCCCGCCGCCTGGCGCGCCGCCGCCGCCGCTCCCGCCGCCTGCTCTGCGACGCCGATGCCCCCCCCCGACCCGTCCGTGGAGCTGGTCGCCTCTTGGGTGTCTCACGGGCTGCGCGGGGACGTGGAGGCCCTCACTCAGCTGGTGGCGCTCTCAGGCGCCCCGCCTGCAGGCGCCGCCAGCGCCGTCGCCGCAGCGCTGGCCCTCCACGCAGCCGCGCTGCGCTACGCCACCGGCATGCCGCCGGAGGCGCTGAAAGGGGTGCCCTGGAGCGGTGCGCCTTACAAGAGGCACGTGCTGGCGCCCTTCCGCGCCGCCAGAGGGGACCACGCAGCCGCGGTGGCGGCCGGCGGCTCGCCCAGGGCGAGCGCGCTGGCGGGACTGAACACTTCCTTTGAGTGACGAACGAACGCAACAAACGACTAATCGACAAACAGCAGCTTCGGCTAGAGACTCTAAGGCTCATGCGAGCTGCGTTTTCCAGGGCACGAGTCTGCTGCGATGCGCGCGGGAAAGAACGGCGTGCATGAAGTTTGCATGTGTCCACCCCATGCCGGGTGCCGAAGAGCCCGAAACGAAGCAGCGCGGTGGGCGTGTGTCGCCTCCACCGGCGTAGTAGAGCTCTAAGCAAACTCTTCGAGTGGCCTGCTGACGAATGATGATGATGATGATGATGATGATGCGCACGCCCATCCCTTGTCAGGGCGCCTCCCAGACTTTGATGAGCCCGTCCGTGGCGCACGTCAGCATAGCCGCCGGCGTGCTTGGGTGGCAGTCAAGGCCACAGACGGTCTTGCCCGGGTGAGCATCCACCACAGCATCCACTGTGGCGTCCACCAGCTCCCAGATGTGTACGCGCCCGTCCTCGCCGCCAGCCACCACGCGCGCGTCATCAGCCGTGAGTGCTGCTCCGCAGCGCGCGCCCGCGTTCAGGTGGCCCTCGTACTCCGCCAGCAGCGAGCCGCCAGCCCTATCCAGCAGGCGCAGGCGCGAGGCGCCCGCCAGCGCCGCCAGCACACAGGCGCCGTCGCGCGAGAGGGCCACAGTGGTGACTGGCGCGCCCACCTCGTCCACGGTGCACTGCCCAGTGCGCACGTCGAAGCTGCGCACGGTGCCGTCCACGCTGCCGGCCAGGATGCAGGCGTCGTGTAGCGCCAGGCTGGTGACGCTGTCCTTGAAGGGCGCCAGCACCTGTATAGCCTCGAAGCTGCTGCTGCGGGTGTCCCACACGCGCACCGACTGGTCGTAGCCAGCCGTGAGCACAACGTCGCCGCCGGCGGCGAAGAGCACCGCGTTGACGGCGCTGAAGAAAGAGGCGGTGCGCGGGTGTGAGCACAAGCACAGCCACACGTGTGCAGCTCCGTGTTTGCGCGCCTGTCGTGGCCCTTGAACTTGCGGATGGTGCGCCCTGTGGCGGTGTCCCAATAGTAGACCTGTTTGAGGAGGGGTCAGCCAGGCAGCGAGCGAGCAAGCGAGCGCAGGCGTCTCGAGGGTACGCGCCTGCCTGTCTCCACCAACGGAGGCTAGCTTGTTGTTGTCTGTGGTGCACGCCACGTCACGCACCTGCGCGCCACCGAGCGCCGCTCAGTCGCGTGGAGAGGGAGGGAGAGAGCATGCCGAGCGTCGCCCGCTGCGCACCTCGTGCCCGTGTCCCGTGTACGTCTTGATGAGCGCCCCTTTGCCCAGGCTCCACAGCCGCAGCGTGCGGTCCTTGCCGCAGGAGAGAGCGTAGCCACCAGCTGAGTTGTAGCGCACGTTGAGCACGGCGCCCTCGTGGCCGGACAACACGCAGGCGCAGCGGGTGGCGCAGGCGGCGCTCTCATCAGGCGCAGCGGGGCCGTACATGCATAGGGAGGGCAAGGGGCGCGAAGCAAAGAAATCGTCCGACCGGCGAACTCCGCCCGGCCAGCGGGCGGTCCACCGTTCGACGAGGGAGCGCGCGACGAGCACAGCTCTGGGCTGTGAGTGGAAGGAGTGACCGGTATATTACACATCGCGTTGGGCGTTCGGTGGCTCACGCGGAGGCGGAAGGCGGCTGCGTGGACGGCCAGGGAATCGCCGCCCAGTCCACGTTGCTCACCCAGGCCGCCGCGTTCATGTTCTGCGCCTGCACCTGCGCACGCAGCTGCACCAGCTGCTGGTTGCACGCCTGCTGGTCAGCCTCCAGCTGAGCCTTGGCCTGGTTGGTGGCGTCGCTGCTGGTCGCCGCGGCCATGGCCTGCTGGTCAGCCTGCGTCTTGGCGGCGCAGGCGTTCATCACAGCCTGCTTCTGGGCCTGGTAGTTCTGGTTCGTCGCGTGGATCTGGGCCAGCTGCGTCGGGCTCGCGCTCATGGTGCCGCTCGCGTCGGTGGCCATCGCCAGGTCTGAGTTGGTGACCTGCGCCAGCTTGCGGCCGTTCTGCTGCTGCTGCTGGATCTGCTGCAGCTGCTGCATCTGGCTGGGCGACAGGTCAGCCTCCATCTTCTGCACCTGGGCCTGGGCCTCGGTGGGGTCCTGCGGGCCGGTCACGCCGCTCCAGGAGTGGTAACTGCGCAGCAGGGGAGGAGTGTAAGAGGTTTCTCGTTTTGGGGGTGGTGCGTGACAGCGTGACACAGGGGAGGGCTGAGCGCCGCCAGAGCAGACTGAAAGGCACCGCACAGCCACAGACGGTGTGGGCGCAGCGCCCCCGCGGCGCGGAGGCCGCGGGCAGAGCCTCCCGCGAGAGCGCCCACGTGCTGGGGGGTGTTACAGCTTGCGCAGGCGCCGGCGGCTCCCCGCCTCGGGGCGCCCCCTCGCGCGGGTGCTAGGGCACTTCAGGAGCGCGCCAGAGGCCCCGCGGTGGCCGCGAGAGGAGGGTTGGGAAGGGGACCAGGCGTAGAACGCTCTCCTTCCACCCTCCTCAATCACCACGCTTGCCATCCTTTGCGCGCTGGGCGGGCACAGTGGCGGGCACGCACGGGAAGGGCTTGGCGCCGTTGACTGCGGCGAGACGCGAGCGAGCGTCAGCGCGTGCCGCGTGTCCGGAAATTCCTGAACTTTCGGCTCGCGTCGCGCCGCTGCGCACCCTGGTCGATCTGATTAATGGTGTTCAGGTCGCCCTGGGTCTGCGAGCCCTGCAGCAGCTTGCGCGCATCCTGCGCAGCAGGAGGGTGAGAACTGAGACGCACAGCACAACTAACACACGCACCGCGCCGGCCAGGGCCAGGCCCAGGAGGACGATGGACTTCATCTGGCTGTGTGATACGCAGCTGGCGAAGGAGACAGGGTGTGGAAAGTTTCGATTGCCCAGCGAGCGGCCGGGCAAGCGCGAGCGCCAAATGCCAATTTTTTCATCGCGATGTTGCACGTTCTTGCCTCACATGACACGTTGAGCCTCCCTTCACCGCCGCCGCTCCCGGCTGCGGCTGCGACTGCGTCGGCGGCGCTCCCCACGGTCGCGGCTTCTGCTTCGCGAGCGCCTTCGGTCTCGATCACGCTCCCGGCTCCCTCCTTCGCCCCCCAAGCGCCGCGATATCTCAGCCGCCCGCGACGCCGCCGCCTGCGCCGCCACGCGCGCGCTCGCAGCCTGCTGCGCCTGCTGCGCTGCGAGCATCTGATGCTGCCAGGCGATGTTTGGTAGGGCTTGCGCGCTGCTCTTGTTGAGTCGCACGGTTTTGGCAACCTCGATGCGAAGCGGCTTGTCCGCGATAAGCATGCCGTTCAGCGCCATGGCCTGCTGCGCCTCAGCGGCGGTGGCGAACTCGACGAAGGCGAACTGCTTGCTGTCGCCCGCCAGACGGCACTCAACAACCGTGCCAACGAAGGCGAACAGCTGCTTCAGCTGCTCCACGGACACCACAGGGCTCAGGTTGCCCACATGCAGGGTGCGGCCCAGCTCCTCGAAGTGCTGGGGCAGGGAAGGGAGAGCCAGGGTACCAATCGAGGCGACCCCGCCTACGCCCAAGCCCATGCCAATGCCCATACCCGCCAGCGCCGCGCCCGCTGGCATGACGTGGCTGAAGCGACAGTCTGGGCGGAAGCATCGTCCGTTTTGGAAGTCCTTGCAGGGGGATGCGCCCGGCACGCCAAGCATGGCAGCCGCTTGAGCCAGCGGCAGGGCCACCGCTCCGCCAGGCGTCGCGTCCGCAAAGAAGGCCTCGAAAGGGCTGCCCTGCACCTGCGTGCCCTCCACCCGCACCTCGAGCGAGTAGGAGCCCCGCGCGCGAACGGTGTACACCACTGCGTAGGTGCCGTCCCGCACGTCCCGAACAAGCACCTGGTCCGCCGGCTCCAGCGCGCCGCCCAGCAGCAGGCGCACGGTGACGTTGGCGCCGCCGTCCACGCAGCGCCGACCAGCCGCGTCGCACGTCTCAACCACAAAGTTTGCAGGCGCGCCCGCGCTCCCCCCGCCCAGCCCGGAACCGCGGCAGCAGCAGCGCGCGGCTAGCGGGGGGCCGGCGGCGGCGGCGATGGGAGCCAGCACGTGCTGTGGAGGCGCCGCAAACAGCGCCTAGGGTAGAAAGACACGCGTCAGCCCAACCCGCGTGTAGAACGCTGCGTCGCAGCGTCGCGGCACGCAACGCACCAGGCTCTGAGAGGGCGCGCCCGGCGGCGGCGGAGGCGGCGGCGGCGGAGGAGGAGGGTGCGGCAGCGGCTCCATCGACGGCGGCTCTGGGTGCCGAGGATCGCGTGACGGCGGCACAGATTAACCACGCCGGGCACTCTGTGCTTCGCGCGACGTGGCACGGAGAAGCCGGGGGGCGCGAGATGAGAGATTGCGGTGCCCTCTCGACCGACGAGCAAGCGGCGGAGCCCTACGGCGGAGCTGCAATCTAGAAGGTGTGCAAGGACCGTGCGTCGTCGTCGGTGATGCAGCGTGACGATGACCTAGGAGCCACGATTGCATGAAGGACTGCAATTGAACAACTTCAGCTGGCAGCACATCGTGTGCCTCCGCCCCGCCCGTGCAGCCTGGCGGCCAGAGCCCTGAACGCGGGCGCGTTGACACTGTTGGCTGTGAGCAAAGGGAGCGCCTGGGATGCCGCACAGGGCTCCAACAACGCGGCTGCGACACGCGCCCACTCCTCCGGAAAGGTGACGCTGAGAGCCGCCAGGGCGGTGCTCACGTCTCCAAGGAGCAACGCAGTGGCTGCGTCTCTTAAGTCCAGGTCCCCGCGCAGGATGGGCACCAGGCAGGCGTCACCTCCAAGCCTCTGCGCCGCAAAGTGCGGCCCCACGAGCGCCGGCGAGGCGCGCAGCAGCGCCGTCAGGCTGCCCAGCGCTGTGCGGCGCACCGAGAGGAGCGGGTGCGAGCCGGCGTCCGCCGCCAGCCTATCCGCAATCTCGGAGAAGGCGCTGGCGGCTGGCTCCACCCGAAGCGACTGCGCAGCCCCAGGCCGAGTGGCGACTGCGTACACGAGCGCGTTCCAGGCGCGAACGCACTCCGTGGCTTCGCGGCAGCGCTCGTCGGAGGAGCCACCGGCGCGAGATAGCGCCGCAGCGTGTGCTGAGGCGGCCGCGATGGCGGGCAGCACCTCCGCAAGCAGAGCCAGCGGCGGGGACGATTTGAGCGCCTGAGTCAACAGCGCAGCCGCCTGCACGCACTCCGCCTCGCCCGGCTGGCCGTCCGCGCCGCGCCAGAGCTCTCGGAGCGCCAAAGGCAGCGCAGGCTGCACGTCTTCGCCCAGGCTATCCATCCCTCGATGCAGCAGCGCCAGGGCTCGTGCTCGCGCGTGGCGCCAGCACTCCGCGCTGAGCGGCGGCGCGCGCAGCCGCAGCCCAGCAAGGGCGGCGGCGGAGAGCGCGCTGGCCAGGGGCTGGCGAAGACCCTCCCCGCGTGCCCGCCCCTGCAGGCCGTTCAGCAGCGCTGCCAAGGCATCCAGCGCATGCGCCAGCGACGCCACACATCGCACGCAACCGCTCTGGCATGCCGCTGCCTGCTCCTCCGCACGCGCAGCCAGCGCGGCCGCGATGCGAGCAGCGGTGAGCGCCTCCTCAGCGCAGCCGGACAGCAACAGAGGCATGGCCTGGAAGGTGCACAGGCGCTCGTCGGGCGGCTGCGTGCCGCCGGTGGCTTTCAGGCGAAACGGGGGCGGCGAGGCTGCGATGTGCTCCAGCGCGGGAAGGAGCGCCGCCGCCGCTGCCGCGCCGTGCGGCGCCAGCTGAGACTGCAGCGGTTTGGCGAAGCGCGTGAGGAGGTAGGCGGCTCGCCCCGCGGTGTGGGCGTCTGCATGGCGAACGCCCCGCTGGTCCAGGAAGGCGTGTAGGGCCACTGGTAGGAGCTGCGGCGCATCGCGCGCCAGCGACGCGCCGTAGCGCACGCACAGCTCCAGAAAGGCACCGCTCACGCGCCGGTGCTGCGCGTGAGGCACGCCCGAGTGCACGACGCCGGCAGTCAACGCAGATGCGGACGCCAACAGCTGCGCTGCGGCGGGCGACTGCGCGGACTGCTCCCCGAGATCCAGCACCAGCTGCAGGGAGGACTCCACGTCGACCCAGGCGGTTGATGATGTGGCGGCTGTGACTGAGCGCAGCGCAGCGGCGACGTACGCGCAGGTTGCCGCCGGGTCGGCTCGGGCGGCGGCTCTCAGGAGCGGGGCGAGCGAGGCGCGCGTGGCCGCCACCCGCTGCTCGCACTCCTCGCGCAGGGCTGGCTCGTCGTCCTCGGGAGGGTAGCGAGTGCGCAAGTGCAGCAGCCGCAGCAGCATCGCGAGCGTGTCGGACAGGCGAGGAGGCACTGCGCCAGCCTCTGCCACCCGGCGCAGTCGCGCCAGCCAGGCGGACAACAAGTGGTGCATCGCCGGGGGCAAATCGCCGTCTTCGCTCTCGACTCTCGCCGCCAGAGCCGCGCAGAAGCGTACCAGTGCATCCAGCGCCTCCTCGCACTCGCCCTCAGCAGCGACGCCGCACTCGGGCAGGTATTCGCACGCCGTGACGGCTGCAAACTCCAGAGCAGCCGCGGCGCAGTCGTCTTGCGTCGCAGATGTGGCAACCTCAACGGCGTTGAAGCGACGCAGCAGCGCGAGCTTGGCGGGCAGTGCCATGTTCTTGGCAAACAGCTCTTGCAGGCAGCCCAACGCCGCAGCACGCAGCTCCGGGGAGGCAGGCGGCAAGGCTGCGGCCTGGAGCAAGATACCCAGCGGAGGCAACGCCTCCTCGCCCGCGACCAGCGCCGTGTCGATCCAGCACACGTACCCGCGAAAGGACGACAGGACGGCTGCCGCCTCGTGCGGCGAGGTTGCGCCGTGCTCGTGCACCCGAGAGACGACCGCCTGGCAAACGGTGGGAAGGGCGTCTCGCAAGCGGTCCTTCAAGTCGGAGCGTTGCGTGGCGTCTAGGCTGCTCTCCAGAGAGAGGTGGTCCTCGCTCAACGCCTCCAACAGTGCGGCAAGGGCTGGAGCGCTGGCTTCACGTGCGAAAGCGGACAGAGAGGCCGAGGCTTCTCGCAAGTCTACAGCCAGCAACGCCGCGAACAGCTGCGCACACTTGGCGCGCACGTGCGGCTGCGAGTGCGGCCCGCAGGCAAGCAGCCACTGCGACGCATTCGTTGCTAGTAGTGCGACGTCCGCCTCGCCCAGCTTCGCGTGGTGCTGCGACACAACGCCAACCAGCGTCTGCAGGCTCCAGAAGCGCACCTCCGCGTGCTGCGTCGCCGCAAAGGCGCGGGCAGCAGCGCACCATACGGAGGCTGCTGGGCCAGCGCGTAAGCCGTCCAGGTACCCGGTAGCCTGTGCTCGTTGCTCACGCGAGACGCTGGCGTCGAAGACGCACAGCACCGCGCGCTCAAAGTCGTCAGCCATTGCAGAGGGCCATAGAGCGCGCGAAGGGGCGCAGTAGTGTCACATCGTCACCACCTCACCACTCATCACCAGAGCACCACCGGCCACCGCCGCCGTCACCGACGGGCGTCACCAGGTCACAGACGCCATGTCAGCGATGATTGTCGATTTCTACTTGGCTTTCATTTCATAGCGCATCCAGCACGCTGTTTGCCTTTGGCGGCAGTTGCGGGTCGCCTCGCGCATGTGCGGCTGCGGCCACGCCCACGCTCTGGTTCGCCGCCAGGAACACAGCTGGGTGCCAGGGTAACCCGATCACCGCGCTCTCCATCTCGCTTTTACCCACTGCCCACCCGCCTGGCGCCGCCATGGCGTACGCGTGGAAAGCTGCATTGAGCGCCAGCACCCACGTGGCCCTAGACACCACATCGGTGGGATGTAGCGACATGGGCCCCGATTGTGTCTCCAGCACTACCGCCAACGAGTCCAGAGCCGCGCTGGCACTGTGCAGCAGCACCCTTGTGGTTGGCCCGAATCGCGCGTCTTGCCAGCAGAGTCCCACGCCTCCTTTCTCCACCGACACGGACACTTTGGGCATTGGTGCGCGACCAGACGCAGCTGCGCCAGCCTCGCCACACCAGGAGCGTTCAACCAGCACCTTGCGCCCTTTAGAGAGCGTGCGCAGCAGGTCGTTGGCGTGGGTGGTTGCCACGTCAGGCGCATCCCTGTAAAGAGTCTCCCATGGCGGGGCGTCTTTGCCAGGCAGTGCAGCCGTGCCGACAGCACCCTTGTGCGCCCTGCTGCGCTCGCTGCGACTGCTCCCGGGCTGCGAGCGCGACGACGATGCCGCCTTGGGTGCGGCGCCAGCGCCCAGGTGCTGCATCATGTACTCTTCGGGTGCCCCGTCGTGGCCCTCCGAAGCGCCTCCCGCCTCTGCGCGTCTCGTGCGGCTGCTCCCCCGCGCGCCGCGGCGCTCTTTCCTGTGCTCGGGCAGGAGGGCGCCATAGCCCGTGTGTGAGTCTTTGGAGGAGCGGGTGCGCTGCGTGTGCTGCGTGTGCTGCACCAGAGGCGTCACCGCCTCGCCGTCACGCGCGGCGGCGCTCTTGATGAGCCGCCGCGAGAGCACGTTGGCGCACATGCACGCGGCGAGCAGAGCAAACCAGAAGAAGCTCCAAAAGCGAAGGCCGCTCAAGCCAAACACGTGGCTATGCACGGCCGGCGGCGAGCCTTCCAGCGTCTGCGCCTGCACCGCCGCAGGCGCCGCCTGCGCTGGCGGCGGCGGCGGTGGGGGGGTGGAGGAGCGCTGAAAGCGTACGCCGCCGCTGCCGGTGAGGGAGGTGGCCATGGCCGCCTGGTGCGCGGCGACCAGGTCAAGAGGCTGCGGCACGCTCTCGCCCGCGGCCACCTTTGGCGGCGGGGGGGAGGGCTTGGGAGCGGGGGCAGCCTCGACTACGGGTGAGCGCAGCGGGGCCAGCGCCCGCGCCTCGGGGGCGGGGTACGCCTGGGCGTTCCCTCCCGCGGCGCCCCCGCGCAGCAGGGGCAACGCCTGCTCCGTCACGCTGCGCGTGGTGGTCACCGTGTCCCCGTTGGGCTCGCGCACCGTACGCGACGTGGGAACGTACCCCACCTGCGCGTACGGCGCGCCGCGCAGCACAGCCACAGGCTGCAGCTGCGGCCGCGGCAGGCGCGCAGGCAGCGGCGCAGGAGCGACGGCATACTGTGCCTGGCGCGTGGGATCTGCGGCGCGGCTGGGTGCGTGGGCGGGCGACAGTGCCTCTGCAGCCTCTGCTTCGACGCCCGGGCCCAGTCGGCGCGGCGGCGGCGAGGCTGCGGGGCCGTAGCCGCTGGGCAGCACCCGCCAGGCCTGGCCTGCACACCCCACAGCGCAGAAAAGCAACACCACCAGGATGGACGGCGGAGTTGGGCGCATGCCACGGTGCAACCCCCGGTGAGCCTGCGCCGCACATGCGTGAGCATTGCATTACCCGCCAGTCACAATCAGAGAGGGCCACGCACCATAGCTGTCCTGCGTCTCTGGCACACCTGCCGCAAGGCCAGGGATACGAGCGCTGCGCGCTACAACTCGGTGCTAGACATTTGAAGGGAGGTTGAGGCGGCGGACCAGGTCTGCTGAAGCAGGCGCGGTCTCGGCGGTCGGCAGAAGAGCACAGAGCCCGGATAGGAGCGAGCGCGCAGTGACACGTCAATTTTTGAGATTTGTACTACTACTTTTCGCTCGCTCGCTGACGCGTGCAGGTCAACTTGTCGTGTGTGGTGTGGATCCCAGTCCTACGATGCTGTAGCGGGCAGAGTCGTGTCACATCTTATCCTCGCGCGGTCCTCCAGGCACCCTCATCTCCAACGCGCCGCTCATCGCCCTTGCCCTGACCCGCCCTTGCGCGCTCTTCCATGAGCGGCCAACCTTGGCACCCATGAGCGCGCGGCGACGCCTCAGCTTGGCCAGAAGGGAAGCGGCAGCCCCCGCCCCCACACCCCGGCCCACAACCTGCACGGGTCCCAGTTCTTTGCGCGTGCGCAGCGCCGAGCCGAACATGAGCGCGTTACGGCGCCCCCTGAGCCCCCCCCCCGACCCAAGCTTCCCCCCGTCCGGCCCCTCCGCTGGGTGCCCCGCCACGGCGTCCTCTTCGTTCTCCTCCAGCGTGTAGTACAGCGTGCCCGTCCAGTGCAACCCCGCCGCCCCCAAAGAAACGAAGGCGACCTTGATGAGAACACACGGGTATTCGGCCAGAAAGCCGGGCACCAAGATGCACGATTGCGAGAGCGCGGGCAGCAGCGATTGGTCCAGCACGTCCCACAAGCCCGTCCAAGCCGTCACCGCAGCCAGATGGGAGAGCAAGTGCTTGAAGAAGATGCGCCGCTCAAAAGCTGGTCGAGCGAAGAAGAAGGAGTAGGGCAGACGACAGTCGGCACCTCCATAAGCTAATGCCACGGGGCCGGAGGTGGGCCTGCTGGAGGAGGTGGAAGCGTGCAGCAATGCTGAGC
>Ga0049083_10000488_pt1 | contig 14053 bp, 14 predicted proteins | sample GreLakmeMI27MSRF_FD_66719 | JGI IMG/M metagenome (GOLD analysis project Ga0049083, IMG submission 66719) | Freshwater lentic microbial communities from great Laurentian Lakes, MI, USA - Great Lakes metaG MI27MSRF | ecosystem: Environmental > Aquatic > Freshwater > Lake | place: Great Lakes...
TGGAACTCGCTTTCGATCAACTCGCGCAGGCGGGAGCCACCCAGTGCGGACTGCATGGCTAGGATTGCGGGGGCAGTCAAGTTGCCGCTGGCCAGGTCCTGCCCCTGGGGCTTGCCAAGCTGCGCCGTGCTCTGCGTGAAGTCCAGGATGTCATCCACAACCTGGAAAGCCAGGCCCAAGTGGCGCCCGTACTCGAACATGTCTTGCTTGAGCGCCTCGTCACTGCCCGAAAACACTGCCTCGCTGCGGCAGCTGGCGGCAATCAGGCTGGCCGTCTTGTAATAGCTCTTGTCCAGGTACGCATCCAGGGTCATGTCGGTGTTGAAGAGCGCGCCAGCCTGGCTAATCTCGCCGTTCGCAAAGTCGGCAATGACCTGCGAGATGAGCTTGATGACCTCCAGGTTGTCCAGGTTGGCCAGAAACCAGGAGCTCTGCGCGAACAGGAAGTCGCCCACCAGCACGGCGGTGCGCGTGCCGTACACAGTGTGCACAGTGGACTGACCTGCGGGGGCACAAGCGGCGTGTGAGCACACGCTGGGCTCAGCGGAGGAAAGTGCGCGGCTGCAAAGCGCTGAAACGGTGCTCTAAAGCCGCGCGCGCGGCGCGTGCGGCCGGCTGCTGCGCGTGCAGGCGGGGAGGCCACGTCGCTTGGGCAGCGAGGGAGGGCGAGGCTGCAAACTGCCCGGGCCCGCACCGCGCCGCAGGCTGCAGTCGTCCAGCACGTCGTCGTGCACCAGGCTGGCGGTGTGAATCATCTCCGTGATTTCAGCGAGACGCCGATGCTGAGGCGTCAACTCGCTGCGCGGCCCGCCGGAAACAGGCGAGGTGTCAGAAGCAGCCACGCGGACACGCGCACAGCCCCCTGGCACGCCGCCGGCGCACCTCAGGCCACAGGCCTGCGCCGTGGCGCGCGCGACTAGGAAGCAGAGCACCGGGCGGAGCTTCTTGCCTCCGGCGCCGAAGATTTGCTTGGCTGCAGCCTTCAGCATCGGGTGCCGCTCGCCCACTATGCTCATCAGGTTGGCGTTCATCACCGTCATGTCTTCACGCACCGGCGCGGTGATAGCCTCCAGACTGGCCACCAGCACTCGCTCGGAGGGAAGAGTGCGTGCCACCTCCGTCGGCTCCGGCCCCGCAAAGATGGCGCCCGCCACAACGCGTCCGCAGCGCGCGTCGCTGCGCACCAGCAGCGCGGCGCTGGCGGAGCGGAATGCGCGGCGGGGCAGGCGGCGGGCGGAGGCAGCGCGCGCACTGGGCGTGGGTGCAGCCCAGCTGCAGCTTGCCACGGCGGACGAGGGCGCTGGCCGCGATAGCACGGCGGCCAACATGGCCAGGCGCGTAGGCTTGCGCAAGGGAGCTAGAGTGCCTCGCAGGTGGGACTCGCCGAACGAATTCGCTGACCACGCATTGACCACGCAGCGCGTCTCAGCCTTCGTACGGCATTTCGAACACTACGAACCGTCGTAGAAGCGTCGTTGTCACTGTGACGCGCGTCCTCTGGCAAGCCTACGACACCTCACTTCGTCGACGACCACCCGCGGAGGCGCTGCAGAATGGGCGTGGTACGTCGCGCCGCCGCCCGCGAGAGTGCCGCTGCGAGCTGGTCTGCGAAGGCCTGGTCTCAGCGGCGTGCTAGTCGCCTGGCACGGCCGGGCAGCTGTGCGGCCTGTCAGCGCGCGTGGCGGCTCGCAGGCGGTGCAGCAGCCGCGACTGCAGGGCCCCCGAGATGCGTGCAGAGACTCTGCTCTCTGGGCAGCCACGGCCGTGCCCTGCCCGTCCGCGTGGCTCGTGCTGTGCCCGGCAGCGTCCCTTTGGCGTGTCGAGCGACAGGCTTGTGGCCCGGGCAGCCGCTGGAGGCTGCGCTGCGTGTGCTAACCCTAAATTGGCGCTTGCTCACCTGTGGCCTCCCCGCCCGCGCAGCCCAAGACGAAGTGGAGTGGCCAGGAGGAGGCTGCGCTGATAACGGGCGTCAAAAAGTGCGTCTCGCAGCCGCTGGCTGAGACCGCGCACTGTCGAGCCCTTGTCCTCGTCCGCACCGCTGCTCACTCTCTGCGGCCCCGCGTCGCCAGGTTCGGCATAGGCAAGTGGCGCCTCATCCAGAAGGACCCCGAGCTGGGCGAAATCCTACGACAGCGCTCCAACGTGGACTTAAAGGCATGCAGCAGCAGCATGCAGAGCCTCCTTTCCGACGCTCACCCGCGCGCTCGCCTGCAGGACAAGTGGCGCAACATGCACCCGTCCGCCTCTGACGGCGAGGGCGGCGGCGCCGTGCGCGCGGCGCCGCCCGCGAAGCCCAAGGCGTCCAAGGACAAGTCTGCTGCACGCGCAGCGTCTGGCGGCGCTGCCCAGGCGCACCCTCCCGCGCCCGACAAGCGCCAGTACGAGAAGAAGCTGGAAGACCTGGTGTTCGAGGCTGTTCGAACGCTGAAGCAGGCGGCCACGCTGGAGGGCATCGCCGTGCACATTGAGGACAAGTATGACGTGCCCGCCGAGTTCCGAAAGCAACTTGCAGCCCACCTGAAGAGCCTCGCCGACGCCGGCAAGCTGATGAAGAGCAAGACAGCATTCACGCTGCCGGGGCGGGGCGGACCGCCCAAGGGGGGGTACGACGTCAAGATGGCTGGCTATCGCAACAAGCCCGGAGGCAAAGTGCCAGAGGTACGCCGTTTGGTTTGCCATCATTGCGCGCGGTGACTCACTGCGCTGCGTAGTTCCTCATTGACGGCAAGCGCATGACGGCGGAGGAGATGGCGGAGGAGGCTGCTCGAGCTGTGCGCGCTGCAGAGGAGGCTGCGTCCGCCGCAGAGGCTGCCGCGCGCGAAGCTGAGCAAGCTGAGGCTGAAGCGATAGCGCTGGAGCAGGCAGCTTCAGCGGGACGGTAACAGGGGCGCACGGGGTGAGATGCCATCCCCTCACAGACGACACGTCTCTATTTGCATGCTTCAACGCATCATCCTGCTTGTTGATACGCGTCGGCCACCGCGCGACTCACCGCATTGACTCTGGCCCATACGGCCTCCGACTCAGATGCGAGCAGTCGCGCCCCAAGCTTAGCACCAAAGCGATCAGGGTGCCAGCGGAGCAGTTCTGAGCGCAGAACCCCCTTGTGGTCTACCGCCGCCACGCCCGCCAGCAGCATCTGCGGCGCGTCTTTCTCCTGTCCCGCGGGTGTGGGCCACGGCACCTGAGCAGAAGAGAGGTGTGCACGGGATTTGTCCGCGTCCACCGCCGCCCACGCAGCCTCGTACGCTGAGCGCTGCTGAGAAAGCGAAGCGCCCGAGGTGACGCGCCGCCGCCAGGCTGCATCTTTGGCTTGCTCCTCACGTAGAACGCGCTGCGCCTCCTCCACGCGGGCGCGAGCCTGCTCTTGCTTCCAGTCTGTAAACGCGTTGCCGCCGCCGCCGCCGCGCACGGGCGCAGCCTGCGGCCTGCCACTGCGTCGCTGCGGCGCGGCGAACTCGTCGTGAGCCGTGCCAGCCTCGCTCTCGCGCGCCGCGTATGCGTCATCCTCCGCAACCGTCTCCCACTGGGAATAGTACTCGCCTGCGTCCTCCGGGTCGCCCTCCTCATGCAGGCGGTACGACCAGTCGTCGCGAAAGCCGGCGGCAGGCTGCGCGGCGGCCGCGGCTCGCCTGCGCGCGTCAGCCTCGGAGGCTGCAGCGGCGAGTGCTTCCGCGGCAACGTCTCGCGCTGTGCGGCTGCGCGAGTTGCGTAGGTCCAGGGGCGCGCCGGCGGCGCGAAAGGCGAGCAGCAGCTCGGGCAAGGTGCCAGCAATGCGCGCGGCTATGTGAGCAGCAGTGTCGCCGTGTTCGTCTACACAGCCAGCGTCGCAGCCCACGCGCAGAAGCAGTTGCACGCACGCCTCGCTGCCGCTGGCTGCGGCCAGGTGCAACGCGGTGCGACCGCGAGAGTCGCGGCCGTTCAACTGCAGCTCGTCGCCGTGTGCACGCAACAGCTTGCGCAGCTTCGCAGCAGCGCCCTTGCGCGCGTATCGCAAAAGGCGACGTGTGTAGCGCCGACGAGTGTGACCACCCGGAGGCGGCACCACGCGGTCAGACGCCTCCCCGCTGCCGCTCTCCGCCATCGACACACGCCACGCATGTGGCGAAAGCACAGGCCCACCAACGCAAGAGGGCTACAGTGCTACAGAGCAGGCGGGGGCAAATCGTTTCTCTGCAGACGGGACCACCTGTTGTTGCTGCTCCTCTTTCCTACCTGTTGATGAGCAGCGAGCTCTAGCATTGACAAACCCACACCCGCGCAGTGTCCCTTAGGCGTGTCCTAGCGCCTTGAGCTGCGCAGCAACCTGCAAAGGGCAAACATCAGCACAGGCGGTCATGCACTAGCCGTGGCGCACCTCTCGCACAGCTACGTCCACGCGCCCTCCCGCCATCTCCGTGATGTGGTGCAGCGCAGTCAGCGTGGGCGGTTCCATCTGTAGCGCTGCCAGGTGCCGGGTGCCGGGTGCCAGGTGCACGGTGAGCAGGTGCGCCTGCACGCGCAGCGTGAGCGCCTCCGGGCGCGCTGACAGGAGCTCCAAGTCCGCCAGGCCGCTGGATGAGGAGGATGGGAGGCGCGGGCGTGAGCTCATAGACAAATGCAGCAGGGCAGCTTTTTGAGGGCGGTTGCGAGCGGCGGCGGAGCGCACCGCAGCAGAACGCACAGCTCCGAGGTGTACTGAGCGCTCTCGCTGGCGCTCTGCAGAGCCAGCTGCGAGTGGGCCGCGGGCGCGTGGGCCGCCAGCAGCGCGGTGGAGGTGGAACGGTGCTGCGTCGACGGCGCTGCAGCTCGCTCAGCCGCCGCGGCAGTCGCCTCCACCCGCGCAAGCTGCGCTTCCAGCTGCGCCAGCCGGCTGCCCGCGTCCGCCGCCTCGCGCAAGCGAGAGGCGGCGATGGGCTCCAGCTGCAGCAGCGCGTGCTGCGTGGAAAGGAGCTGCTCGCGAACAGCTGCCTGCGGTTTCAAAAAAGGAGGGTCCACCCCGTCAGTGGCGCAGGCGGGCGGGTCACTGGGAGACGCACCAGGGTCTCGTCCGCCTCGGCGGGCGGCGTGAGGGGCCGCGCGGCGGCGGCGCGTGAGGTGCCCGCGCTGCGTTGCGCCTCTTCTGCGCTCGCCAGCTGGGCGTCCACGCGCGAGTGCTGCAGCTCCAACTCGCACACCGCGTGCGTGAGCTGCGTCACGCGCTGCTCCGCGGCGCCCCGCAGCGCCTCCAGCTCAGCCTTTTGAGCCTTCACCGCGTCGCTCCACTGCACAGAAAGCACGCTGCACTCAGCCGCCGCTCAGTGCGGCACAGCTGCCGCGTATCACGCACCCGCTCGCTCTCTGCGTCGCCGGGCGCGCTCTGCTGACCCTCGAGAAGCGCTGTGTGACGGCAGGCAGGCGTCACGTCCCGTTGAGTGCGCCACCCGGCGCACACTGCTCCAGCCTGCTCCTGTTGCGTCACACCGCGCGCACCTTGCAGGAAGCGCTTTTGCGCGTCAAGCTCCACCAGTCCGCCCTTCAGGCTGGTCACGGCGAACTTGACACGCTTCAAATCCGCGTCGCTGTTGCCCAAAGCCTTCTCCCCAGCTGCTTGCAGCATGTTGCCGAAGTTCTGGCTCGTCTGCCCCAGGTCGGACATCACCCTGCGCGCGCGGGCGCGTGAGCGGGCAAAGGCGGAGCCAGACGGGAGGCACGGACACACTTGCGGAGGCCCGAAACGGTCGGCTGCTCACGCGCGCACGCGGCCTGGAAGCGGTGGAAGCTCACGTCCGGCTGGTGCATCGACACGTCCTCGAAGCAGAGCTTCTTTGCGCATGCTTCCGGTTCCATCGGGAGGAGGAGCGCGAGCGAGACAGCGAGTAGAACACTGTTCGAACAACAACAGTAGTCCCATGCCGCCATGCGTGCACAGCACCCACGCCCCCCCGGGGAGCCTGTGATGTCTCTATCTGCGCCCGTGCGTCGCGCGTGGTCACGCGTGGAGGAGGATGTGCGCGAGGTTGAGTTGTTTCTGGAGCTGGAGCGCTCCGCTGGGCGAGCAGCCGGCGCGGCTGGAGGTGACTGGAGCCCTCCGTCCTCCTCAGCCTCCAGCGTGGCGCGGGGAAGGCTGGAGGGGCCGCTTGGGGGGGAATACGGCGCTCGCGCAGCCTCTGGACGGCGCACCTGGTCGCCGCCGCCTGCTGGGCGCGCCCCAGAGCCACAGCCTGCGCCGCCTGGTCGGGCTGCCACCTCGCCCGCGCCCTTCCGACTGTCTGATCGCGAGAGCTGCTCGGGTCGACGTTCTCGTTCAGTCGTCGCAGTGCAACGCGCCGCCCACCTCAGAGCAGAGCTCACCTTCCAGCCGGCCACCAACCCGCGCAGCCGCACGCCGGAGTCCAAGGTACGCGCCCGCGCGCGCCACAGCACGCGCCCGCCTCGGAATTGCCGTTGCCGTTTGCTGACCGAGCCCTGCGCCTCTCGCTCTCTCCCAGTCCCGTGCGCCCCTCAAGTTCGCGGCGCTGCTAGCCGAGCGGGCCGCCCGACAGGCTGCGCTGGACGCGGAGTGCACGTTTGCGCCCGTGACTGGCCGCGCACCGCAAGTGCGCGCAACCTCACCAGCCAGCGCACGACTCCACGACGCTGCTGCGGAGCGCCTGGCGGCGCGCGAGCGAGCGCACGCCTTGCAGCAGCAGGCGCGTGCCGTGCGCTGTCACGCTGCACCACCAGCGCTGGGGCTCTTCTCACACTCACTTGTCCTTCTCAGGAGGAGCAGAACGCTCACAGCTTTCAGCCCACACTCACCGCAGTGCGCCCGGCCACAACCTCCTTCGACTCCCGCAAGCCGCTGCACGAGCGTGTGGCGGATCTCATCCGCGCCAGAGACGCCTCTCGCGCCGCCGCCGCAGCGCAGGCTCGCGCGCAGGACATGGAAGAGGCGCCCTTTGTGCCCCGGCTGAGCGAAAACACGGCTCGCTTGGCCGCGGCGATGCACGCCCAAGGCCCTAGGGAGGACGTTGCAGACCGACTCGCCGGAGGAGCATCGCTACGCCTAGCCAAGGCGCAGCATGCACATCTGGCGTACGAGGCGCCGCAGGAGTGCACTTTCGCGCCAGGCTTGTCGGCCAACAGCGAGCGCATCGTGGCAGAGATGGACGCCCTAGGCCGTCCGGCTGATTTCGTGCGCCGCCAAGCCGCCTACGCGTACTCTTCTCAGCGCCAACGCTCCGCGGCGGAGGCGTGCGCGCCTGCGATGGCGGAGTGCACGTTTTGGCCAGAGCGTAGCAGCGCGATAGCGGAGGTGCTTGCAAACGGTCGGCTGGCGCATCAGCTGGCTGAGAGCGCCGGCGAGCGCGTGCATCGATTGGCCGTTGCTGACGTGGTTCGCAAGGCGGCGATGCGCAGCAGCTTGAGAGCAGCGCACGAGGTGGCAACGCAGCCCTTTGCGCCGTCCCTGTCCCTCCACACCCGGCGCCTTGCGCCGGAGGGGACGCCCTTGCGGGAGCTGGTGGCGGACACGCGGCGTGAGGCGGCGCGCGCGGCGGCGGCGGCGGCGGTGGAGGAGCAGCTGGCTGGGGAGTGCACGTTTGCCCCCGACCTGGCTGCGAGCGCCCACAGCGCACGGCTCACCCTGGGCCCCCAGCCGCCGCGCGCGCGCGCATCCGCCTTCGTCACCGACCCGGACGCGGCCGCAGCGGCGATGCGCGAGGCTGCGGCTGAGCGACAGGCCGCCGCCGCTCGCGCGCAGGAGCTGCGCCAGCAGGAGGAGCTCGCTGCCTGCACCTTCGCACCCAAGCTGCTGCCCAGGCTGCCCACCGCAGACGCGCCGGTGCTTGTTCGCGGCCTGGGCGCCTTCATTGACAAGCAGGCTGCTGCGGCGAGGCAGCGAAGGGAGCAAGCAGAGCGAGAACGAAAAGCCTTCCTCCTAGATGCAGCCTCCAAACCGCCGCGCACGTCGCACACGGTGCCTCGCCCCTTCGCGCTCGCCTTCGAGCTTCGAGCGGCCGAGCGGGAGGCGAAGCGGGCGCAGATCGAGGCCCAAGTTGCCGCGCAGCGCTCGGCGGAGCTCACGTTCGCGCCCAGAACCAACGAGGGTGAGGTGACGCGCACTGTGCGACGTCTGCTGGCCGCCAGCGCGCAGTGACATAGAGCTCTAGTCCGCACAACGCGTGTTTATGGTTGGTCCGGGGATGGTTGTGCGCAGACAGCCTCAAACGCCGCCAGGCTCTCCGTCATGTTGGCCTCCAGAAAGGAAGCTTCTTCCCTCGACAGCGTGTCCCCGAGGCGACGCAACGCCGTGAGGATCTCCAGCATCTGCAGCTCTCCAGCCGCGGGGCTCACCTTGCCTAGCTTGCGGTCCCGCTGCACTTGCTCCAGCTTCTGGCGCAGCGCAGCGGGCTGCGCGAGCGCGAACAACTTGATGACCTGTCGAGGCGCGACACGTCACAGCCAGAGCAGAGATGCGGGGACAACACCTGCACAGACACTGTGCAGCCTCTGCGTCCCTCTGCGGCCGCACCTCTGGTGTCTTGAACGCCTGCGAGATTGCGGCGGAGATTGCGAGCTTCATGCCCCCTAGAGTGTCCACCAGCGTCACGTCTCCAGCCTGCCAACCAGCCAAGCCAGCGCATAGCGTTAGCCCTGGCTTCTCGCTGCTGCAGTGCGCGACGCGCCATCATGCGCGACAAGCTCGCGTTGAACTCCGCCAGCTGCTTGAGCGTCTCCGCTCGTGTGCTCTCGTACTCCTCCGCATCCAAGTCCTGAGAGCAACGCGCAGCAGAATGCTGCTCAGCTCACGCGGCGCGTGTGCGCGTGTGCCACGCGCCTCTCTCAGCGAGTCCAGGTCCTCCAGCTGCGTGAGCAGGCGCGTTATCTGCTCCTCCGCGCTGCGGCGAAGCTGCGCAGTCTCCCTTTGCCCCTGATTCATGAGCGCCGCAGGTGGGCTGCGCAGGCTGCAAGCGGGTGGAGACACACAGAGGCGGTACGGAAGGAAGAAGGTTCTGGTTGTCGAGCGTTCTACTGTTCGAGTTCGACCGACAACTGTCGCCAGCTGTAGTGTGTGTTGTTTTTCACCCAGGCTCTAGGCTGCCGTGTGTCGCAGCGTGTAGACTGGCGTGTCTCGTTCGGTGGCCTGCGTCTTGCGGCACCACGCCAGCAGGAGCCCCTCCACGGTGGCCCCCGCCTCCTCCACCTCACCCAAATACGGCTCCATCTCTTCCCGCGTCCACCGCGGCTTCCTGGCAAACAACGCCCCGAAGCACTGCTGCGCGCCCGTGGGCAGCTGGCTCGCGGGGAATGCGCAAAGCCAGCGCTCTCCTCCCGCCCCCTCCTCCACAGCCTCGCCGCTCAGCCAGGCGGGGTCGCATCGCCACCCCTCAGGCACGCTCGCCTCCCATGCCGCCTGGAACTCGGAGGCCCGCCAGCGAGGCGCGCGCTCCAGCAGTGCGCGCGCCTGCTCCGTGCACACCAGCCGCGCGTCCAGCGCGCAGCTGTGCTCGTACGCCAGAGATTCTGACGCGGCCACAGACCCGGCGTCGCTAGGTGCGCAGAAGCTTTCGAGAACGTGCCTGGCGACGTCAGGCTCGCACCCATCCACCGTCAGAGAGTCAACCATAGCCTCCTCGGGCACCGCATCCAGCGCCCAGCCGTGTTGCTGCGCGGTCAGGATGAGCAGCTGCAGCAGCCTGCGCGCGTAGGTAGTCTCCAGAGTGAGCCATCGGTCGTGCAGAAGCAAGGCGTTGCAGCGCTGCAAGCCCGCACGCAGCTGCGCGTCCGAGCACAGCACCCGCGACGTCAGCTCCGCCCAGCTGTATCCCGGGCGGTGCGCAGCCTGTGCGCCGCCGGGCTCGTGCGCCGCGCCGTACGACGCCCCCCGAAGCAGAGCGCGCAGAGCGCCCACCGGTGGAGATACCTCCACCAGGTCGAACTGAGCGCTCGCCAAGCACGACGCCGTCACCACCGACGCGTCTGCAGACGGGTCAGGTGCGGCGTCAGAGAGGAAACGGGAAGACACTGGTGAGCCCTCGCACCTTCCGACCGCTCGCCCAACACCACGCCGCTCTGCGGCGCACAGTGAGCGACGCGCTGGAGCCACAGGGCGTGCGGGTGCGCACCGGCGGAATGAGGAGCAGCTCGTTGGAGTTTTCGTAGAGCTTCTTGAGAGCAAACGTCTGTGTCGCAGTGCAAAGCACAGCCTCCTGGTCTGGCGCCCCTTTGATCACCACGCCGCGCCGCACGATCTCGTCCAGGAGCGCGTCGTCAACTTCCAGCAACTGAAGCTTCTCACGGCTAAAGCGCGGCCCGTATCGAAGAGACGCGACACCGCCCACTGGCAACAGGGGCGCATCTGACATGCGCACAGCACCTCGACGCCAGGAGACGACACAGGCGAAGTGAGGCGTGCAGGTAGGTGATACGCGATGCAGGGAGGAGAAGTCAATGACCATGCGCGCGGGCGCGCGCGGCCCGCGGCGGCAAAACAATGTGCGCGCATGACCGCAGCAGGTCAAACGTGGCCTCTGCCCGGGCGGCTTGTGTGTGTGGACCCGTGCGCGTGAGCCGTGCAGCGCGTCGCTTGTGGCGACCCCCGTGCGCAGCGCAGCATCTCCACCACGGAGACTTCCGCGCTCCTGCAGCGCCTCGTGGACGCCCTCCTGCCCACCCACAAGGGCATTAGCTTTGCTGAACGTGCAGTTCGCGAGCGCGCATTCAGGTGTGTTCACCAAGCGGCGTGCGAGCGGTCCACGCACGTGGTTTACAAAGCCCACCTGCCTGCCTGCAGGCTCGCGCTGCGTTTGGTGGGCTCCGCGCCGCCCCTTTCCCTGCTCCCGGACGAGTCCGCGCTCTGCGACTCTGTTCGGCGGGCGCTGCGGGCGAAGGGCGCTTCCGCGCACGAGACTCGGTGCGTTTCCCTCCCGCCAACTTCGAGCCACCCCACGCCCGCCTCACATATCCCCTCCCAACCCAGCTTCACAGACCTCCACCGCCGTCTGGCGGCGCAGCCCGGGCTGACCCAGCGCTGGTCTTTGCTTCTCCTTTTGCTGTGCGCTTCCCCCCTTCCCCGCGCTACACCGGCGGGCCTCCCAACCCTCCCCATGGCCGCCGCACACGCACCCTCCCGCGCCTCCGCCTACGTGGCCTTCGCGGAGGCTGACAGCGTGGACTTTGAGGTGAGCGAGTCCAGCCTGGTGAAAGACGTGCTCTTCGTCTGCCAGGGCATCGACGGACGCACCGTGCGCTTCGACCCACAGCTGGACGGCTATGTGGTGGACCCCCATGTGAGCGTCCCCAAGGCGCCCCGCGCGCTGCTGCAGCGTCTGTGCGAGAGCGGCTGGTTGTTCCGCCGCCTCAAGACACAGCTTGCCGGCGCGGGGCGGCCCGGCGAGCGTGGCGCGGTGGCGCGCGCATTTGCGGCCGCAGTTGAGGGCGAGCTGTCGGAGTATTACCGTCTCATCGCAGTGCTGGAGGCTCAGGCGCAAGGAGAAGTGCCAAACCCAATCGACTCTGGCGCAGGCACTGCGGTGGCATCAGACGCGCCCTATCTCACGCTGCGCCGCCTGGACGTGTGGCTGGCTGAGCCCCTGGCGCGACTGCGACTGCTGGCCGTGCTGGTGGACTGCACGGCTGGTCTGAGTGGCGGGGCGTTGTGCGCGAGCTTGCAAGCGCACGCGCAGCACGGAGACCCCCAGGCCGCTGCGCTGGTGACGCAGCTGCTGCGCGCCGCATGCGCGCCGCTGCTTGGGGCGCTGAGCTCGTGGGTGACTCGAGGGGAGCTGGACGGAGGTGCCGGAGAGGAGCTGTTTGTGGTTGCCGATGTCACAGTGCCAAACGAGCACCTCTGGAGGCGCAGATACGCGCTGCGACCGGGTCCGCTGCCTCCCTTCCTCACGCAGCAGCAGGCGAGCGACGCGCTGCGGGTGGGCAAATCCCTCAATTTCCTGCGCCGCTGCTGCGGAGACGAATCTTGGGCAGATGACGCGCAGAGCGTGCTGGCCGCCGCTGCGGCAGCCGGCGGGCTGCAGTATGGCAACCCGGGTGCCGTGGAGGCGCTGCTGCGCACCGGGGCGGCGCTGGCGGATGCACGAGTGCGCGAGGCGCTCTTTTCGCGCTTTCGTCTGGGTGAACACTGCGCTGCGATCAAACGCTACCTCCTGCTGGGCCAGGGCGACTTCATCGCCTCCCTCATGGACGCTGTGGGCCCCTTTCTCTCTGAGCGCGCAGCAGCCGTGTCCAGCTACAAGCTCATGTCCGTCCTAGAGTCCGCCATCCGCGCATCCAACGCGCAGTTCGACGACCCCGACATCCTGGGCCGCCTGCGCGTGCGGCTGATGCCGTATGCTGGGGGCGAGTGCGGCTGGGACGTCTTCAGCCTGGAGTATGTCGTCACTGAGCCTCTCACCACGCTGCTGACGGAGGAGGCCCTGTCCAAGTACCTGCGCGTCTTCAACTTCCTGTGGCGCTTGAAGCGAGTGGAGCACGCGCTCAATGCCACCTGGGAGGGCATGAAGCCCTCAGCCTCTGGCAGCCTCTCTCTGCGTCGCGGAGGCGCCGGCGCGCACGCGCACGACGCGGCTCCGCTGGCGGCTGAGCTGCGGCGTTGCCACACGCTTCGTGCTGAGATGGCGCACTTTGTGACGAACCTGCAGTACTACATCATGTTCGAGGTTCTGGAGCACTCCTGGCAGCTCTTCACGGCCGACATAGCCGCCGCCAGCGACCTGGACGGGCTGTGCGATGCGCACGAGCGCTACCTGGAGCTCATCGTGTCGAAGGCGCTGCTGGGCGAACGGTCAGCGCTGCTGGCGCAACAGCTGGGCACCCTTTTCGAGCTGATGTTGCGCTTTCGGGCGCTGGCAGACCGGCTGTTCGAGGCTGCGCGCGACGCGGCGGCGCAGGCGAGCCTGGCGGCGCTGAGCGGCTTCGGGCACGAGGCGCCCGCAGGGGTGATTGGCGTGGCGGAGGCTGGCGCTGCGCTGGAGCAGGTGGCTGGGGACTACAGCACGCTGTTGGAGGGGTTCCTCAACCTGCTGCCCGTCCAGAAGCACGTGGACCTGCGCAGCCTGCTCTTCAGGCTCGACTTCAGCACGTACTACTCTGCCAATCTGGCCACGCAGTTCGTCACGCCACAGCGGGGCGCTGACGCGCTGTGAGGGGCCACCCAGATGTGTGTGTGTAAGCGCGTGTGTTTGTTACACCGACCATCGGGCGTACACCGGTAGCAACTAACAGACGCGCTTGGCTTAGGAGCTTGTCAGATGTGCACCATGTGCTGTGTAGCGCGTGGGCTTGGGTGCACCACGCGGGCAGGCAGTTATTGGGAGGGCAGCTTATTGGAGGTGGAGCGCAGCGCAGCGTCTGCGGGAGGGGGTGAGCTGAAGAGTGGAGCCGCGACGTGACCTTGCGCACGCGCCTGGGGCCGCGCGAGCTCAGTGCATGTTCGGCCGGGTGCTGTCGCCAAGCACGGCGGGTGCTGCGTAGTTCAGCGGCCGCCTGGAAGGCGAGCGAGGCGTCAACAGCTGGGGCTAGGAGAGACCTGTCACGAGCCCGGGGCGCACCGGAAGAGCATGATGTGCGGCTCGGGGCGGTGGATGGCGTAGTGCACCCAGCCGCGCGACTGCTGCACGCCCATGCCGCGCCACTCCGTCTGCGGGGCGAGCGGGCGGACAAGGCCGTTGAGGGAGGTCCGAGCGGGAAGGCGGCCTCGCGCGCCCGACGGCCCTCCGAAGCCGCGTGGCGCCGCGGCAGGGAAGCCGGGGGCTGGGGAGGCGCGCAGCCGCGGCGGTGGGCGCGGGCGCACCTCCGACAGCAGCCGTTGCTTGGGCAGCAGCTTGGCGATGTCTGACGGCAGCACCACGTGCCTGCGCAGCCACGCAGCGCCGTCAGCGACCGCGTGGAACCACCGCGCACAAGGCGGCGCGGAGCGGGGTGTAGTGGCCTCGAGTGGAGAACCGGGAGTGCGACGCGAGCAACACGTCACGCTCCATGGTGCGCTCATCAGGCGCGAGCAACGCACGCGCCTGTACTCGAACACGTCGTCGTAGTACTTCTCGCTGTACTGGATGGAGGGCATGGTGACAGACTCGGCGAGAGCGGGAGTGTG
>Ga0049083_10000489_pt1 | contig 14043 bp, 10 predicted proteins | sample GreLakmeMI27MSRF_FD_66719 | JGI IMG/M metagenome (GOLD analysis project Ga0049083, IMG submission 66719) | Freshwater lentic microbial communities from great Laurentian Lakes, MI, USA - Great Lakes metaG MI27MSRF | ecosystem: Environmental > Aquatic > Freshwater > Lake | place: Great Lakes...
GTACCTCAATAACGGGAGTTGATATTGCTTTTACCGCATCGCCAATTCCAACCGATGTATGCGTGTAAGCAGCCGCATTTAATATGATACCGTCATACGTAAATCCAACTTCTTGGATTTTATCAATTAGCTCCCCTTCTATATTACTCTGAAAATAAGATAGCGTAATGCTAGGATAGCTCTTTTTTAACTGGTCATAAAAAGTATCAAAAGTAATGTTGCCATAGACTTCTGGCTCGCGCTTGCCTAATAAGTTTAGATTAGGGCCATTTATTATTATTATTTTCATGGGGACAAATATTTTTGTAAAAATAGGAATAAACAGTTTAATGGAGTATTTAGTTTTTAGATAAAAAAAGCACTTACTAAATGGGAAAAATGAATTTTAACCCTTAAAATTTTAAGTTTTTCATAATGGTCACATCGCTGTTATTAGCATGAATTAGGTTTAAAATACTGTAAAATAACGATTTAAACATATTTTTTGTTAACAACGTTGTTAATAACTGCAGAGACCAATTATGATAAAAGAAAATATTCCTTTTAAATTTACTTATTATTAATTTTAAAATTAAACAAAAATGAAAAAAATTATTTTAACAGTTGCTGCAGTATTCGCTTTATCGTTTGCTAACGCACAAAGTTACACTAAACCAGCTGCTGGTGACATGCAACTTGAGGTAACGTTTACTCCTAATTTGTCAAGTACCGCAATGTTCTCAAATCCTACGTTTTATGGAACAGCAGCAACAGGTATCAGATTAAGAAAATTTTCTAGTGAAACAAAAGCGATGAGATTTACTGGTCACTTGTCTTACAATGATACTGGTGTGTCAGGTTCTAATGCAGCTCTTGCATTAGCTGTTGGTTTAGGTATTGAAAACCACATGAAAGGAACCGATAGATTATCTACTTTCTGGGGTTATGAAGGCACTGTTCTGTATGCTACAGATGCGGCTAAACAAACCACTATTGGTGTTGGAGCTCAGTTGTTTACAGGGTGTGATTATTACATTATGCCAAATGTATATTTAGGAGCAGAGGTTAATTTTGGATTAAGTGTTGCTAGCGTTACACCAGACGGTGGAAAAGCGACTACTTCAATTGGATTAAATCCAGGAATTAATCCAAACTTAAGACTAGGTTGGAGATTCTAAAAAATATATAAATTATATTTTATTAACCGCGCCATTGGCGCGGTTTTTTTATACCCATACTTTTCGTTTCTTTGTCTAATGAACTGGAATAGTTATATCAAGAGTTTTCAATCCTATCTCAAAATTGAACGTGGGTTGTCTAAAAACACCGTCGCAAATTACACCTTTGATTTGGAGCGATTGTGTGCTTTCTTACTTCATAATGACATTTCAGTTTCTCCCGAAAAAATAAGTGAAGAAACCATACAACAGTTTATATATACTGTTTCCAAAGAAGTGAATGCGCGTTCACAAGCTAGGATTATATCAGGCTTAAAAAGTTTTTTTTCGTATCTCATTTTTGAAGATTATCGAACTGATAATCCAATGGAGCTAATTGAAGCACCAAGATTAGGTAGAAAACTCCCTGATACACTTTCTATTGACGATATTGATAATCTGATTGCAGTTATTGATTTATCAAAACCGGAAGGAGAACGTAATAGAGCCATTCTTGAAACTTTGTATGGTTGTGGGCTGCGGGTTTCTGAAATAACTTCGTTGAAAATTTCAGATTTGTTTTTTGATGAAGGATTTATCAAAATAACTGGAAAAGGTAACAAACAGCGTTTTGTTCCCATAGCCAATGCAACACAAAAGTATATTGAGCTATACAGAAACTCAATCAGAAATCACCTTGATATAAGTAAAGGATTTGAAGACACACTATTTTTAAACCGAAGAGGGAAACAACTTACGCGTGCTATGATTTTTACAATCATTAAAACGCTGGCGATAAAGATCAATTTGCAGAAGAATATCAGTCCACATACACTTAGACATTCATTTGCAACACACTTGCTTGAAAATGGTGCCGATTTGCGTTCTATTCAAATGATGCTTGGACATGAATCTATTACCACAACTGAAATTTATGTGCATTTAGATCGCAAACATTTAACCCAAATTATAAATAAATTTCATCCTAGAAAGACATAAAAAAAGACTTATCTTTTGGGACAAGTCTTTTTTAAAAAATCAGTATAAATTTTACTTGGCAATATTCACCGCTCTGGTTTCACGAATAACCGTAATTTTTACTTGACCTGGATAGGTCATTTCAGTCTGTATTTTTTGTGAAATTTCAAAAGAAAGACTTGCCGCACTGTCATCGCTCACTTTTTCGCTTTCCACAATTACGCGTAGTTCACGTCCGGCTTGTATAGCATAAGCGTTTTTTACGCCATTAAATCCAAATGCAATATTCTCTAAATCTTTCAATCTTTGTATATAAGAATCCAACACCTGACGTCTTGCGCCTGGTCTTGCGCCCGAAATTGCATCACAAACCTGAATGATTGGGGAAATTAAATATTTCATTTCAATCTCATCGTGGTGCGCTCCAATGGCGTTGCAAACTTCTTCTTTTTCACCAAATTTTTCAGCCCATTGCATTCCTAGTAAAGCGTGCGGTAAATCACTTTCGGCATCAGGTACTTTACCTATATCGTGAAGTAAACCAGCACGTTTTGCTAATTTAACATTCAGGCCCAATTCGGCAGCCATGATACCACAAAGTTTAGAAACTTCACGAGAGTGTTGCAATAAGTTTTGTCCATAAGAGGAACGGTATTTCATTCTTCCTACTACCTTAATCAATTCTGGATGTAATCCATGAATCCCCAAGTCTATAACTGTTCGCTTTCCAACTTCAGCAATTTCTTCTTCAATTTGATTCGTTGTTTTTGCAACTACTTCTTCAATCCTTGCTGGGTGTATACGTCCATCAGTGACTAATTTGTGTAAAGATAAACGGGCAATTTCTCTTCTAACAGGATCAAAACAAGATAAAATTATTGCTTCTGGTGTATCATCAACAATTATCTCAACTCCAGTTGCCGCTTCAAGAGCTCGGATATTTCTACCTTCACGACCTATAATTCTTCCTTTTACGTCGTCTGATTCTATGTTAAAAACAGAGACACAATTTTCAACAGCTTCTTCAGTACCAACCCTTTGGATTGTATTGATAATAACTTTTTTTGCTTCTTGTTGCGCTGTTAATTTTGCTTCTTCAATAGCATCTTGTATGTGAGACATTGCCTTAGTCTTAGCTTCAGCTTTAAGACTTTCAACTAGTTGATCTCTTGCGTCAGCTGCTGAAAGACCTGAAATAACTTCAAGTTGTTGCACCTGACTATTGTGAAGTTTTTCAAGTTCTTGTTGTTTTCTTTCAAGATTTTCTATCTTGGAATTATATTCTGCCGTTTTAGCTTCAAAATCGTCATTTACTTTTTTAGCTTTGGCTAATTCACTAGAAACTTGAGATTCTTTATCGCGAGTTCTTTTTTCAACCTCTGAAATACGTTTGTCTTTGTTTAAAATCTCTTGCTCGTGCTCTGATTTTAATTCTAAGAATTTTTCTTTCGCTTGAAGTAATTTATCTTTTTTAATATTCTCTCCTTCAAGTTGCGCATCTTTTAAAATAGACGCTGCTTCTTTATTCGCATTTTTTACTAAGCTTGAAAGATTACTTTTTTCCAGAAATTTAGCAATTCCAAAACCTCCTGCAACGCCCCCTATTAGTGCAATTATAATAAATATAGTTTCCATTTTTTTGTTTGTGTTAATATATAAAAAAGCCTACATTAAATGAATGCATAAACTCGAAAGGACAAGTTTTGAGTTAACTCGCTGGTCAAGGATCCACCTGAAAGTGGCTTGCTTTAGTAGCGATGATTTACTCATTTTAATTTGTTAGTGTTGAGTTTACCAATTAAAATCTAATGTAGGCGGTATTGTAATCCTATGTGATAAGAACGTTATTTTTTTTCGAGATAATCGAATAACAAATCATTAATCTTTTTTAACCTGTCTAAGTCTTTGTTGTCAATTGTACTATCAACTTGCTTTTGTTCTACTTGAGAAGCAAATTGTAAGGCACACATGGCTAAAACGTCCTGTTTGTCACGAACAGCATAGTTTTCTTCGAATTGCTTAATCATAGCATCAATTTTTTTGGAAGCACTTCTAAGTCCTTCTTCTTGTGACAAGTTTACCGTTAAAGGATAGACTCTGTCTGCAATTGATAGTTTTATTTTAAGCTTTTCATCCATATTTTTAATCTGACAACTGAGTTATACAGTGATCTATCTCTCTGATTAATGAATTTATTTTAAGCTTTGTATCTCTTGTATTTTCTTCACCGCCTAATAATGAATTAGCCATTTTAAGTGATTCACATTCCGATTTTAATGCTGCAATCTCAATAGATTGTTTTAAAACCAAATCAGCAGATTTGTTTAATTCGTCTTTTAATGAAAGGCTTACTTGCTCTAAACTATTTATTTTAGTAAAAAGTTTCCCAACTCTATTCTCAACAGAATCAATTATTTCTGCAATTTCACTCATAAATTTCTTTATTCATTACTTACCTCACAAAGTTAGGATTCTATTTTGGTTTCGCAATTTTTTTGGTAATTATTTATCTTATTTTAAACAACATGCAATAATTTGTTTTTAAGCATGTTATAGTTTTTTATTTTTTTTTGTAAATTTTTACGTACTTTTATGACTTTCATTTAGAATGCTAATGAATTTTTTTTCAACCTTTTTTTTGTTGTCTTTACTTTCTTTTGGGCAAAATCAATACCCAAAGGATTATTTTCGTTCTCCTCTTGATATTCCCCTTAAACTTTCAGGTAACTTTGGAGAGTTACGATCAAATCATTTTCATTCGGGATTGGATTTTAAAACTGAAAAGCAGGAAGGTTTTAATGTTTATGCAGCTGCTGAGGGATATGTTTCCAGAATAAAAATTTCTGACGTGGGTTATGGCAAGGCAGTTTATATTTCACATCCTAATGGCTTTACTACTGTTTATTGTCACTTGCAATCGGGTTTTGGGCCTATTGAAAAGTTTATTAAAAATGAACAATATAAGGCTAAGTCCTTTGAGTTAGACATTCTTTTAAAACCTGATGATTTATTAGTTGCTAAGGGTGATGTAATTGGTTTTTCTGGCAATACAGGTAGTTCAGATGGACCCCATCTCCACTTTGAAATTAGAGATACACAAACCGAAAAAATAATTAATCCATTATTCTTTGGGTTTGATACTGCCATCACTGATACTAAAAGTCCTATAATAAACAGTTTATGGGTTTATCCGTTAGATACAAATTCTATTGCAAATCAGTCTAAAAGACCAATTGCTGTAAATTTGTCCTTGCAGGATGATGGTTCTTATTTAGCTGAGAAAATTTTAGCTTCAGGAACTATAGGATTTGGCATCACCACATTTGATTATGATGATGTTTCATGGAATGTAAATGGAGTTTTTAAAGTGCAAACTTTTTTGAATGGAAGACCTGATTTTAGTTGCCAGTTTGATACGTTTGATTTTAATGAAACGCGTCAGATAAATGCATTGATTGATTATGAACGATATAAAGCACTTGGACAACGCGTACAAAAATTATATATGGATAAACCCTATTCCTTAAGTATTGTAAAACCAGGGGAGCACAGCGGTATAATTAAAGTTGAAAATAATATTACTCAATTATACCGTATCGAAGTTTCAGATTTTAATCAAAATACCGTAAAAATATATGTCCCTATTCAATACTCTGTGGCTCCTTCAAAAATTTCAGCTGTACCTGTAACCTCTAAATATTTTGTAAAATCCAAAAAGGAGAATATTTTTTCATTAGAAAATATAACAGTAAGTTTTCCGCCAAATACATTTTATAACGATTTTCATATGAATTTTGAAATTAAAGGCAAATCCTTATTTCTTCATAAAGACATTGTGCCTGCATTTACTAATTTCTTGATCACTTTTGAAGATAGTCTTGTTTCTGTAAACGATAGGGAAAGAATGTTCATAGGTCTTATAATGGATAAAAAAGTGAAATATTTTAATACCAAAATATATAAAAATTCATTTTCAATTTATTCAAAAATTTTAGGGGAGTATAAATTATTAAAGGATGGCACACCACCAAAAATTAAACCAGAAAAGCGAATTGGAGGCAAATGGATTAATGATCTGAATGCGCTTACTTTTTTAATTTCGGATGAGCTTTCAGGTATTAAAAGTTACAATGGCTATTTGAATGGGAAATGGATCTTATTTGAATATGAATCGAAAACAAAAAAAATAGTTCATCATTTCTCTGATGGGATTGCAGATGAAGGAAGAAATGATTTAAAACTAGTAATAACTGATAATGTTGGAAATTCTTCTATCTTTGAAACGCATTTTTTTAGAAGTCAAAAACCATAATATTCTAAATTGAAAACACACAATCTCCTTTTCATTTTCCTTTTCGTTTTGACGGGCATAGTAGGTTTTGGACAAAATCAAACCGCCAAGGTAGCAGGGCTTATTTTGGATGAAAACAACCAACCTATAGTTGGTGTAAGTATTAGTTATCAAACCAAATCGGTTACATCGGATGAAAATGGATTTTACGAACTCATAGTCCCCGCCAATCAAAAAGTGGTATTAGTTTTTACTCATTCGGCCCTGAAAAGCATAACGGTTCCTTTAAAATTAAAGACTGGAGAAAATTTCGAATATCACTTAATGATGAATGACAAAGCCGAACAATTGCAAGATGTTGTTGTTACAAGTAGTAGGCGGAGAGTTCAGGGTATAACATCTATAGAGCCTGAAACAATTAGGCGTAACCCTAGTGCCAACGCTGGAATTGAGAGTGTCCTTAAAACTTTTGCGGGTGTAAATTCTAATAGTGAATTAAGCTCTCAGTATTCGGTTCGAGGAGGAAATTATGATGAAAATTTAGTTTATGTAAATGAAATTGAAGTATATCGCCCTTTTTTGATTCGTTCTGGCCAACAAGAAGGTTTGAGTTTCACAAATACCGATATGGTTCAGAATGTTGATTTCTCTGCAGGCGGTTTTCAAGCCAAATTCGGAGATAAATTATCTTCGGTTTTAGATATTACCTACAGAAAACCAAAGAAATATAGTTTGACTGCAGAAGCCAGTTACTTGGGTGGTGCATTAACTCTTGAAGGTATTTCTAAAAATAAAAAATGGTCTGCCATTACAGGAATTCGTTACAGAGACAATTCGCTTTTGGTGAATAGTCAAGAGACACAAACTAATTTTAGGCCTACTTTTGCCGATGTGCAAACAAATGTAAATTTTCAGCCAAATAAAAAATGGCAGTTTAGTTTTTTAGGCAATATATCTCAAAATAAATACAATTATCAGCCTTTAACCCGACAAACCAACTTTGGGACTATAGACGAACCAATAGCATTACAAGTTTTTTATGAAGGGCAAGAAAAAGATAAATATCAAACATTATTTGGAGCCATAAAAACAAATTTTATTCCTAATGAAAGAAATAATTTTAGATTAATTGGGTCAATTTATCATACGCAAGAACAAGAGTATTTTGATATTTTTGCGGCTTATTTTTTAGGAGATGTAGATACAAATATTGGGTCTGAAACATTGGGAGAAGTTACTTTCAACAGAGGCATAGGGACCCAGTTAAATCACGCTAGAAATGATTTGGATGCTCTTATAGTTAATGCTGAAATTAAAGGAACGCACCAACTTAAAAACAAAAAGCATCAAGTTGATTGGGGTATTAAATACACAAGAGAAAATATTAGAGATAGAATCGTAGAATGGGAAGTAATAGATTCTGTTGGATTTTCAATAAACCCTCCTCAATTTAGTTTGCCTAATGAGCAACCCTATTCTCCCTATACCGGTCCTTTAGTACCTTATCAGAATGTGAGAGCTACTAACTTTGTTGATATTGATAGGTTATCTGGGTTTGCACAATGGAATACTAAAACGCTAATAGGTGATAGCCAGTTTTGGATTACTGCAGGAGCCCGTTTTCACAATTGGTTAGTTTCTGGAAATGAAATTTTAAATGCCAAAAGGCAAACTGTTTTTAGTCCGAGAGCACAGTTGGTTTTGAAACCTGATTGGAAAAAAGACATGATTTTTAGATTGTCTTTCGGCTATTATCACCAACCTCCTTTTTACAGAGAGTTGCGTGATGCTCTTGGAATTGTCCACCCAAATGTAAAAGCACAACAGTCACAACATCTTGTCATAAGTAATGATTTTAATTTCAAGATGAACAACCGGCCTTTCAAACTGGTCACAGAGGGCTATTATAAATCTATGACTGATGTAAATAGCTATACGCTAGATAATGTTAGAATTAGGTACCGTGCAAATAACGAAGCCGTCGCTTATGCCTATGGATTAGACATGCGTTTGAATGGAGAATTTGTGCCAGGAACAGAATCTTGGTTAAGTTTTGGGTACATGAAAACGGAAGAAAATTTAAATAACAAAGGTTATATTGCACGTCCTACAGATCAACGATTAAAATTTGGAATTCTCTTTCAAGATTATATGCCAAATTTACCAAGTATGAAATTGTATATGAATTTAGTCTATAACACCGGTTTGCCGGGGGGTTCACCTTCCTATGCTGATCCGTACGTATATCAAACCCGTTTGCGTGATTACCGCAGGGCAGACGTTGGCTTTTCATATGTAATGACCGAAAGAAATAGACAAAGGCCGGAAAGCCATTGGTTGAAGAAATTTCAAGATTTGTCGGTTGGCTTTGAAATATTTAATTTATTTAACAACCAAAATGCAATTACAAATACTTGGGTAAGAGATGTGTATACTAAAACTCAATATGGTATACCAAATTATATGACAACAAGAGTATTCAATATTAAATTGACAGTAAAATTATAGTTTTTAAATGCAATAAAAGTTGTTGTCCATAATTTAATCCAAAGATTGCATAGAGACCAGTTTTGCATAGGTGCCACCTTTAGCTAAAAGTTCCAAGTGATTTCCTTGTTCTACAATTTTCCCTTTTTGCATTACCACAATAATATCTGCTTTTTGAATGGTAGAAAGGCGATGCGCAATAACAATAGAAGTTCTGTTCTGCATCATGTTTTCCAAAGCAATTTGAACCAATCGTTCGCTTTCGGTATCTAAAGCAGAAGTAGCTTCATCTAAGATCATTATAGGAGGGTTTTTCAAAACCGCTCGTGCAATAGATAACCGTTGTTTTTGTCCACCCGAAAGTTTGTTTCCGCTGTCCCCAATGTTGGTATGAATACCTTCGGGTAATTCTTTTACAAATTCGTAGGCATTTGCAATTTTTAAGGCTTCTATTACTTCTTCATCAGAAGCATCTGGTTTACCCAAAGCAATATTTCCTTTGATTGTATCATTAAATAAAATGGAATCCTGTGTAACCAATCCTATCAAGTCTCGCAACGATTTTAATTTAATTTCTTTAATGTCGGTGCCATCAATAAAAATCTTTCCTTCATTTACATCGTAAAATCGAGTTAATAAATTGGCAATTGTACTTTTTCCGCTTCCGGATTGCCCTACTAATGCGACAGTTTTTCCTTTCGGAATTTCAAGATTGAAGTTCTTTAAAATATTTTCATTTTCATACCTGAAATTGATGTTTTCTAAAATAATTTTATCGTTAAAAGATTTTTTGTCAATTGCATCCAGACTATCAACAATGTTGTTTTCCTGTTCCATTAAAGTGAAAACCCGCTCTGCAGCAGCTAATCCGGTTTTGACCTGATAGGAAGCTTTGGAAATTGATTTTGCGGGTGTTAGTATAGTGTAGGCAAGGGCAATGTATGTTATAAATGTTGCCGATGACAACGTGTGTTCTTCAACTACCAATTGCGCTCCAAACCAAAGTAAAGTTGCAATGGTAACAATTCCCAAAAATTCACTTAGCGGAGAAGCTAGATTATTTTTATTTCCGATACTGTTAGACAAACGTAACAATCTATTGATTGAATCATTGAATTTATTGATAAATAAATTTTCAGCATTATAGCCTTTAACCACTTTAAGTCCTCCTAGAGTTTCATCCAAAATAGAAATAAAAATTCCATTTTCATTTTGTGCCTTCACAGATTTTGCCTTTAGATTTTTTCCGACAAATGAAATAACAATTCCCGATATTGGAATGAAAGCAAAAACAAAGAATGTTAGTTTTGGACTGATGATAAACATCGTAACAATAGAAAAAAGAATGGTGAGTGGTTCCCTGACAACCAATTCCAAAACCTGAAAAAATGAATTTTGGACTTCATTTATATCGCCCAACATTCGTGCCATTACATCACCTTTTCTTCTCTCGGAATAATAGGAAACAGGAAGGTTAATAATTTTATTATATAGCTTTTCCCTAATGTCCCGAAGCACACCGGTTCTTAATCGGGTGACGTGATAAGAAGCAAAATAATTAGTGATATTTTTTAGTAAAGCCGTTGTAATAATAATAGAAATAACAAATAACAACGCCCATTTAAGCCCATGATCGTCCGTTAAGGTTGTTATTTTGTAATTCAGAAACGCCTCTGCATACGCTTTAATATTTTCAAAACCTGAGTAAATAGGTGCTTTATAGACTTTTTCTGTTAGCCCAAAAAGAACATTAAGTGTGGGTATCATTGACACCATCAACAGTGTTGAGAAAAGTGCATAAAAAATATTGAAGAATACATTCAAATAAATGTGTCTCTTATATACAAGTGCAAAAGGCAAAAGTTTCTTGAGATTAGTATCCATTAGTTTAGCTGCATTTCTGAAATTATATTGGTTATTTTTTCGTTTAAATATTCGGTTGCTTCAGGAATTTCCTCCAAGCTACTTATAGATGTATTTACACTAAAATAAAATTTAATTTTAGGTTCTGTACCACTAGGTCTAGCACATACTTTTGAGCCATCTTCTAAATAATATATCAAAACATCTGATTTTGGTAATTGTAATGTTTCAAATTCATTAGTTAAAAGATTGCGTGCAATTGAATTTTGATAATCTTCAACCATTACTACCCGTTGATTGTTAATTTTAGAAACCGGATTTTCTCGCAAGTTAATCATCATTTGCTTAATTTCACCTGCACCTTCTATTCCTTTTTTAGTTATCGAAATTAAGTGTTCTTTATAAAATCCATAATCAACAAACATTTGTTCCAATTCCTGATAAACCGAACTGCCTGCTTCTTTTGCTTGAGCGGCTATTTCACACATCAACAATATAGCACTAACAGCATCTTTGTCACGAACAGCATCTCCCACCATATATCCGAAACTTTCCTCTCCACCACCAATAAACTTTAAATCTGGGAAATCTTTAATAAATTTTGCAATCCATTTAAATCCTGTTAGGCCTACTTTACACGCTACATTATAAGAAGAAGCCAGTTCCAACATCATGGGTGTAGAAACTATGGTGGACCCTACGAACTGTTTGCCATCAATTTTATCCGCTTTTTGCCATTTCTTTAAAAGATATTGTGTCATGATAACCATTGTTTGGTTTCCGTTTAGCAACTGCATTTCACCTTTTCTATTTCTAACGGCAACTCCAAGTCGGTCGCTATCAGGGTCAGTTCCAAAAACAATATCCGCATTGATTTTATCAGCCAAGGCAACAGCCATAGACAAAGCTTCAGGTTCTTCTGGATTTGGAGAAATTACAGTTGGAAAATTACCATTAGGTTCGGATTGTTCCGGAACGATATTCAAATCGGTATAACCTGCTTTTGTCAAAACATTAGGAACCATTTTTATAGAAGTTCCATGCAAAGAAGTATATACGATTTTTAAATTTTCTTTAGCTTCCGCCGAAGTATTGAAACTTGCATTTTCTATAGTTGATTTGGCAAAAGCTTCATCAATTTCAATGTCTATGTATTCAATTAAACTATCGTTAGAATTAAATTTAATGTCTTCATATTTTAAATCATCAATTTCTTTTATAATATCAGCGTCATTTGGAGGAACTAATTGTCCCCCATCTTGCCAATAAACTTTATATCCGTTGTATTCGGGTGGATTATGCGAAGCTGTCAAAACGATTCCGGCATGACAATTTAAATATCTAACTGCAAATGATAATTCAGGTGTTGGACGCATTTCTGAGAATAAGTACACTTTAATCCCATTAGCCGAAAAAACGTCCGCAACAACTTTAGCTAATGTGTCACTATTATGACGGCAGTCGTATGCAATCGCAACTTTTATAGACTCGTTTGGGTAGGTTGTTTTTAAATAGTTTGATAAGCCCTGCGTATTTTTTCCTAGCGTATATTTATTTATTCTATTAGTCCCAATCCCCATTATTCCGCGCATTCCCCCCGTGCCAAATTCTAAATTCTTATAGAAACTTTCTTCTAAGGCCTTTGGTGAAGAAGTCATCATTTCGGTGATTTCCTCTCGCGTTTTTTTGTCAAAAGTTGGTGTAAGCCATTCGTTTACTTTGTCTAATATATTTTTTTCAATATGCATAATCTAAATTTTATTTTTGTTTGAGGTTTTGAACTATATATTTACCTCACCAGAAATTTTATATCGCTCTTCGTTGTTTTTTGTCCTTAAAATGATTTCTCCTAAAAATCCGGCAAGAAATAATTGTGAGCCAATAATCATGGCTGTTAAAGCGATATAGAAAAGTGGATTTGCAGCAACTAAAATTGTTGGTTCATGGAACACAAATAGCTTCATTAGTTTTATTGCAATAATCAAAAAAGTAGCTATAAACCCGATAATGAACATAATTACGCCAAGCGCGCCAAAAAGATGCATTGGTCGCTTACCATATTTAGATAAAAACCAAATCGTAATCAAATCTAAAAAGCCATTGATAAAACGGCTCATGCCAAATTTTGATTCGCCATATTTCCTTGCTTGATGTATCACCACTTTTTCGCCTATGTTGGAGAATCCTGCATTTTTGGCCAAAACAGGAATGTAACGGTGCATTTCTCCTGATACTTCTATGTTTTTAACAACTATATTTTTATATGCTTTTAAGCCGCAGTTGAAATCATTAAGTTTAACGCCAGAGGTTTTTCGGGCAGCCCAATTAAATAACTTGGAAGGCAAATTTTTACCAACAACCGAATCGTAACGCTTCTTTTTCCAACCTGAAACCAAATCATAATCTTGATTTAAAATCATATTGTATAAATCCGGAATTTCATCTGGACTATCTTGCAAATCAGCATCCATTGTAATTATTACATCACCTTTGGCTTTAGCAAAACCGGCATGTAAAGCTTGAGATTTTCCAAAATTGGTAAGGAACCGAATCCCTTTTACATTAGAGTTTTCCTTAGAAAGTTGTTCGATAATTTGCCATGACCCGTCTTTACTTCCATCATCAATGAAAATAACTTCATAAGAATAATTGTGGGTTGTCATTACTTTGACAATCCATTGGTGTAATTCAGGTAAAGATTCCTGTTCGTTAAGAAGCGGAATTATTATGGATAGATTCATCTATAGATGTTCAGGTGTTTTTGATTTAAAAATGGCGGCTAAGATTAATCCGAAAAGAGCATGAAAAACTAAACCCATGACTAGTCCAAACATAATATTTGCAATAGAGTAATTATCAGTTTCTGCTATTTTTTGCATAGCTTCGTTTATTGAAGCAGCCGGTGCTCCAAACTTCTCCATCATTTCAGTTGTATATTTTATAGTGATTTCTTTGATTCTTTCTTTGGCTTGTGAATCTATGAAATTGAATAAAACATACTCATAAAGTTTTGAAATGATGGATCCAATTACAGCAGCAATAAAGTAAACTGTAAAAGCATCTTTAAATGTTATGTTAGTATTTAATTGTTTTTTTGTCTTTGTCACTAATACAAAACCAATAATAATTGGTACAACAATTGAAAATCCTCCAATCCACCAACTAGTAAATAAATGTAAGTCAATTACATAAATAGTTGTCGTAAAGAGAATAGAAAATAATCCTAAGATAATTCCGAAAGCAACCCCATTTTTCTTAATAATATCATTCATGTCAATCAAGTTTAAA
>Ga0049083_10000492_pt1 | contig 14005 bp, 15 predicted proteins | sample GreLakmeMI27MSRF_FD_66719 | JGI IMG/M metagenome (GOLD analysis project Ga0049083, IMG submission 66719) | Freshwater lentic microbial communities from great Laurentian Lakes, MI, USA - Great Lakes metaG MI27MSRF | ecosystem: Environmental > Aquatic > Freshwater > Lake | place: Great Lakes...
GGGTTATCATGAAGATGAAGAACCAAAGCAGTTTTTTGCAAAATGGAAATATAGAATATTAAAAAAGTTTAAGAATGAATAATAACATGCCCACTATTTTAGTTACAGGTGGCGCCGGATTTATTGGTTCTAACTTGTGTGAATATTTTTTAAAAAAAGAATATAAAGTCTTTTGTTTTGATAATTTCTCGACTGGGCATAAACAAAATATAGCCCCATTTTTAGAAAATAAAAACTTTAAGTTAATTGAAGCCGATATTAGAAATATAGTACAATGTAGAGATTCAGTATCGGGAGTTGATTATGTTTTTCACCAAGCAGCTCTTGGCTCTGTTCCAAGATCTTTAAAAGATCCAATTACTACAAATGATGTAAATGTTTCAGGCTTTTTAAATATGCTTATTGCTTCTCGCGATGCGGGTGTAAAGCGATTTATATTTGCAGCAAGTTCCTCAACCTATGGTGACTCAAAAAGTCTTCCTAAAATCGAATCTGTTATTGGAAAGCCACTTTCTCCCTATGCTATAACTAAATATGTAAATGAATTATACGCAGAAATATTTAGTAATACATATGGTATGGAAACTATTGGCTTGCGCTATTTTAATGTTTTTGGAAGACGTCAAGATCCTAACGGTGCATATGCCGCTGTAATTCCTAAGTTTGTCATGCAATTCATGAAGCACGAAAGTCCCGTAGTTAACGGTGACGGCAATTTTTCAAGAGATTTCACTTATATTGATAACGTAATTCAAATGAATGAACTGGCTATGTTAACCGACAATCCGAATGCAATAAATACTGTATATAATACCGCATTTGGGGAGCGAACTACTCTTAACGACTTAATTATTTATTTAAAAAAATACCTTTCTGAATTTGATTCAACGATTGCAAAGGTTGACGTAGTATATGGTCCAAATAGAGCTGGAGATATTCCTCATTCGCTTGCAAGTATTGAAAAGGCTAAGAAATTATTGCTTTATGAACCCAAATACTCATTTAACGAAGGCTTGAAAGAAGCAGTACATTGGTATTGGAATAATTTAAAGTAAAAGGGTTGGTTTTATGATACTATTTTAAGAATAAAAAAAACGAAAAATGAAAATTAAAAATATTTGTTGTATCGGTGCCGGATATGTAGGTGGTCCAACAATGGCTGTTATAGCCCAAAAATGTCCCGGTATTAAAGTTACTGTAGTCGATTTAAACGAAGTTCGAATTGCAGCTTGGAACGATAAGGATATTAATAATATTCCAATATATGAACCAGGCTTGAATGAAATAGTGGGTAATGTGAGAGGTAAAAATTTATTTTTCTCTACCGATGTAGATAAAGCCATAGATGAAGCCGATTTAATTTTCATATCAGTTAATACGCCTACAAAGACCTACGGAACTGGAAAAGGCATGGCAGCCGACTTGAAACATATTGAATTGTGCGCACGCCAAATTGCTAAAGTTTCAAAAAACAATAAGATAATTGTAGAAAAATCTACACTACCCGTAAGGACTGCTGAAGCATTAAAGAGTATTTTAGACAATACAGGAAATGGGGTTCAATTTCAAATTTTATCGAATCCTGAGTTTTTAGCTGAAGGAACTGCTGTTGAAGATTTACTTAGTCCGGATCGAGTTTTAATTGGAGGTGATTCCTCTCAAGAAGGCATTGAAGCCATAAATGCATTAGTTGATGTATATGCAAACTGGGTTCCAAGAGAACGTATTCTTACCACAAATGTATGGTCTTCTGAGCTTTCAAAACTTGTCGCAAATGCATTTTTAGCCCAACGTGTTTCTTCTATAAATGCAATCTCTGAATTGTGTGAAAAAACGGAAGCAAATGTTAGTGAAGTGGCACGAGCAATAGGAATGGATAGTCGTATTGGTTCAAAATTCTTAAAAGCATCAGTTGGATTTGGTGGTTCATGTTTTCAAAAAGATATTTTAAATTTGGTATATATTTCAAAAGCTTTTGGGCTGAATGAAGTGGCGGATTATTGGGAGCAAGTGATCATAATGAACGATCACCAAAAAAGACGTTTTTCAAGAAATATCGTTCAAACACTTTATAATACCGTATCAGGAAAAAAAATTACTTTTTTAGGATGGGCTTTCAAAAAAGATACAAATGACACAAGAGAATCAGCGGCCATTTATGTTGCTGATGATTTAATTAACGAACAAGCAACAATTGCATTATACGATCCTAAAGTTTCTGAAAAGCAGGCACTTTCCGATTTGAATTATTTGGAAAGTAGAAAACAAAGTGATAATGAAAAGTATCTTAACCACTATCAAAATCCCTATGAGGCATGCAAGAATGCTCATGCCATTGCCATACTAACCGAATGGGACGAATTTATTGACTATGATTGGCAAAAAATTTATGATAATATGTTAAAACCTGCTTTTGTTTTTGACGGAAGAAATCTTTTAAATCAAGAAAAATTAAGAGCAATAGGTTTTGTTTTTCAATCTATTGGATCCTAGTTCAATTTATTTTAAGTTAATTATATAATTCAAATCAAATGAGTATTAAAATCGCTATTATTGGATTGGGATATGTTGGTTTGCCATTGGCAAGACTTTTTGCAACCAAATATTCTGTTGTAGGTTTCGACATTAATACAAATAGAATTAAAGAGCTAAATTCTGGTTTTGATGCAACAATGGAGTTGGACGAAGCTACTTTAAAAAGTGTTCTTGTTGCAAACATTTCAAACACTAATGGCTTGTTTTGTAGCAGTGAATTGGATGATTTAACATCCTGCAATTATTATATAGTTACGGTTCCAACACCTGTTGACAAAAATAATCATCCCAATTTAACTCCGCTTTATAAATCGAGTGAAACGGTAGGTAAAGTACTAAAAAAAGGGGATATCGTAATTTATGAATCTACTGTTTATCCGGGTGTAACTGAAGAGGAATGTGTTCCTGTTTTAGAAAAGGTAAGTGGACTTAAATTCAATGTTGATTTTTTTGCAGGTTACTCACCTGAAAGAATTAATCCCGGAGATAAAGAGCATACCGTTGAAAAAATATTAAAAGTTACTTCAGGATCAACAACCGAAATAGGTAAAAAAGTAGATGATTTATATAAATCAGTCATTACAGCTGGAACTCATTTAGCGCCTTCTATCAAAGTTGCAGAAGCAGCTAAAGTTATTGAGAACTCACAACGTGATATTAATATCGCATTTGTAAATGAATTGGCCAAGATTTTTAATATTCTTGAGATTGATACGCATGCAGTATTAGAAGCAGCTGGGACTAAGTGGAATTTCCTGCCATTTAAACCAGGATTAGTTGGCGGTCATTGTATTGGTGTGGATCCATATTATTTAGCTCAAAAAGCACAAGAAAAAGGGTATCACCCTGAAATTATTTTAGCTGGCAGACGATTAAATGATAGTATGGGCGAGTATGTTGCGTCTCAAGTTGTGAAATTAATGATCAAAAAAGGGGTAGTTATTAACGGAGCCCAACTTTTAATGTTAGGTTTTACTTTTAAAGAGAATTGTCCCGATGTTAGAAATACAAAAATTGTTGATGTTATTGCTGCTTTAACCGATTATGGCATACATGTAACAATTTATGATCCTTGGGCTAATCCAGCTGAAGTTGAACATGAGTATAAGTTAATCACTACCCAGTCACTTCCTACCACAACCTTTGATGCTATAATTTTAGGTGTGGCACATAAAGAGTTTAATGCAATTAATTTATCCGAATTAAAGAAAGTAAACAGCGTCGTATTTGATGTAAAAGGAGTATTAAATGATCAGGTTGACGGAAGACTATAGTGTGCAGTTTTCAGTCTCAGTTTTCAGTTTTGAATTAGATTAGTTGTGTCTTTTGTTTTCAACATTATGAAATTAAGTTTGATTAAGAGTTTTATTAAAGTTTAAATTTTCTTAATAATAGTTCTTAACTCCTTAATGGTGAAAAATTACGAATCATTGTTTAAGTTTTAATAATTATGAAAAAAATTTTAATTACGGGAGGTGCCGGATTTATTGGCTCACATGTTGTCAGACGATTTGTGACGAGATATCCTAATTATCAAATATTTAATTTGGATGCACTGACCTATGCCGGGAATCTTGAAAATATTGCCGACATTGATCAATCTGTGAATTACACTTTTATTAAAGGTGATATTGTTGATGCAGATTTTATAACCGAACTGTTTCAAAAACACCAGTTTGATGGTGTATTGCATTTAGCTGCCGAGTCTCATGTGGATCGATCTATAACGGATCCTTTGTCATTTGTTAAAACGAATGTGATTGGCACAATGAACTTATTAAATGCAGCCAAAACCATATGGAATAATAATAATACTGGTAAAAGATTTTATCATATTTCAACAGATGAAGTTTATGGTAGTTTGGGTGCTGAAGGACTATTTACAGAAACCACACCTTACGATCCCAACTCGCCCTATTCTGCTTCAAAGGCAAGTTCTGACCACTTTGTTAGAGCCTATGGTGAGACTTATGGTTTGCCTTATGTGATTACCAATTGTTCTAATAATTACGGACCTAATCATTTTCCTGAAAAACTGGTTCCTTTATTTATTCATAATATCATTAATAACAAACCACTACCAGTTTATGGGGATGGAAAATATACACGCGATTGGTTATACGTAATAGATCATGCCATCGCTATTGACTTAGTATTTCATGAAGGAAAAAATCATGAAACATATAATATTGGTGGCTTCAATGAATGGCAAAATATTGACTTGGTAAAACTCCTATGTCAACAAATGGACATAAAACTAGGACGATTACAAGGAGAATCTGAAAAATTGATCACCTATGTAAAAGATAGACCAGGTCATGATTTACGATATGCTATTGATGCTTCAAAAATTAATTCAGAACTAGGTTGGAAGCCCTCTGTAACCTTTGAAGAAGGATTAGAAAAAACAATTGATTGGTATTTGTCAAATGAAGATTGGTTACAACGAGTAACCTCTGGGGCCTATCAGGAATATTATTCTAAGCAATATCTTTAAATAAAATAGTTAAAAAAATAATTTCACTCAACAGGTTAAATTCGAAATAAAACTATAAATTAGTTATTAAATAATTTAAAAAACAAATAATTTTAAACAATGAAAACAATTAAATACATATTAATATTCTTATTAGTATTCAATCTGACAAGTGCACAAAAAAAGAAAACTATCCAAAAATCATCAAATCCAATAGATAAGAATTTTATTGGAGAATGGGTGGGTGAAGACGAAAATAGTAACGGAACTTTAAGTATTTCTAAAGAAGAAGGAATTTCTTTTTATGGTGGCCCTTTTTCAGAAAGTTTTAAAACTAAAATTAATGGAAATGTTATATATCTATATTTTGATTATATAGAAGGTTCTTTTAGTTACGATGAAGCTACAAAAAATAAATATCTGAAAAATAATAAATGCGAAAAATTAGTTGCGAAATGTTCTCTAATTAATAATGTTATTCTTTTTGAAGGATATGGTGATCCTTGTGGTGAACTGCCAAAGGGTAAATTTAAATTCAAAAAAATAATTAATTAAATATTAAAAATAAGAAAAATAATTATTGTATTGGCAATTGTAAATTTTGTGTTTACTTCTTGTGGAAATTCTAACAGCACCAACAAAGAAACTGAATTAGAATTAAGAGAAAGAGAATTAAAACAAAAAGAAGATGAATTGATTTCTGAAAAGAAAAAGGCTTTAGAATTAAAAGAAGATGAGCTTAGACAAAAAGAAATTCAGTTGAATTCTAGTAGTGATAAGGCGACAGTTAATAAAAACCAAACTGAAAGTAGAAGCAACATGCGAATCGCTATTATCGACGATCCAGATGGATACACAAATGTGAGAAATGGAATGAGCAAGACTGCACCAATTATAGATAGATTATACGAAGGGGAGAACTATGAAGTTTTTCCTAGTACGGATAGTAACTGGTGGGTAGTGTATACCCAGTCAAATGTAAAAGGTTTTGTGCACAAATCAAGAATCAGGATAATTAGATAATACATGTTTTTAAAATAGTGATCCGATTAGCTTGGAATATTCTATTTTTTTATCAATTATTTTCAAATCAAATAACCGATTTTGAATAGCAACAACTGTGTTTTTTTCTAATATATTTTGTGACCAATTGGTATGTTTCAACCACTCTTGTATGTCTTCAATTCGTTGATTATATCTAGTGGCAAGTTCCCTATCAATCATCGGGATTTCTTTAAATCCTATTGTGGTCATATTGATAGTTTTTAAAAGTATTTCAATTATTTTTTCATTATTCTTTAAAAAATCATTTCTAACCGCAATTACAAAACATGGCCACGGAGTAGGGCAGTTCCCAACACGGCGAAATATGCCATTATCTACTAAAGGTTTTGTCATGAAGTGTTCCCACATAAAATAATCAGCCTTACCCGTGGTTAGCGCTTCTACGGCACCTTCAATTGTATTCACAACTTCAAATTGAAGATTTTCAATGCTCCAATTCTGGTTTTTAGCATTAATAATTGACATCAAATGAGAACCGGAACCCAATCTTGAAATTGCAATTTTTTTATCTTGTAAATCACTAATTGAATTATAAGCTGAATTTTCCGAAACGTGAATTCCCCATATAAGCGGACTCTCCACATACAACTGAACAATAGTACTATCATTCCCAATAGTAATATCTTTTAATATGCCTTCTGTTAGAACAATTGCAATATCTGTTTCCTTGTTTCTAAGCATTTGACACATTTTCCCTGTTCCCTCAGGAACATCTTTCCACAGTAAATCTATACCATTCTTCATAAAACTACCATTCTCAATAGCTATCTGCCATGGTAAATTAAAATGTTCAGGTACTCCAACAATACTTATGGTTTTCATTTTTAAATAAATAAGAAAGAATGTGAGCTTAATTAAATACTTCTGAATAGGGAAATTATTTATTCTCCGCCAATTTCCCTAAAGCATATTGAATCAGAGCATCTACCGCTTTATATGGATCTTCGCTAAAGGTTCCATTTGCTCTATTCGCAATAATGGCATTTAACGACAAACAATTGTGCCCAAGTAACCTTCCTAAACCGTAAATAGCTGAAGTTTCCATCTCAAGATTTGCAATTCTAATATCACCAAATTTAAAACTATCCATTTTACTGTTAAGTTTAGGATCTTGAATGTTTAGACGTAAGATGCGTCCTTGGGGTCCATAAAAACCACCCGCAGTTCCTGTAATCCCTTTGTGAATTTCGTTACTATCAAATTTATGCATAAGCGCGCTAGAGCATTTAACCATATAAGGTTTCCCTTTTCGTAAATCCCAATTTGTGTGATTGATAAAAGCAGTTTCCATTTCATCTTCACAAATTCCTTCTATTTCATAGGAGCGAAGCATATTATCTAATCCTAGTCCAAATGTTCCCATAACAAAACTGTCAACGGGTATGTCGTTTTGTAAAGAACCTGAAGTTCCAATTCTGATTATATTTAAGCGTGTTAGTTCTTTTTTGGGAAGGCGAGTATTTAAATCAATATTAACTAACGCATCCAGTTCATTCATTGTGATGTCTATATTATCAGGCCCAATTCCTGTTGACATTACCGTTATTTTTTTTCCTTTATAAAATCCGGTTTGGGTTTTAAATTCGCGTTTTTGGGTAGAAAATTCAATTCGATCAAAAAATTTGGTAATTTTCTCTACACGATTTTGATCGCCCACAAAAATAATGTCATTGGCAATGTGTTCGGGTTTAAGATTTAAGTGATATACACTACCGTCAGGATTTAATATTAATTCAGATGATTGTATCATTTTTTTATTTTAAAGAGGTAATTTATTGTTTAATTAGCAAAACAGTACCCAAATGATTAACCGCCGACACGTTTTACTTTAAATCCTTTTTCTTTCAATAGGTCCATAATTTTATCACGATAATCCCCTTGAATTAGGATAGCGCTATCTTTAAATGTGCCACCAACACTCAATTTTGTTTTAAGTTCTTTGGCTAATGCTTTAAAATCTTGTTCAGTTCCTTCATAACCTTCAATAATTGTTGTGGCTTTACCTTTCCGCTTTTCATATTTACAAAGTAAGGGCTCTTTTTGAAAAAAAAGTGTGTCTTCAATAACCTTTATTGGAGTTGACTCTTTTGAAGGTTCATGATCTGGAAATAATTTTTTTAATTGTTCTTGTAAATCCATAATGCGTAATAATTAGTAAAGAGAAGACAAAAGGTTTATGATTTATAAATTTTGAAATCGGTTTTTTGTAATATTGCTTCGTTAGTTTTTAATTATATAGGCCCTTTTTATTGAATCTAACATGGGAAATAGCTGTTGAAATTTGGGTCGATTTGGACTTAAAGAATCATAAACTTCTAACGTTTTGTTTCCATATTGAGCATAAAACGATTCAACTACATCCATGCCTTTTGTAATTTTGCCTAAAACTGGATATCCAACGACTCCCTCAACGTGAACTGTATCTAATCTTTGATTGTCTCTTAAATTTATAAATAAATCATTTCCTCTTGTTTCTTTTCCGGCTCTTGCATAACTCACAAAACTTTTTAGGTTACTTTTAAGTACGGGTTCGTCTGCTAATTTATGAGCTTCCATTTTCTTAGTAATTACTGCATCCATATTTCCAAATTGAACTACAAAATTGGGTACAACACGGTATATTAAAGTATTGTCATAGAATTTTAGTTTCAACATTTGATACAACCGGTCAGCCGCGAGTGGAGACCAAGACCTTGTTACTTGTAACTCAAAAAAACCTTTTGAAGTTTCAAATCGTGCGTTGTAGCTTGGTGGTGCTATTTCATAAACCCAATCAGGATTATATGTTTTTTTACTACAACAAATTAAAAACACGCATATCACCGGAATTAAAATGAGCTTTATATTAGTTTTCATTGCTTCTTATCCAATTTCACGAGTTCCCTTAATTAAAAGCCATTTCATAAATATCTTCTCTCCGGTTGGTGTTTGAATGGCTTGAAATTTTGGTGCTAAAAGTGTACTGATTACAAAAGCAGTTAGAGGAATGAAATAGCCTGTCAGTGATGCATAATTCTCAACTAAATAACGGGTTAAAATGAAAAGTATAGCAAAGCATATAAGGTTGAAAATAAAACATTTTATTTTTTTTGACATGTGTTTTTAATTTAGTTTTAATTTTATTTTTTTTCTTTTTTTGTATTGGGTTTCTTTTTAGATTCTTTCGTTTTAACAGTTGATTTATATAAAGGGATAAAGTAGGATACTGTATAATTAAATCCTGCACCAAAATCTCCATTATAAGTTCTATTAAAGCCAGGAATATAAAGATTTTCAAAATTATCAGGTGACTTTTGTGATAGTAATCTATTAAGTCTAAAACTAAATCCCACAAATATATTTTTGAGCACCTCGGCTTTCATACCTGCAACAACTTCAATCCATTGTGCTGATAAGCCATCAAATTTGGAGCCCGAAAGTACAATTGGAGTCTCGCCAAAATAGGGATTCGTATTATACACTTGGTAACTATTTAAAGTTTGGCTAAAACTACTTGCTCCATAACGCAATCCAATTGAAATTACGTTTTCCATTGTTCCCCAGTTCACAAATGAATTGTAATCGAAACCAACCTTTAAAAAGCTTCCTTTTGTAGTGAAATTTAATTGGTCTTCGTTTACGGTTTTATTCTCATTTCCAATTTCAGCTGCTAAAAAATGTCTTCTAGTAATACGATAATCACCAACAAATTCTAATGCTTTATATTCTTTTTCGAAAAAAGAACGCGATAGTTTAAAAAAATCTACACCCACACGTAAACCATAACGCTCTTTTTTGGGTGGAATACTGTCTTTTGCGATTCCTTTTTCAATATTTATATTTTCTTTGGAAGTTTTTTCTTGTGCATTGCTTAAAAATGAAAGCAAAACCAAAGTTATACTAAAAGTAAATTTTGATATGTGTTTCATTTTCAGTTGAAATGTTAGATGTTAATAGATTTATATCTTGAATCCAAAAGCCATCTTCAATAGTTGGCTCAGATTTTATTAATCCGAGTGGCGTTTGATTCAATTCAAAAATTGTTTTAAAACCACAAGCTCTGGAAACAAAAATATCTTGACGCGTATAATTAAATTCTAGGAAATCTTCATTTGATCCATTTATACTTGTGCTGTTTAATTTTAAACTGTATTTTGTTTGATCTTGACTTGTATTGAGAGGCAGTAAAATTTTTGTTTGGCCGTTAAAAGTTCCTAATGACGCCTGCCCTTCAGCTGTAATTGTTAGATTTATAACAGGTTTTTTAATTGATGGATTTGAAATATCATAAAACTCCAACACCAATTGGGGTGTGGTTTCATCCGTACAGATGTCATCCTTCTCACAACTAGATAGGTTTATGGTAATTAGTAATAGAACAAGTATTTTTTTCATTAGTTTTTAAGTAATTTTTGATAAATATATTCCAACGCGCCTGTTGGCATATTTAAAAACATTCCGTAGGACTATTTTCAACTCTGACGCCTTTCCAAAAGTACAACATTTTCTACATGATGCGTTTGTGGAAACATATCTACCGGACGCACGCGCGTTACTTTGTATTGTTCGTCCATTAACGCTAAATCACGGGCTTGTGTAGCCGAGTTGCAGCTCACATACACTATCTTATCGGCACCAATTTTAAGCAATTGTTCGACTACATCTTTGTGCATCCCGTCTCTTGGCGGATCAGTTATAATTACATCTGGCTGGCCGTGTTGCACTATAAAGTCATCGTTAAATACGTTTTTCATATCACCAACATAAAATTCACAATTGGTTATTTTGTTTCGTTTTGCATTTTCTTTGGCGTCAGCAATGGCCTCAGGAACAGCTTCAACACCAATTACTTTTTTGGCCTTTTGGGAAACAAATTGTGCTATAGTTCCTGTTCCGGTATATAAATCGTAAACGACCTCATTACCTGTTAACCCTGCAAAATCTCTTGTAATTAAATACAATTCAAAAGCTTGTTGCGAATTAGTTTGGTAAAATGATTTGGCATTTATACTAAATTGCAATCCTTCCATTTCTTCTAAGATATAATCTCTGCCGTTATACAGAATTATGTCTTGGTCATAAATTGTATCGTTAGGCTTTTCATTGATAACATATTGTAAGGATGTGATTTCTGTAAAAGTGTCTTTTAAATAATTCATTACCAGTTCTCTTTGCTTTTTATTATCAGCAAAAAATTGCACTAGAACCATTATTTCGCCTATTGAAGTTGTTCTTATCATTAATGTGCGAAGCAATCCTGAATGATTCCTGGCGTTAAAAAACGAAATCTCATGTTTAATAGCAAAATCTCTAACACCATTTCGTATGGCATTTGACGGGTCTGCTTGTAGATGACAAGTTTCAATATTTAAAATCTTGTCCCACATCCTTGGGATATGAAATCCAAGAGCCGGCTTTTTACTCAAAGTAGTATCCGCTGATTGAATTTCTTTTTCTGTCAACCATCTTGTATCAGAAAACCCAAATTCCATTTTATTGCGATAGAAAAATTGATTTTCAGAACCTAAAATAGGTTCAAAATCAGGTAGCTCTATTTTCCCAATTCGCTTTAAATTATTTTGGACTTCCTGATTTTTATAAAATAACTGTTGTTCGTATTTCATGTTCTGCCACTTGCAACCGCCACAACTTCCAAAATGTTCACAAACGGGTTTGACACGATTTTCAGAATAACTATGAAATTTAACGGCCCGACCTTCAAAATAGGATTTTCTTTTTTTTAATGTTTGAACATCAATTACATCACCCGGAACTACATTAGGAATAAAAATAATTTGTCCCTCTGGAGCTTTAGCAACAGATACTCCTTTAGCACCTGCATCTAAAACTGTAATGTTTTCAAAAATGACTTTATCTGTTTTTTTTCTTCCCATAGGGCAAAAATAAACTATTGATTAAAATTTGTTACCTATTTAAAGAAAAATTATATACAAGGTGTCCATTTCTATTCTTGAGGTAGGTTTTGTCTTTTAGTATTCGTTTAATGTATTTTTCACATTTAAATTTATATTTTTGTTCTTCATTTTGGATGATTTCTCTCCAAGTAAAGAAGGAATTTCGATTAATTAAATAGTCTGTTTTTAATACAGATTAAAAATAATTTTATAATGTCAGTTATAGAAAAAAGGAGCGCAACTGAAGCCATGGCTTTTGAAGAAAAATATGGGGCTCATAATTATCATCCACTTCCTGTAGTTCTTTGCAAGGGAGAAGGTGTTTTTGTTTGGGATGTAGAGGGTAACAAGTACTATGATTTTCTGTCGGCGTATTCGGCTGTAAATCAAGGTCATTGCCATCCTAAAATCATTGGTGCATTGATTGATCAAGCTCAAACGTTAACATTAACATCAAGAGCTTTTTATAATGATAAGCTCGGAGTTTACGAAAAGTTCATTACAAATTATTTTGGATTTGATAAAATACTTCCAATGAATACAGGGGCAGAAGCCGTTGAAACTGCTTTAAAAATTTGCAGGAAGTGGGCATATGAAAAGAAGGGAATTTCTGAAAATCAAGCTCAAATTATTGTGTGTGATGGAAATTTTCATGGCAGAACTACTACAATAATTTCATTTTCTAATGATGAAAATGCGCGTAAAAACTTTGGACCATACACTACAGGATTTATCAGAATTCCCTATAACGACATTGATGCACTTGAAAATGCGATACTTTCAAATACAAATGTCGCTGGATTTTTAGTTGAACCCATTCAAGGTGAAGCTGGGGTTTTTACACCTGATCAAAATTATTTGGCTAGCGCTAAAGGATTATGTTTAAAAAATAATGTTCTACTAATTGCCGATGAAGTGCAAACTGGTATAGGAAGGACAGGATCATTGTTGGCTGTTTGTGGCAATTGTACCTGCGAGAACCATTGTGAAAAACAAAGCACTTATGTAACTCCAGATATTTTAATTTTAGGAAAAGCGCTTTCAGGAGGTGTTTATCCTGTCTCGGCAGTTTTAGCAAATGATGAAATAATGAATGTGATACAACCCGGACAACATGGGTCTACTTTTGGTGGAAATCCCTTGGCTGCTAGAGTTGCTATGGCGGCTTTAGATGTTGTTTTGGTTGAGAATTTAGCACAAAACGCAAGAAAATTAGGAGCCATTTTTAGAGCTGAATTGAGAAAATATATCGAAACTTCAAATATTGTTACCCTCGTTAGAGGGAAAGGGTTGTTAAACGCAATCGTTATTAATGATACCGAAGAAAGTGAAACGGCATGGAATATTTGTTTAAAATTAGCTGAAAATGGTCTTTTAGCAAAACCAACGCATGGTAATATTATTCGTTTTGCACCTCCGTTAGTAATGAATGATGAACAATTATTTGATTGTGTATCTATAATTATCAAGACCTTAAAACAATTCGAACCCTAAGTTGGGATAGTGATCTTACTTATGAAAAAACTTCTTATACCAATCACATTATTTGCCATAGGTTACGGATTGTACGAACAATCGAAAGATAAATCAAACATTTATATATTATGTTTTTGTATTGCTGTTTTTATGTATGGAATTTTGAGGCTTAGTTCATCCATTCCAAGTAAAAATCAAGAAAATAAAGAAGATGATAGTGCTGAATAAAGGTGATAAAGTTTCTGTGTTGGATGATGCTATCGATGGTGTTGTTATTGAAGTAAAAGGCGCTGAAGTTACTATAGAAACTACTGATGGTTTCAACCTAACATTCAAAAGTAGCGAATTAATCAAGATTGGAATTGGTAATGCTATGAATTTTAGCTTTAATAAAAGTCAGGTGATTAGCGAAAAGGAAGTAGCCAAACCGAACTACATCAACAAAGAAAAGAAGAATAAAAAAGAGCTTCCGGTACCCGAGTTTGATTTACATATCGAAAAATTAGTTAAGAATTATAAAGCAATGAACAACTATGATATTTTAACAAAACAATTGGAT
>Ga0049083_10000493_pt1 | contig 13999 bp, 4 predicted proteins | sample GreLakmeMI27MSRF_FD_66719 | JGI IMG/M metagenome (GOLD analysis project Ga0049083, IMG submission 66719) | Freshwater lentic microbial communities from great Laurentian Lakes, MI, USA - Great Lakes metaG MI27MSRF | ecosystem: Environmental > Aquatic > Freshwater > Lake | place: Great Lakes...
CATAGCCCCCCCCCGGCAGCAGGCCCGCTTCGCATGGCTGAGGCGGCGGCGCCCGCTGCCGCACCCACGCGGTCCTCCCGGGCGGCGGCGTTGAACCGGGCGGCGTGGGACGCGGGCGGGCCGCAGTCCAGGGCGCAGGTGTCCCTCCCGCTGGCCCCTGGTCAGGTGTCCCGCCTGCGAGCCACTGTAAGAGACTGTAAGTAAGGCACTGTAACTGTAATAAGAGACTGTAAATTACAGTCCAAAAGGGCCTCTTACACTGTAAGCCCGCAGCCGAGGCCGGGACTGCCTGCCTGGCAGGTAGTCCGCCATTAATTGTTGATTGTCACTTGTTGCGTTGTTGGTTGTACAAGAGACTCCCGCCCTCGCAGGTCTCGTATCCCGTCTCGGAGCTGCAGTTGCGAGTTGCCACACGCTCAGCCAGGGAGCAGCCCCTAGGCCTCCGCCAGCATGGCGGGCGGCAAGGGCGGCAAGGGCGGCAAAAGCAAGCCCGTGACCAACAAGAAGGTGCGCCGCCGTGCTTATGAGCGCCTCGGATGCTCTACGCGTGCCCAGTCTCTCTCACTCCGCTTCATGCCGCAGAGAAAGGGCGGTCCGATGAACAAGGACCTCGCGCGCGCTGTGAAGCAGACCAAGATTTCGCTAGCTGAGCGGGAGCTGGAGATGGGCGAGGACGCCATCACGGCGCCCCGGCGGCCAGAACGTCTCTCAGGCGCGTGCGCTCACTGCCAAAGCCTGGCTGTGGGTCTGCCCTGCGCCAGCGCTGACAGCGCGTTTGCGTTGCGTGGTTGCGCCAGGGAGCGAGGAGGCGAGCGGGAGCGAGGGGGAGGGCGAGGGGGAGGAGGGTGTGGCGGCTGCACGTGAGCACGCCCCAAACACCTTCCGCTTCCGCACCTTCGCCGCGCGCCTGGCCGCGGTGGACGTGGACCTGCGACGCCGGCTGGGCCCGCTGCACGTGGAGCCGACGCAAGGCACGTGCGACAGCTGCACGGCTGCCCGCAGTGGCTCTCACACCCCACCCACCCAGGCGAGTCCTTCTTCCAGGAGGGCCTGAGCCGCTGGCGCGAGCAGAACACGGCCAGCCACTTCCTGTCCTTTGCCGCGCAGGCGCACCCGCTCAGCGCCACCCTGCCGCTGCTGGTGCTGCACCAGCGGGCGCTGGTTGCCCTGCTGGTGGACCGACTGGTGCCTGAGGCGGCCCTCTCGCTGGAGGCGCTGTGCAGCCTGGCGGGGCTGCTGGCCCGCGACCTGCGCGCCGACTTTCTGGACCACGCCCCCGCGCTGCTGGCAGCATTCGCCAGCCTCCTCGCCGCCGGCGCAGACAGGGAGCCGGAGCAGATGGTGCGTCACATGGAACGCGGCTGAACCGCGGGTGCCAGATGGCTGGCACCCGGCGCACGGGAGGGCTAACACACGGTGTGCCTTGCTTTGCTTTTGCCTCCCCTCCCAGGGCCTCATCTTCGGCTGCGTGGCCTACGTCTGCAAATGGGCGCAGCGCACCCTGGCCGCGGACCTGCCGCGCGCGCTGCGCCTCACGTCTGCGCTGCGCGGAAGCAGGAGCGAGCACGTGCGCTCCTTTGCCGCTGACGCGGTGGCCTTCCTCTACCGGGTCGCCTCCAACGACGCGCTGGCCGTGGGCGTGCGGGCGCTGACGGAGGAGACGCGCGCGGCGGCCGAGGCTGGCTGCGCCGGCGGCAAGGGTGAGGCTGCGGCCGCGGCTGCCACGCGCCACGCGGCTGCGGCGCTGCTCGCCCGCGCGCTGCGGGGCACGGGCAGCGCATGCCACTCCCGCGCGCCGCAGCTGCTGGGCCTGCTCATGCCGCCCCGCCCCCCCTCCCCGGGCGAGCCCGCCGCAGCAGGCGCAGCCGTGCGGCGCGCCCTGGCCGAGGCCACGCTCGCGGCGCTCCTGCCGCGCCTGCGCCGCGGCGGCTGCGGCGCGCTGTGGGATGCCATGCTGGCCTGCGCCTCGGGCGCGGGCGAGGCGGTGACGGCGGCGGCTGCAGCCGGCGGCCCGCCCCCGTCGTCAGAGGCACTGTTGGAGCTCACCCACGCGCTGCAGCTGCTCGCCCTGGCCGCGGAGTTCCACCGGGGCTCCCGGGTGGAGAGCTACGCGCCGCTGGTGGGCGCAGTGGAGCAATTCCTGGCCGTGACGTCACTGTGGCTTCCCCGCGCCAGCCCCCAGGCGGGCCCCTGCGCCGCCGCGCTGCTGCGCCTGGCCGCAGCGCTGCTGGCCGGCCACGCGGCGACGGCGGGCGCCAGCTGCGGACCCGCCGCCGGGGAGGCGATGGCGCAGCGCTGGGCCGCGCTGCTGCCGGCTGCCCGCCTGCCCTTCGCCGCGCTCGCCCCCTTCGCCCGGCAGCTCTCCGCCGACGCCGACGCCGACGCCGCCGTGCCTCCCGGCGCGCGCCTGGCGCTGGCGCCCGCGTTGTGCGGCGCGCTGGCCCCCGCGGCTGTGCGCAGCCGCGCGGACAACGGCGCTTGCGCGCAGGCGGCGGCGGACCTCTGCGACGTCTGCGACCCGCGGGCGGAGCGCGCGCTGCTGGCCCCCACGCCGCAGTGGCGCCTGGCGCCGCGCCTGGCGCTGCGCTGCTGGCTGGACGGGGCGCGGGGCGAGGGCGCGGGGGGCTTTGGGTGCACCCGCGAGGGCGCAGCCGCAGCCGCAGCCGCCGCGCCGCAGGCGTGGCTCCACCTGCGCCTGCTGCCGCACTGCTGCGGCGGGCTGGCGGACGCGCTGGAGGCTGCGCAGCTCGCTGCGGACGTGGCCGACACGGCAGGCGCGTGCGCCGCGCGGCTGGCTCGGGGGGGGCACCACGCGGCTGACGAGGCCCCCCTGGACGTCGCCGCCTCCGCCGCCGCCGCCGAGCTGGTGGCGGCCGCGCAGCGCCTGACCGCGCTGCAGGGCGCTGCGCTTGTGGGGTGCCTGCGCTGCGTGCGCGCGCACGCCCCTGGCGCGCTTGCCGAGTGCGCCGCCTTAGCGCTGCGCCACGTGGCCGAGCGCCCGGCCAGCGCGCCGCTGCTGCGCTGCGCGGCGGATGCGCTGGACTGCGCGCGCGACGCGCCCCGGGGCTGCGAGGCCGCCTCGCTGGGCTGGGGCGGCGCCCTCGACCTCTCCACGCAGGCGCTCCTCCGCGACTGGCTGCCCCTGCTGGAGCCCGCCCTGGCGGTGCGCAGCAGCCTGGTGCGCCACGGCGCGCTGAGGGTGCTGGCGCACTTTTGGCAGCCGCCGCTGCTGCCCCTGCCCAGCGGCGCCGCCGCGGCGCCGCAGCCGCCGCAGCCCAGTCCCGTGCTGTTCGACTGGCGGGAGCTGTCGCAGCCCCTGGAGCAGTCCGGCGGCGCGCTGGTGCTCGGCCGGCGCTGCGCCACGCTGCTGGGCGCGCAGGCGCGGCTGCTGCGTGCGGGGCGAGTGCCCCCTCCCATCCTCACCGCAGCCTGCCGCTGCGCCCTGGGCGGCCTGCGCACCCGCTTCGCGGCGCTGTGGCCCCACTGCCAGGAGGTCCTCAACGCCGCGTTGGAGGCGCAGCCGGCGGCCGCCTTCCCGCTCATCCTCGCCTCGCTCGCCGCGGCGCAGCGCGAGTGCCTGGAGCCTACGCCGCCGCCGGCGGCGGCGGGCGCACAGTCGCGTGGCGGGGCGCCTGCGGAGGCTGGGGCGGCGGGAGCCTGCGGGTGGGACGCTGCGCTGGAGGGGAGCTTCAGCCAGTCGCTGCTGCACGGCGGCAGCAGCGTGGAGCCGGACGACTGCACCGACGGCGCCACCCTGCACGGCCTGCTGCTGCGCGGGCTGGCAAAGGCGCCCGGCGTGCTGGGCGAGCGTGGCTGCGGCGTCCAGCTGGCGCCGCTGCTGCTGCTCTACGCGCAGCCAGTGGCCGCCACAGGCGAGCTGCGCGGCGGCGCGCGACACCGGCGGGGCCTGCGCGACTGGCTGGCGCTGCTGAAGGCGCTGGGGGGCCCTCGCGCGTGCGGCGCGCTCGCTGCCCCTCTGCGCACCCTCCTCCAGGAGACGCTCCTCTCTCACGGCGACGCCGCCGTGCAGACCGCCGCCCTGGCCTGCCTGCGCGCGGGCAAGGAGGGGCGCGAGGCGGCCCACCTGGCGTTGTACGGGGAGCGGCTGGAGCGGGTGGTGGCCCCAAAGACGATGCGCTCCGAGATGGCCGCCTGGCCCCTGGCGCCCGGCGCTGGCGGCCTGTCCCCCGAGCATCGCGCCGCCACGCTGCCGCTGCTGCTGGCTGTGCTGTTTCCGAAGCTGCGCGCGCGTCGCGGGCGGGCTGCGCGCGGCGCGCCAGCGGCTGGTCGCACGGCTGTGCTGAGCTACCTGTCCGCGCTGGAGCCGGCTGAGCTGTCGCCGCTCATGCGCCGCTTCCTGGCACCCTTCGCCGCCGCGCTGGGTGGCGGCGCGGGCGGGGCGCCCTGGGACGGCGCGCTGGGCCGCCCAGACGGCGGACTGCTGGCTCGCGTGGACGCCGCCGCCCTGGCCGCGGTGCCGCTGCGCCGCCGCGTGGGCTTCCTCCACATCGTCGCCGACGTGTTGAGTCACCTGGGCGACCACGCCACCGCGTTCTGGGACCCCCTGGTGGCGCTCAGCTGCGCGCTGCTGGACGGCACGCTCGCAGAGGCCCACGCGGAGAACCGCGCTGCAGCAGCCGCCGCGGCCGCAGCGGCAGCACCGTGCGACGCGGAAGGCGAGGACGCGGCGGCGGCGCCGGAGGAAGAGGAGGAGGAGGAGGGGGAGGGTGCCGAGCCGTCAGCGCCCTCGGTGCCCTCTCCCTTTCCCGCTCTCTTTCCCGCGCCCGCACCCGAGGACGAGGACGGCGTCGAGAGCGACGAGGAGGATTGCGTCGTCGCCGCGACGAGCGCGGACGAGGCGCGCGAGGTGCGCGGCCTGGCGCTGCGAGTGCTGGCGAGCGCGCTGCGCCGCCACCCCTCCGCCGCCCTCTGGGCGCCCTACTGGCCCTCCCTGGCGCGCGCGTCGCGCGTGCTGGCGCCGCGGCTGGCGCGCGAGGCGGCGGGCAGCGTCGGGGTGGCGCCGCCGCTGCTGGAGCTCGCCTGCTCATGCGCGGGCGCCCCCGAGCTGGCGCTGCACTTGGCGGACGATGCGGAGCTGCTGCCCGCCGTGCTGGGCTGCCTGGGCGCGCCCAGGGCGTCTGCGGCGTCCCGCGCGGCGGCGGTGGGGGTGCTGGAGGGGGTGCTGCAAGCGGGGCCACCTGGGGCGGCCCTCCTGCGCGCCCACGCGCCCACCCTCCTCGCAGCCCTCAGAGACGTCCTCCTGCGCTGTGGCTGCGCCGCCGCAGCAGCCTCCAGGGAGCTGGCGCTGCTGGTGCGCCTCGCGCCGGCTCTGGCGGGCGACGGGGCGGACGCGGCTGCGGACGGCGGCGCGGCAGCCGCCGCGCTCGTGGCGGCGCTGCTGCCGGCGCTGGGGGCTGGCGGCGCCAAGAAGGGTGGACGCGGCCCGCCGGACGGCCCCGCCACGCGCGTGCTGGCCGCCCTGGCCGCCCTCTGGCCCACCGCCGCATCCGCATCCGCATCCCCGCTGCTGCTGGCGGCCGCCCCCGCCGCCGCCGCCGCGCTTGCCCCCCTGTTTGGCTCGCTGCGCGGCGGCGCGGCGCGCGGGGCGCTGGTGCGCTGCCTCGGCGCACTGGCGCCGCACCACCCGCCCAGCGCCGCCGCGCTGCCGCTGCTGCTGGAGCTCAACTCGGCGCCGGAGGAGCGCATGGAGGGGCTGGACGTGGGGCGCCAGCTGGGCGCCTACGGGTCGCTGAGCTGCGGCGGGGCCGCTTCGGTGTGGGCGGGCCTCCTGGCCGCCCGTGCGGCGCCGCCGCTGCTCCACCACTGCCTCAGCGACCTGCGCTGCGACGACATGGCCCTGCGCCATGCGGCTGGCGGCGCGCTGGAGGCGTTCCTTAGCGACGCAGCAGCCGCAGACGAGACGCTGCGGGGTGTCCCGGGCGCAGGGCCCCTCACCACCGCCGTGTCGCAACCCCAGGCGGACACGCCCGCAGCGCTGGTGGTCGCCCTGGTGCTCCCTTGCGTGCGCGCCGGCCTGCGCTCACCCGAGCTTGCTTGCCGGCGAGAGCATGCGCAGCTCCTGGCCGCCGTCGTGCAGCGCTGCCCCGGCGCGCTGCCCTCGCTGGCCCTCCTGCGCAAGGGGGACGATCCGGAGGCTGACATCTGGTACAACCTGACGCACGTGCAGATGCACCGCCGAGTGCGGGCCCTGCGCCGCCTGGCGGCTGCCGTGGCACTGGGCAGCCCCGGCGGCGCCGCCGCAGCTGCCGCATACGTGGCGCCGCTGTGCGAGGGCGCGCTGGGCGAGGCTGGCGCGGGCGGGGCGCCCGAGCTGGGCGAGGCTGCCGTGGAGGCTCTTGCCGGCTGCGCCCGCGCCCTCGCCTGGCCAGACTACTCGCAGCTGCTGCGCCGCCGCCTGCTGGCTGCTGCAGCGCGGCCGGAGGGCGCCAAGCTGGAGACCCGCGCGGCGGCGGCCATCTTGGGGGCTTTCCACTGCTGGGAGGAGGAGGGGGTGGAAAACACCCCCCCGGAGGAGGGATGCACCCGCGTGGCGCCGCCCAAGGTGTGCGCACACATCCAGAGAACCTTCCTGCCGCTGCTCAGCGCGCTGGTGACTGTGGGCGACGGTCTGCCGGGTGCGGGAGGTGTGCGGCCCAGCGCCGCCCTGGCCGCCTGCCGCGCGCTCAAGCTCCTCCCGCCCGCCGCTGCCGCCGCCGCCGCGCCCACGCTGCTGGGCGGCGCGGCGGCGGGGCTGCGCAGCCGCGCGGCGGGCGTGCGCGATGGCGCGCGCGCAGCCCTCGCACAGGCGGCCGCCGAGCTAGGCCCGCAGGCGCTGCCCTACCTGGCCGACATCTGCGCCTCGCAGCTGCGCCAGGGCTTCCAGAAGCACGTGCTCGGGTACACGGTGCACGCCATGCTGTCCGCATGCGCAACCGCCCACGCCTCGGCTCCGCCTGCTGCGTTCGGCGCGGCGGCGCAAGCGCTGGCGCCGCTGCTGGAGGAGGACATTTTCGGGTCGGTGGCTGACGAGAAGGACGGGGCGCCCGGAATCGCGTCCGCGTGGAAGGAGGCGAGGCGCTGCCGCAGCTACGAGTCGCTGGAGCTGCTGGCCTGTCGCTCGCCCTTCCCGGAGGCTGCTGGCGCGCTGATGGGCTGCGTGACGGCGCGCCTGGGTGGGTGCGACGCCGCGGGCGTGCGGGTGCGCTGCGAGAATGCGCTCGGCGCGCTCGCTCGCGGCTTTGCGCGCAACGCGGCCGCCCCCCAGCACGCCCTCCTCGCATTCGTGCACGCCACCCTGGACGACGGGCTCGCCGCGGAGAAGAGGGCGGCCGCCTGGCGTCACACGGCAGGCGCAGGCGTGGCGCTCGGGGAGAGGGTGAGCACTCGCCACGCCGGCGCCGCCGCCGCTACGGAGGATGATGAGGAAGACGACGACCCGAGTGGCATGGCGGTGGATGGCCAGGGCGACGGGGACGAGTCGGACGGCGATGATGCGCCATCTGTCCCGGACAACGATGATGAAGACGCGGGACAGCCCCCCCCGCACTTCGAGCTCCTCACATCCTTCGCCCTCGCCATCCTGCGGCTCTACCTTAAAGCAGGCAGTGGCGGCCGCGGCGTCCCCGCAGCCTCCCCGGCGCAGGCGGACCAGGCGGACGCTGACCTTGATGACGATGAAGACGACGAGCGGGCGGCGGCCGCGCCGCCCGCGCGCCGCGCATTGCTGGAGGGCATGGTGGGCGTGCTGGTGAAGAGCGTGCGGAGCCGGCACAGCGGCACGTGCGAGGGCGCGCTACGCTGTCTGACCAGCCTGGCCCCTTTGAAGCTTCACCAGCTCACGGCGGCATCCCCCGCCCTAGCCAAGCGGCTGCACGCGCTGCTGCGGCGCGTGGGCGCGCGCGCCAGCCACCCGCTGTCGGGATGTGCGCTTCGTCTGTGGGGCGCTCTCCTGCGCTGCAGTTCAACCCTGTCACCCACGCCCGCGCAGGCGAGCCTGCTGTACGCCGCCGCCGCCTGCGACCTGGACTCCCCGGCCTCCTGCGGCGCCTCCTTCGCGCTGCTGCGCGCGCTGCTGGCGCGGCAGCCGCTGCCCGCGGAGGCGCACGCGCTGCTCGCAGGAAGCGTGCGCTCGCTGCTGGTGCGCGCCCACTCGCAGCCCGTGCGCGCGCACGCGCAGAGGACCTTCCTGCAGTACCTGCTGGCTGCGCCGCTGGGGCCTCGACGCTTCGCGGGGCACCTGGAGTTCCTGGTTGCCAACCTGGGATATGCCCACCCAGACGGCCGCACAGCCTGCCTGGGCGCCATCGCCGCGCTGGTGGCGCGCCTGCCACAGGAGGTGCTGGAGGAGCACGCCAGCTACCTGCTGCTGCCCCTGGTGGCCCGGCTGGTAGGAGACTGTGTGCCCGCCGTGCGCGCAGCCTCGGGGCAGGTCCTCTCGCAGCTGCTCGCCCGCGTGTCGCACGCACAGCAGGACGCCGCCGTCGCCGCCGCCATGACGTGGCTGCGAGGGGAGGATGCACGGCTGCGCCGCGCGGCCGCGCAGCTGCTCGGCCTGGCAGTGGAGGCGGCGCCCGCGGCGGTCGCTCGCGCCTGGGGCGCCCACCTGGCGCCCGCGCTCGCCGCTGCTCTGGCGCGCGCGGAGCGCGCGGACGCGGACGCCTCCGCTGTCGCGGTGGCTGGCGGTTGCGGCGGCGGCGGCGGCGGCGGCGCAGAGGAAGGAGAGGCGTGCTTTGAGGTTGACGAACGGGACGGCACCGCCGCGCTGCCGCGCGTGGTGGCCCCCGGATGGCAGGAGGCGTACTACTGCTGCACGCTGCTGGAGAAGGCGTGGCGCAGCGTGGCGGTGAAGCCTCTGCTGGGCGCCGCCGGGGCGGACGAGCCGCTGTGGGCGGCCGCCGGGCTGCGCCTGGCGCTGCATCGTCACGCCTGGGTTCGCGCCGCTGCCGCACGGCTGCTGGGCCTGTACTGCGCGCGATGCGGCGCGGACGGGACGCGGGCGGACGCCCCCGACGGCGGCGCGCTGGCCGGGGCTGGGCTGGGCCGCGCCGCGCGCTCGCAGGCGGCTGCGCTGGCTTCCGCCGGCCTGAACCAGGCGTCCCAGGCGCAGGTGGTCAAGAACCTGGTGTTCCTCACTGCCGCGGCGATGCTGCGCGCGCACGCCGCGCCGCCTGAGGTGGCGCCACCGCTGCAGGTCGCCCCGCCTGACGACGGCGACGGCGAGCAGGAGGAGCTGGAGGACGAGCAGGCTGGCGGCGATGCCCGCTTCGCCCGGTGGCTGCTGCGCCGCGTGTGCGCCTGCGGCGCACCAGGCACCCCAGAGTCGGCCCGCCTGGCGGTGCTGCGCTGGAGCGCCGGCGTCGCCAGCCGCGCCGCTCCCGCGCTGAGCGGCGATGCCGACGCCGCGCAGCAGCTTCTGGGCGTGGCGTACCGGGCGACGGAGGGGGCGTCTGAGAACACCCCGGAGGGGGTGAAGGCGCTGGGCGAAGAGGTGATAGCGCACCTGCGAGCCACCCTTCCCCCGGCAGCCTTCGCAGCCGCCTACGCCGCCGTGCGCTCCGCCGCCGCCGCCAGGCGCCTGAAGCGCAAGTCGGAGCGCGCGCTGGAGGCTGTGGTAGACGCTGGGGCGGCGCAGCGCAGGCGCAACGCACGCGCAGACAAGAAGAAGGAGTCTCGCCTGGCCCTCTCTGCGGAGCGCAAAGCGCACAAGGCCAGGGGCACGCTGCCGCCGGAACTGGCGGAGAGACGAGCGGCCAAGAAGCAGAGAAGAGGGGGGGCAGTAGCGTAGATCTTAGCATCTTTTACCGCGGGGCGCCCCTCCTCCGTGCGTCGGTCCTGTTTTTTGACGCACATGCACGCCACTGTTCTCCCCCGCCTGCGCTGTGCCTGTACCTCGCGTGCCCTCGCCCACACTTGCGCGTAACTGCCGCACAGCGTGGCCTCCCCTGCGTGCCAAATGCCAACCTACTCCACCGCCGTCTGGGCACACGCCTCCGCGTCCCGGCCCATCTCCGACGAGGACCTGGGCGGCGGCTATGCGGCGGCGGACGAAAGCGCGCGGCTGCGTCAAACAGTGCAGCAGTTGCAAGGCGCGTGCTCCCACTTTCCCACTTCGTCCAGCTCTCACCGCCCTGGCCAAGACGCACCGCGAAAAGGTTTCTGACTTTAACTGCGCACCGCAGGCGAGCTAGTCGCCGAGAGGGCGAAGGCGAAGGAGATCATCCTGGCGGTGAAGCGCGAGGTGGAGAGCGTGCTGCAGGAGAGCGAGACGAGTGCAGCGGAAGCACGTGAGCAAGGGGCGCAGCTGCTCGCTGCGGCGGAGGTGGAGTGCGCGCGGCAGCGCGAGAACGTGGAGTGGCTGCAGAGCGCCCTGGAGCGCGCGGAGGACCGGGCGCACGCGCTTGAGACGGCCGCTCTCACCTCCTCACAGAGCGAGAGCCAAGTCGCCGAGCGCACAGCCGCAGCCGTGGCCAAGGCCCGCGCGCCGCTGGAGCTGCGCGCCGAAGGCCTGGCGGTGCGCAGCGCCAACAGTCCCGTGCTCCCACCTCCTCTCACTCTCACCCTCGCCGTCCCAGACACAAGTGCGCACCCTCACCGCCGAACTGGAGACGGAGCGCAGACGATACAGCGAGCTGCAGAGCAAAGCGTCCGCCGTACCTCGCATGGAGCAGGCGCTGCTTGCCCTGCAGGCTGAGCTTGCCGAGGAGACGAGCCGCAGCATCGGCATGGAGGAGCGCCTCACCCACGCGCTGCAGGCTGACCAGGCCGCCGCCGCCGCCGCGGTTGAGGGTGAGCGAGCGCAGCTGCGCGCTGTGCGGCGTGCTTTGGAAGCCGAGCGCGACCGCGCGGTGGCGGCGTGTCGCCGCGAGGCGGACGCGCAGGTGTCCGCCGCGCAGAAAGAGCGTGACGGCGCTTTGGAGGCGCTGGATGCGGAGCAGCAGAGGAGCGCGGCTGTCAAGGAGCGCCTCAAGGCTGAGGTTGTGGCGGTGATGGCACAGCGTGAGAGCACCTTGGTGCAGCACCAAGCGCAGCTGCAGTCTGCGCTGGATGATGCAAATGCGGAGGGTGCGCGCGCGCGAAAATCCGCCCAAGAGGCTGCCCGCCGCGTGCAGCAGCTGGAGGCTGGCGCAAGCAGCTCCCGTGGCGTGGACGCGCGCTGCGAGCAGCTGGGCGCGGAGCTGGCCAACGAGAAGGCGTACGTGCGGGAGCTGGAGAGGCAGGTGGGCGCCGCCGCGGGAGGAGAGGGAACCACCACCCCGCCCGGCGGTGCTTCCGATGAGCCTGCCCGCCTGCGCGCCGACGCCGCGGCCGCGAGAGCGCTGGCAGCGCGCCTTCAGGACGAGCTGGACGTGCAGGCGCTGGTGGTGCAGCGCGGCGATGCACTGGTGTCGGCCAAGCATGCGCTGAGCGGCGAAGTGCAGCGCCTGCGCGCCGCTTTAGAGGCTGAGCAGACGCGCAGCCGCGACACGGAGCTGGCGCTGCTGGCCGAAGTTGAGGCACTCACGCGAGACTTGCCGTCGCAAATGCGCAGCACTGCCAGCCCAGGCAGCTGGAGCTGAACAAGTGCGTGCAACCAACGAGTCGTAAAAGAAACACGATGATGCGTTTCGGATGCGTCACAAGCCTCAAAACTCAGCGCCTACGCCCTCTGCATGATGCACGTCTTGGGCTTGGGCGTGCGTCGCGCCCTGCCTTGCGCCTTCCTGCGAGCTCAGGTGCCCCAGGCACCTCCCCTTTGCGCTGCGCTGCGCCGTACTGTGTCCACGAGCGCCGCGGCTGCGGCCCAGCGTCCGGTGGTCGCCTCTTCGTCCGCTAAGGGCGACGCGCTGGCGCCGTGGCTCAGCGCCTGCCGCGTGGCGGTGCAGCGCCGCCAGGTGCTGCCGCCTCCGCACGAGGAGGGCAGCGCCGCCGCTGAGAACCTTGCGCTACTGGGAGACGCGCTGCTCAAGGCTGCGGTGCTCCGCGAGTTGGGCTGTGCGGACCGAGGCTGCCGGCTGGCCAAAGGAGAGCTCACCGACCTCGCCTCACAAGCAGTGCGCAATGTGCACCTCGCGGCGTGCGCACCGCAGGCGCTAGTGGCCTCTGGCGTGCTCTCGCACGCAGACCTGGCCGCGCTGATGAGCGATCATGCCCGGGCCACCGCTGTTGAAGCCGCCGTGGGTGCGGTGGCAGACATGCAACCTTTGCCGGGGGCATCCACCGCGGACGACGCCATCCGCAGCCTGGCGCGCGCGCTGCTGTCTGCTGCACAAGGCTCGCCCGCTCGTCCTGCCAAGTCGCACTTGCTGGAGCTTGGGGGGCGCATCGCCAGCCTGCGTCTGGGCGGGCCCGACCACGCACCTCTGTGGCGCGCAACCGCCACTCTGGGCACCCACAGCGCAGTCTCGGAGTGCGGCAACACGCGGCAGGCGGAGGCGGACGCCGCCGGCGCCGTGCTGCGCGCCGCTGGGTTGACTCCAGAGGTTGAGCTGGTGGAAGAGGAGCTGGCGCCTGTGGAACAGCCACAGTCTGCTGAATCTGTGTTGAGGCTCACACCGGATGACGCCGCCCCCTGGCTGGCGCGCGCAAGCGGGCTCGCCTCGCCCGCCCTCTGGTTGCGTCGAGGCTTGAGGAGCGAGCCGTTTGCCACAGTGATGGCACTCCCAGCCGCCTTTCCGGGCCAGGTGGCCGCGGTGGGCTGCTGGTCTGGCGGCGGGGCAATGCCAGGCGGGGGGGAGGGGCACCTGGCGGTGTTGGCGGTGCGCCAGGCGGAGACAGGGCGGGCGCAGGCGCCAGCAAGTGTCCGCCTGTTCTGCAGTTCAACGCCCAGGATCAGCCGCGCGGCGGCGCGCGAGGACGCCGCCACCGTGGCGGCGCTGGGGCTGGGGCTCATCGCAAATTTCCACAACGATGTTTGACGTAAGCATGGACAAGGTCAAGACGCTATTATAGGCTGTCGTACCACCACGTACAAAAGTATCTCACATATGTGCCACGTCATTTGGCGCCTCACTCCCTCCGCAAGCCTGTCATCCAGCAACTGCGCTTCTGCGTCAATGCCCGGCGCATTAATAAGAGGCGCTTGACCATCGCATGCCAAGTGCCTCTCACCACAGGGCTCTACTCCCTCCTCTGTCCTCGCAGCCGCAGCGATGAAGCGCTCCTACAAGCTCCAGGAGTTCGTGGCTCACGCCTCCAACGTCAACTGCCTGCACATCGGGCGGCGCTCGGGCGGAGTGCTCGCCACTGGCGGCGACGACAAGCAAGTGAACCTGTGGGCCATCGGCAAGCCGCACGCGCTGGTGGTACGCACCCGAGCTGAGCGCGTGCGTGCGTGGCGCGCGTATGTGCCAGACACGCTCTGCAGGCGTGCTGAGCGTCTCCCGCCCTGCTTGCGCGCAGAGCCTCACAGGCCACGCCTCGCCCGTGGAGTGCGTCGCCTTCGACGCGGCCGAGGAGGTGGTAGTGGCGGGCGCTGCGGGCGGCACTCTGAAGATGTGGGACCTGGAGCAGGCGAAAGGCGCGAGCGGTCGCCCGCTTCGCCGCGCGCCCATCCCCTCCAGCTCCTCCAGCTCACCCGCGTTGTTGCTCTCCCAGTGGTGCGCACGCTCACCGGCCACCGCGCGCACTGCGTGGCTGTGGACTGGCACCCGGACGGCGAGTTCTTTGCATCCGGCTCGCGGGACACGACGCTGCGAGTCTGGGACGTGCGCAAGAGGGGCTGCGTGCACGCCTACCAGGGCCACACGCGCGCGGTGACACGCGTGGCGTTCTCGCCGGACGGGCGCTGGGTGGTGTCCGGCGGGCAGGACGGGGCCGTCAAGGCACGACGCAGAGCCCTCTGTGCTTTCGTACACTCTGCTCACACGCAGCGCGCCTCACCCCCCGCAGCTGTGGGACCTGGCCGCCGGAAAAGTGCTGCACGACTTCCCGTCACACGCGGGCGCGGTGACAGCCGTGGAGTGCGCCCCCCAACGGGAGGAGGCGGCGTCGACGCTTCGCCGTGTGCTTACCCCCCCCCCCC
>Ga0049083_10000494_pt1 | contig 13972 bp, 14 predicted proteins | sample GreLakmeMI27MSRF_FD_66719 | JGI IMG/M metagenome (GOLD analysis project Ga0049083, IMG submission 66719) | Freshwater lentic microbial communities from great Laurentian Lakes, MI, USA - Great Lakes metaG MI27MSRF | ecosystem: Environmental > Aquatic > Freshwater > Lake | place: Great Lakes...
GAAACCACCAGCACCAAACCCGAAAACAAAAGCTGACGCTGGACGAAAGGCCAGTTTTTGCGCGAGAATGGAAGGGGTGGTAAAAAACGCGAAAGGCCCCGCGGAACGGGCCAAAGCCAGCCTAAAAAACTGGAATTGTTAAACCCTTTTGGAAATAATAAAGGAATTAAAAATGGCTAATACTAAAGCAATTGGTGTCGCATTTGCCGACCCAGCATTTGACAGCGTACAAGTTGGTTCGTCTGGCGTACCTATTTCAATCACATCAGCTGGCGTGTTAAATGGCGCATATGCGACCACAAGCGCGGCAACTGGCGACACCCGTTTGTCATACAACAAACTGACGTTCACTAGCACCGGTTCCGGTGAAGTTGTGCGCGGTTTTGCTGTTGTGACCGGTGCTGGCGCTGCGGCTGCTGGCACGATCAACGGCGCTCATTACAGCACTTCAGTCAATACTGGCGGCACTATCAGCGGTGCGGCCAACGCTATTCGTGCAACCATTGGTGGTTCGTCCACCAATCCTGGCGGTACGTTGGCAGCATTGCAATTGGACTCTGATTTTGCAACGGGCGGCACTTGGTCAAACGCATCATTTATGCGTGTAACCAACTCAGGCACGGGTGAAGTTGGAAACTTTGCTTTGATGCCCGCGGTCAGCGCAACTGGCGTGTTTCGTGCCAAGGTCGGTTCACCTGTGGTTACCCATACCATTCCAGTAGTAAGCGGTGGCACCACGTACTACATCATGGTTTCGACAGTTGCCTAAACCATGTTGAAGCACCCTGACCCTGAAGTGCAATTTCTGGTCGAAATGCTAGAAAGCCAGCGGGATTCGGCGGTGGCCCAGGCTGCCGCTAATTTCCGCATGGCCCAAGAACTTCAGGCGAAGGTAAATGAATTGGAAGTCCAGGCCAACAAAGGCTTGGATGACCAATCCGATAATGAAAAAATTGAGAAAACTGACTAATGGCTACCGGACTATATGCAAACATTCACGCAAAACGTGAACGCATTGAAAACCAAAAGGCTGCTGGAAAGAAACCTGAAAAGATGCGAAGCCCAGGGGACAAAGGCGCCCCAACAGCGAAAGCATTTAAACAAAGTGCAAAAACGGCAAAAAAATGACACCTGAACAAATTGCGAAACGCCTGGCTGAATTGCAAGAACTGGCGAAGCAACACGAATCAATATTGTTGCAAATCAGCGGGGCCATCCAAGAGTACAACCGCGTCCTGGCAGAACTAAGCCAGAACAAGACAAAGGAAGCCGACCATGCCGCTGACCAAAGCACCCCGCAAGAAAGCGCCTAAAGCCGTAGAACTTGTCAAGCGTAAGGTAGGCCGCCCAACTGTCTACAAAGACGACTTCCCCGACATGATGATTGCATACTTCAGTCAATCACCCACAAGGGAAGTGACCACCTACGACAAGAACGGTAACGAACACACCCAGACGCTGCCTGGTGTATTCCCAACCCTTGCACGATTCGCAACCAATATTGGGGTAACTAAAGATACCTTGCATGATTGGGCAACAGCGAAAGACATTCAAACGGGACAACTAAAACATCCTGAATTTTCATGCGCCTATAAAAAGGCTAAGGATTTACAGGAAGCAAACTTAATCGAAGGCACCATTGGGAATGCCTACAACAGCACGTTTGCGATATTCACAGCTAAGAATGTATTGGGTTGGCGCGACAAGATAGAGCAGGAAATCACCGGCAAAGATGGCGCCCCACTTTCGGGAATACAGGTTATGTTTGTGAATGCAGATGGAACTGGCCGCGACACCGAACATTGACCAGGCGATAGCCAAAGCCCAATTCCCAGCCAAACTGGAAGGGCTATTCCGGAAAAGCCGGTACAAGGTTTTGTATGGGGGGCGGGGCGGTGCCAAGTCCTGGGGGATTGCCCGCGCATTATTGATTCTGGGCGCTAAAAAGCCCATGCGGATTCTGTGTGCGCGTGAGTACCAGACAAGCATTAAGGATTCAGTCCATAAGCTACTGTGCGACCAGATTGAAGCGTTGGGCTTACTTGGGTTCTACGAAATCACTCAGGCAAGCATACGGGGCGTCAACGGCACAGAATTTGCCTTTATTGGCCTGAAAAACAATCCAGCCAATATCAAGTCATTTGAAGGCGTGGACATTTGCTGGGTTGAGGAAGCGCAATCTGTCAGCCGGTTTTCGTGGAATATCTTAATCCCGACCATCCGTAAGCAAGCGTCCGAGATATGGGTAAGTTTTAACCCTGAACTGGAAACCGATGAAACATACCAACGGTTTGTGATCCGGCCGCCGCGGGATTGCATCAGCATCAAGATTAACTTCTACGATAATCCATGGTTTCCAGAAACGCTCAAGTTGGAGATGGAAGCGCTCAAAGCGCGTGATCCCCAGGCGTACAAGCAAGTCTGGGAAGGATTGTGTCGCCAGACCATCGACGGGGCTATATTTGCCAACGAAATGCAACGGGCCGAGGCCGAGGAACGCCTAACCAAAGTGCCATATGACGCAACCAAGCCCGTCCACGCGATTTGCGACTTGGGCTGGGCCGACGCTACCGCTTGGTGGTTTGTGCAGTTTGTGGGCATGGAAACAAGGCTTATCCGTTACTTTGAGGATAGCCAGCGCACAATGACAAGTTACTTGGCACAGCTGCAAACTTACGGTTATGTATACGATACGATATGGCTGCCGCACGATGCCCAGAACAAAACGCTTGCAGCAGCTGGCCGTTCAATTGAAGACATTGTCAGGTCGGCCGGCTATAAAACCCGTGTTTTGGACCGTGTGCCGGTGGTCGATTCCATTAACGCTGCCAGAACTATTTTCCCAAATTGTTATTTTGATCGCGATAATTGCTTTGATGGATTAAACTGTTTGCGACACTATCGTTATGACGTTGACCCAGAAACTGGTCAATTCAGCAAAGCGCCATTGCATGATAGATATTCACATGGCGCCGATGCGTTTAGGTATATTGCGTTGATGATTAAGGAACCGGCAAAGTCCAAGAAAAGACAAGTTATTGGACCGTCTGGCGGCTGGATGGGCTAAAGGAATAAATATGGCATGGCAAGACATAGACGAAAATGGGCGCATCGGCGAAGCGATTAAATTTCTACGCTTGGTTGGTGAAGCGGATTCTCAAAATAGGGCTGAAGCCCTGGGCGACTTAAAGTTTGCCGCGGGCGACCAATGGCCCGTTGAGATTCAGAACAGCCGCAACCTTGAATCACGGCCGTGCCTGACCATCAACAAGATTGACGCATACGTGCGCCAGGTCACCAACCAACAACGCCAGCAGCGCCCCCGCATTAAGGTCCATCCAGTTAACAACGAAGGCGATATGAAAATCGCCCAAGTAATTGAGGGCGTGACCAGGCACATTGAAGTTAATTCAAACGCCGACACAGCCTACGACACAGCGTTTGAGTACGCCGTTAAGATGGGCTGGGGATATTGGCGCATTACGACCAATTACGTATCGGAAGACAGTTTCGACCAAGAGATTTACATCGAACCGGTCGATGACCCATTTTCTGTTTATTTTGACCCCAACAGCGTATCGCCCGACGGTGCAGATGCTGAACGCTGCCTGATTACTAGCGTAATGTCGAAGCATGATTTTCGCCAGCAGTATCCAGGCGCAGACGATGGCGCAAACTTTAGTGCCAGGGCAACTGGTGATTCTGACGCCGAATGGGTCACGAAGGAAGATATACGCATCGCTGAATACTGGATTGTCGAGCGTGTTAAAGCTACCTTGGTGATGCTCTCAGATGGAACCAAAGTATTTGAAGATGATTTGCCATCGGCTGAACTGCTAGATGCCAGCAATATCACGATTATGGATACGCGCCCGTCTTATAAGCGCAAGGTGATGTGGTACAAACTGACCGCCATGGAAGTGCTTGAGAAAAGCGAATGGCCAGGCAAATATATTCCAATCGTGCCTTGTTATGGCGCCCAAGTGGTGGTCGAGGGCAAACGCAAAAAGTATGGTTTGGTCAGGTTTGCCAAAGACCCGCAGCGGATGTACAACTTTTGGCGCACATCAATGACTGAAAGTATTGCTTTAGCACCGAAGCCCAAGTGGCTGATTGCTGAAGGACAAGATGAGGGCCACGAATCCGAATGGGCAATGGCTAACATCAAGTCAACGCCTGTGCTGCGCTACAAACAAAAAGACATTGAGGGAATGCCCGCCCCCGTACCGTCGCGCATTCAACCAGAACCGCCACCAGCTGGCATTATGGTCGCGGCCAATGCCATTGCTGACGACTTAAAATCTGTTTTGGGAATATTTGACCCGTCGCAAGAGATACCAGGCAACATTTCTGGCAAAGCATTGCAGGGCCAACAACAGCAAGTTGACCTGTCAAACTTCCATTTTTATGACAACATGACCCGTTCTATCAAACAAACGGGCAAAATCATTCTTGATTTGATACCAAAGATTTACGACACTCAGCGGGTATTGCGGATTATTGGCGTCGATGGCAAGCCAGACATGGTGACTATCAACGACTTGCAAGCTACTGGTGAAGTAATGAATAACGTCACCGTCGGTTTGTACGATGTGGTGATGGATACCGGACCAGGCTATAACAGCAAGCGTCAACAGGCCGTTGAAACAATGATGCCTTTAATGGCCGCGCCACAAATATTCCAAGCTGCCGGTGATTTGTTGTTCCGCAACATGGATTTCCCTGGCGCCGATATTATTGCTGACCGTTTGGCGGCCATGAATCCGTTGTCCCAGATTGATGAAAAGTCAGACGTACCGCCGCAATTCCAGATGAAATTGTTGCAAGCCGAGAAAGCAGTTGCGGATATGCAACAACAAATGATTGCGATGCAGTTAGAGATCAACAACCGCGGGCAAGTTGCAGCGTTGCGTGAGGAAGGCCAAAACCGTCGTAAGTTGATGGACGTAATCAGCCGCGCCTACAACACCGACACCATCAACGAAGCAAAGGTTAATCAGAGCAATATCAAAGCTGTGACTGACCAAAACAAGATGGAAATCGACGCGATGACCCGTTTAATTCTAGGCGGAATGCCCAAGGAATTGCTGGCCGCCGAGATGGAACGACGCAATCAAGAGCAACAACAGACCGCAGCATTTGCAGAAATGGAAGTCAACCAAACTCAAAACCCATTTATCCAAGCGGGTCAGGAATTGTTGGCACCACCCGCACCGCCCCAAGGAATGGGACAGCCCCAAATGCAGCCGCCGATGCAACCCCAGCAGGGAATGCCGCAAGGGGGCCAGCCGCCTGGCATGATGTAATTGACATATAAAGAATTCGGGTTGACAATACCCAAAGCCTACCGATGGGTTTTCATCGGGTTAATTCGTAGGGGTACCTATGTCTGAAGTACAAGAACGCCTGGCGGCTAACGTCGTCACAAGCGAGAATTTAGCTGAATTCACAGCCCAAAAACTTGGTTTAGTTGATTCAAACCCCGCAACCGAGGCGGTTAGCGAAGACGCAAATAGCGCCGCTGCCGAGCCGGACGGAGAAAATCAAAGTGAACAAGATGAGGCCGAGAAGGATGCGGCAGCAACAGATGAGCAGAAAGAGAAGAAACCTAATCCAAAATTGGAAAGGCGATTTTCAGAGATAACCAAGCAGCGTGAAGCGGCGCGAGATGAAGCGAAGCGAGAGCGTGAAGCAAGGGAATCATTGGAAGTCAGGTTTAAGGAACTGGAAGCCCGCGTAAATCCACCCGCGAAAGCGGATGATGAAGTTGGCGAGGAACCTAGACCGGATCAATTCAGCGATATGTACGAATACGCGAAAGCGTTGGCAGAATATACCGCTGATAAAAAGATGGCAGAAAGGGATCAACAGGACAAAGCCCGCAAGGCCGCGGCCGAACAGGAAGTGAAGTTTAAAGCCTGGGCGGATCGTGTGAACGCAGCTAAAAACCAGTTACCCGACTTTGACGATATGGTGCAGAGCAGCGACGTGAAGGTTTCGGACCCCGTGCGCGATGCAATAATCGAATCAGAGTATGGTCCACAGATTTTGTATTACATGGCTGAAAATGCCGAGTTTGCAAAAAAGTTGGGCGATATGTCAATCGTATCCGCCGTTCGTGAGATTGGAAAAGTTGAAGCCCGTTATGAGAGGGATGCAAAGGTTTCTGCGCCGGAAGCAAAAGCTGTTGTTGGAAAGTCAAGAGCGCCAGCGCCTATTTCGCCGTTGCGCGGTGCAGTAAATACAGTTGATGCGGGATTGGATTCCGATGGGAATTTTCATGGAACGTATCAACAATGGAAAGCTGCCCGTAATTCAAAGAAAATACGCTGACAATTAAACTTTTTCCAAGGAAATTAAAATGTCTAATAACCTACTTACCATCAGCAAGATCACCAACGAAGCGTTGATGGTCTTAGAAAACGAATTGACATTTACGTCAGAAGTTAACCGCGAATACGACGACCAGTTTGCCGTTGTGGGCGCCAAAATCGGTAACACTCTGAACGTTCGTCGTCCAGGTCGTTTTATCGGTACAACCGGCCCAGCGCTGAACGTTGAAGATTTCAACGAAACTTCCGTGCCTGTGACGTTGTCAACACAATTCCACGTTGATACACAATTCACAACGCAAGACCTGGCACTTTCGCTTGATATGTTTAGCGACCGCGTCTTAAAGCCAGCCATTGCTGCAATCGCCAACAAAATTGACTTTGACGGTCTGACCATGGCTAAAAACAGCACCGCCAACATCGTTGGTTCAGCTGGAACGCCCCCAAGCGGCCTGATTACATACCTGACCGCCCAAGCGTTTTTGGACAGCGAAGGCGCACCACGCGACGGCCGCCGTTCGTGCATTATCGAACCATTCACCAGCGCCACTATTGTGGACAGCCTGAAAGGTTTGTTTAATCCACAGTCAGCAGTTACTAGCCAGTATCAGAAAGGCCTCATGGGTCGTGATTCGGGCGGCATGAACTGGAAAATGGATCAGAACGTGATTTCCCAGCGTTTTGGTGCATGGACCTCGACAGCCAGCACATTGACTGCCAATACACAAAGCATCGGTATTGCAACTGGTTGGGCATCATCGTCCACGATTACTTTGACCCACGGCGCTGGTTTGACATTGAACCAAGGCGACGTAATTCAAATTGCAAACGTGTTCGCTGTTAACCCCCAGAACCGTCAGCCATACGGCACCAACAAGATACGTAACTTTGTTGTTCAATCCACCGTTACCGGTGCCGGTTCGAGCACAATGTCCGTAACTGTTGTTCCTGCAATCATTACAGCTGGTCAATTCCAGAACGTGTCGATTCCTACAACTTCCGCAACTGCAACAGTCACACCGTTCAGCATCGGAACTTCGGCAACCGGCACAGTCAGCCCACAAAACCTCGTGATGCACCGCAATGCATTCACGCTGGCCACAGCTGACCTTGAATTGCCAGACGGCGTTCACTTCGCTGGCCGCGCATCAGACAAGGAACTTGGCTTGTCGATTCGTGTGGTTCGTCAGTACACGATTAACAACGACAGCATCCCAACTCGTTTGGACGTGCTGTATGGTTGGGCGCCGTTGTACCAAGAACTTGCTTGCCGCGTTGCAGCGTAATTTAGTGGGGGGTTAATCGCCCCCCGTTAATGAAAATCAAAGGAAAATATCATGTCAAATCCAGGCCCAGCAGTCACTAATACCAACCACCCATCGAACTTAGCAACCAACCAGGCACTTCGCTTGCTGGCGAGCGCTCAAAGCGTGAATCTGAACTCCGTTGCCGACACCGTCGCGCAATTGGTGAACGATTCGGGCAATATCAGCGTTCAGTCAATCATTGTTGCAAACGCAAGCATTGACCTGACTACAGCCCAACTGGCCGTTTTTACCGGACCAGGCGCAACGGGTACAGCAATCAAGAGCGCTTACGCTCTGACGGGCAACACGACCGCGGCCAAAGTGGTCATTACTGCTGCAACATCGACTGACGCTGTAGACGTTTCGCAGCTGTTTGTTCGTTGCACTACCGCCCAGGGCGCAGCTGCAACTGCCGATGTGTTCATTTATGGTTACGACCTGACATTCTTGCCTTAAGCGGGAATGAATTAATGAACTTGGAAAGCCGCCCTCAAAAGGGGTGGCTTTTTCGTATTCAAAGCCTATAATTTAGTATCCAAAGGGGAATTCCATGTTGCCAAGTTTCAGACCAAATGGGCCGACTTACAGAATTACTGTACCGTCTTCCGCATCAACAGCGCTGGCCATTGAGCCTAATACAAACGTTGAAAACAACTACGTCGGTTTACTTAATACCGGCAGCGCTTCGGTTGTTGTAACGCTTGGAACATCAGCGGCCACAACGCCAACAGCAGCAATTCCGACAACTGGTACATCAACGCCAGGAATCATTTTGCCACCATTGATGAATTACCCAATTGCGGTGCCGGCGCCAAGAAACACTTTTTTCATTTCAATTATTGGTACAGCGGCAGCTGGTGAATGTTTTGTGACGCCACTAGCGGCAGGGTAAATTATGACCAATCAGGTCGCAAACCAGCAGACCACAAATATCGTACCGGTTCAGGGTGTTTTTGGCCCTGAGCCAACGTTTACGCCCATTACGCTGGTAGGTCCTGCGGGGTCATTCTTTTACGCCCCCACCAATCCTGTGCAATCAGGGTTAACCATTACGAATTCAACCATTGATTCGTCGGTGATTGGTGGTTCAATTCCCGCAGCTGCGTACTTTACAATTGGTCAAGTGGCTGCCTCTCCTGTTGCTGATGCTGACATTGCCAATAAAGCATATGTGGATTCGGTCGCGCAGGGCTTGGATATAAAGGCATCGTGCCTGTATACCACCACAAACATTGTCACGTTGTCGGGTCTTGGCACTCAGGCCGGTGGTGATTGGCCATCAAGCCTTACGGCGGGTGACCGTATCCTGGTTAAAAACCAAGCCAACCAGGCACAAAACGGTATTTATGCGGCCGCATCAAGTGGTTGGACGCGCACCGCAGACATGAACAATTGGTCTGAAGTGCCTGGCGCGTTTACTTTTATTGAAGACGGCGCAACACTTTCAGCAACAGGTTGGGTGACCACCGCAGGACCAACTGGCACCATTGGCGTGACCAATATGCCTTGGACGCAGTTTTCGGGGGCGGGTACTTATACCGCTGGAAACGGTCTACAACTAATATCCAATGCGTTTTCCGTCAAACTAAACGGAACAACTTTAGACGCAAGTGTCAGCGGATTAAAAATTGCTGATACTTATGCAGGGCAAACCAGCATCACAACGTTGGGAACAATTGCAACAGGAACGTGGGCGGCCACAGACGTTGCGGTGCTGCATGGCGGCACAGGTGCATCAGATGCGGCCGGCGCAAGATTAAACTTGTCAGCGGCAATTCTTGGTGCAAACAACGACATTACCAGTTTGTCGGCCATCACAGGCGCGATTGCTAGTCCAACTTACGTTCAATTCAATACAACGCAATCCCCATTGCCAACTGATGCAACGGGACGGTTGTATTACGATTCTACAGACCAGTTTCAAACCATGGTTTTCCAGATGAATGGAAACGTGGTCCAACACGTTGGCCAAGAACAGTTTTTTAGAATTAAATGCCAAGGGTCAATTACCAAAGGCCAGGTGGTTTCGTTTGCGGGTACGCTAGGCGCCTCTGGCGGCCTGATTGGTAAGGCGGCCACAGGCTTAACTGTTGACCAGGCTAATTTAATTTTGGGCGTGGCTGACGAATCCGGCAGCAATAACGATTGGATTTTTGTATCGTCGTTTGGTGAAGTTAAAAAAATCAACACAACGGGCGGCGCTGAAGCCTGGGTGCAAGGCCAGCTACTGTATTACAACCCAGCCGTTACAGGTGGATTGACCAAGACGAAACCCGCAGCACCCAATGCAATCGCCGTAGTAGCCGCTGTCGTTCATGTTTCTGCAACCGTTGGTATTTTATTTGTGCGCCCAACCTTTGGGTCCGTATTAGGGGGGACAGATGGAAACGTACAATTTGGCGCACTTAGCAACCTTGACGTTGTCCAATACAATAGCACCGCACAATATTGGGAAAACGTCCCAGCAAGTGGCTTATCTGTTAGTTATGCGGCCACAGCTGGTAGTGCAGGGTCAGCGACTACCGCCACAACAGCGACAAATTTGGCAGCTGGCGCAGCGGGAAGTGTGCCGTACCAAACAGGTGCCGGTGCTACTACGTTCCTTGGATTAGGCACAAGCACTTACCTAATGACCGCAGGGGTAAGCGCCCCCGCCTGGACTGATCCCGCCAGCGTAACGGTTGGAAATGCCACCAGCGCCACAAGTGCGACCACAGCAACGAATTTGGCCGGCGGTGCAGCTGCCAGTATCCCTTATCAATCTGCAAGCGGCATCACAAACTTTTTGGCGTCCACAGCTGGTGACGCAAATAAAGTGCTGCAATCAAACGGAACATCGGCCCCGTCTTGGGTGACGCCGACGGCTTATGCTACGGTGACCGATGACACTACTACTAATGCAACGTTTTACCCGCTGATTGCTAATCAAACAACCGGCAATTTAACAACCCAATATGTTAGTAGCACCAAACTGCAATTTAACCCATCGACGGGCATATTTATGGCCACAGGGTTTAGCGGGTCGGCCGCTAACCTTACGTCGGTGCCAGCTGGCCAACTGTCTGGCACTATCCCGTCAGGTGTCCTGGGCAATTCGACGGTTTACATTGGCACCACAGCCATTGCATTAAATCGTGGGTCTGCGTCGCAAAGCCTGACAGGCGTATCAATTGATGGCAGCGCAGGGTCAGCTGGCAGCGCAACAAATGCAACAAATGCGGCAAATATTGGGATTACTGACGACACAACGACAAATGCTGATTACTATCCTACATGGGTTACTAATACGACCGGCAATTTACCAGCCAAAGTAAGCAGCACTAAATTAAAATTTAATCCTTCCACCGGTGTTTTGACAACAACTGGCGGGATTGGCGGGGGTGCATTTTGAATTACACATGGACTATTCAGGGCGTGAAAGATACTGATGGGTTAATCACCCAGGCTAAGTATCATTGCCGCGCTGAAATAAAGGACCTATGGGTTGCGACTGAAGGGACGTGGTTTTTTGCAGAACCAAAATTGATGGTTCCATATGCTGATGTAACTGAAGACATGATTGTTAGCTGGATTAAAAAAGAAACTGTCAGGGATGGTAAAAATATGATTGAATCACGTCTGGCTGAACAAATTGACAACCTAGCAACACAAGCAGCGCCATCATTGCCATGGATGCCACAAGTGTTTACCCCCAAATTTGAGGAATAATTATGGCAGTCAACCTTTCCCCTGTATTCGGCGTTGCCGGACAATTATTTAACAACAATGGTGACCCATTAGCTGGCGGCAAAATTTATACTTATCTGGCCGGAACAACTACAAACACTAATGTATATACAAGTGTTAGTGGCGCGATTGCTCATACGAATCCAATTGTTTTGGATGGTGCGGGTCGTGTGCCATCAGGCGAAATTTGGTTGACCGACGGAATTACTTATAAATTTGTTGTTACAGATTCAGCTAATAATTTAATTGGTACTTATGACAATTTGTCTGGTATCAATTCAAATTTTATTAATTACACCGGTGAGCAAGAGATTCAAACGGCCACCGCGGGGCAGACTGTTTTTACACTTACTACAATGGAATACCAGCCAAGCACCAACAGCTTGTCGGTGTTTGTGGATGGCGTAAACCAGTACGGCCCAGGCGCTCAATACGCTTACGTTGAAACTAGCAGCACAGTTATTACGTTTGTAACTGGTCTGCACGTTGGGGCTTCGGTTAAATTTACCAGTACGCAAATTAACGCCGCGTCTTATGGCAATGCGTTTCAGATTAGTTATACACCACCGTTTACGGCTTCTGTTGCTACAAACGTAGGCGACAAATTAGCACAATATGTAAACGCCAAAGATTTTGGTGCTGTTGGTGATGGTGTGGCTGATGACACAACGGCGGTTCAAAATGCTATCAGTTACGCTGCAACGGTTAACGCACCGCTTTATATTCCTGAAGGAACATATCTACTGACGGCAGCAATTACCGTAAGTTCAGCAAACAGAGTTAATATTCTTGGCGCGGGCCGCAGAAATGCAATTTTGTTTTGGAGTAATGCCGCAGTCACAAGAGGACTATCCATAACGTACTTAGACGTTATTACGCCACCAAAAATTACGGGGCTTAGTTTGCTTACTGATGCTACTACCGGAGGAACGGCTCTTTTAATTACAGGGCCAGAAGCTGCCTCTGTTACTTATCTTGGCCCGTATGTTGATGATTTAGAAATTACGGCTGCGGATGCAAATACTTCGACATGGGATATAGGCCTTCATTTCTTTACTTGCTGGTACATTTGTCTATCGAATGTTACGATCAAAGGGACAACAAGCAATAACGTTACATTCCCTATGGTTGCTGGCATTAAATTAACTTCTTGCCAAGTAACATTTATGACTAATTTTACAATTATTCATTCTGAAACTGGTATTTTAGAAGCGGCTAGCGGAGTTGCTTCACACGGCGAAGGTTTTTGTTTTGAAAACTTTGAAATTGTTGGCGGTTTAGATGGAATTAATTTAACCGCTGATGGAGTAGCGCCAGGAACAAATATTGGTCCTGGGCATACTAATACAAACAGGTACGGCATTAAGTTAAGAAATCAGTACCAAACATCAATACACGATATGTTGATGTATAAAACACAACTATCAACTGATAACTATATTTGTATTGAATTATATGATTGCAATAGTTGCCACATACACGATAATGAAATAAGGTCTTCTGCTGGCCCTACAACCGACACTACTGGTATAGTTCTTACTGGAAGCACATCTTCGGACTATAACAACATACATGATAATTCGTTCCGCGATTTTAACGGACCATCAAAAGTCGGTATTGTTATTGGAACTGGTTCTGGCAATAACATAATTCATCATAATACAGGCGATACTTCTTTAACTAATTTAATTAACGTTAATTTTGATGCTGAGCCAGTAAACTTTCTTTTTGCAAATGTACCTTCTGTTTGGACAACGCTTACAGTCAATTCACAAACACCTAGCGTTGGGAATACTTCAATAAATTTGTTTTACATAACAAATACTTTAGCAACGGTTATTACTGACTTTAGCAACGGCTTTGTAGGCCAACAAATTACTGTTGTGTCCAATAACTCAAACACAACTATTCAACACAACGCAAACATGATTTTATTAAGCGGCGTTCCTTACGGAATGGTTGCAGGAAATACTTTAACTTTGGCTAGAGACACAAATCTTTGGCGTGAAATTTCAAGAACGGGTTAAATATGATTTACTATCGTAAAAAAATTGGGATGGTATAAATCTTTGGTTTTGGTGTTGCCGCAACATTTGCCGACGCTAACTAAAAAGTTATTTTGCGAGATACTGGTGCGTTAAGTTATGTGCCTCAAGCACAACCCGCAACGGCAAAAGCTGGTGATGTTTATTACGATTCAGGAAGTAACAAACTACGTTGTTATAACGAGTCATCGTGGAATAATTTATTTTAAGGCTTAAACATGGCACAGACTGCCTTTACCCCAATACTTTTATATAGCAGCAGTACGGCCAGCGCCGCGCCCGCAGTTGGCAACCTGACCAATAGTACGTTGGGGTCGGAACTTGCTATCAATATTACTGACGGCAAACTTTTTTTCAAAGACAATACAAATGCTATTCAAGTTATTGGCTGGAAAGTTGTGCCAACAACAGCCGGTGGAACTGGCTTAATATCCTATTCACAAGGCGATTTGCTGTATTACAACAGCGGTACAACTTTGATTGCATTAACTAAAAGCACCACGGCCACTAGATATTTATCCAACACCGGCAGCAACAACAATCCAGCTTGGGCGCAAATTGA